>ERZ772962.1892-NODE-1892-length-11028-cov-10.621617_pt1 | contig 11028 bp, 10 predicted proteins | sample MGYA00580676_ERZ772962 | MGnify/ENA primary metagenome ERZ772962 (study PRJEB29015, sample SAMEA2738049) | human oral metagenome | biome: human oral; feature: human-associated habitat; material: saliva | place: China | collected 2230 ...
TTGCGCCTGCGCGAGGCCGGTGCCGGTTGCGCCTGCGCGAGGCCGGTGCCGGTTGCGCCTGCGCGAGGCCGGTGCCGGTTGCGCCTGCGCGAGGCCGGTGCCGGTTGTGTCTGAGCGAGGCCAGTGCCGGCACAATCGAGTCCCGCCCACTCCCGCCCACTCCCCGTCACCACCGTCGCCGCCGCCCCCGTCGCCCCCGTCACCACCGTCGCCGCCGCCAAACGACACCAACCGACGCCATCAACACGGTTCCCCAACAACGTCGCACGTAATTCCCCAACCGATCCTTCAAGTTTTGAATGCACATCGTTGGTATTTCAAGGAAAAAAGTAGCACTCTAAAACTGACCCAATGAAATTACGTGCGAAATTTCTGGGCGACGACGGTAGTGGCTGGTTCGACAGACACCTTCCCTGATCACACGGTGCGTGATGACAGGCGTCCTGCCGGAGCTCACGGAATCGTTCAGCCCTGGGCGCGCGACTTCTTGCGCATCTTCAGGATCGTCGAGGCGATGATGGACAGCAGGAAGATGTTGAAGAGGATGGCGCCGACGCTCGGGGAGACGAGCGTAGCGACGAGGCGCCCGGCGGGGGCGGTGGCCGCGGCGGAGGCGCCGACGATGAGGCCGACGCGCAGGTCGACCATGCGGTGACGCAGGTTGGTGACAGTGCCCGCGATGCCGGTGGGGATCATGACGAGGAGGGACGTGCCGCGCGCGATCAGGTCTCCCGCGCCGACGGCCAGCTCCATACCGGGCACGATGACGGATCCGCCGCCTACGCCGACCAGGCCGGAGAGGATGCCGGCGCACACGCCGACCAGGATCAGCAGCGCGCACGAGGCCGGCCTCAGCGAGACGACCCCCTCGCGCGTGGGGACCTGCAGGTATTGGGAGACGATGACGAAGAGCGTGAAGCCGATGAGGATCCAGGGCAGCGTGGGGGCGGGGAGGCGCCGCAGGAGCCACACACCGATTTGTGAGCCAACGAGCGCGCCGACGACGAGGAGCGCGCCGCCCGCCCAGGAGACCTCGCCGTGCAGGGCGTAGGTGCCCGATCCGACGGCGGCGGTGACGATGATGGCGGCAAGGGAGGTGGCCGAGGCGCGGCGCTGGTCCATGCGCAGGACGGCCATGAGGGCTGGCACGATGACGAGGCCGCCACCCACCCCGAAGAGTCCGGAGAGGAATCCGGCGCCGATGCCCGTCGCGATGACGAGGAGGATGCGGCGCAGGGTGAGAGACTGAGAGTCGGTGTGGGGCATGTCTCTACTGTAGTCCTGAGGTGTTGCGTCTTCTGCCCCGCGGCTTCACCGCGCGCGACACCTGTGCGCACGCCCCGTTCACGGCGGTTTGGGCGGGCGTAGACTTCTCGCATCGACGAAAGGAAAAGCGATGTCCAACGTTTTGATTGTGTCGGGGCATCCCCGCACCGGCGATGATTCGGTGGCAAATAAGACGATCCTGGAGGAGCTAGCCTCCCTGATGCCGGGCGTGGAGATCGATCATCTCGATGAGCTCTACCCCGACTACGTGTTCGACGTTGAGGTGGAGCAGAGCAAGCTTGCCGCGGCGGACGTCATCGTGTTGCAGTATCCGCTGTGGTGGTACGGCTGGCCTGCGCTCCTGCAGAAGTGGATGGAGGACGTGTTCGTGCGAGGTTTCAGCCACGGGTCGACGGGGACGGCGCTTGCCGGGAAGAAGCTGGTGGTGTCGGTGACGACAGGCGCCGGCGAATCCTACTACTCCGCACAGCCGGGCGGTTTCGACCGCTTCCTGGGTCCCGCGATGGCGACGTGCGCGCTGACGGGTATGGAGTTCGCGGGGAGCCTGCCGTTGTTCGGGGTCTCCTACGCGAATCGCACGGATGAGGCGGCACGCGCCGACATGGTGGAGCGTTCGCGCGAGCACGCGGCTCGCCTCGCGAAGTTCGTCTCCGCCCTCTGAGCTGCCCCCTGCCGTCAGGCGGGATGAGAACCCGTCCCCGGCCTCGTCCACATACGAGGTTGGGGCCGGGCACCTACTTCTTCTTTCTTTTCTTCGGTGCGGGCAGTTCCTGCCACATCGCATCGACGACGTCGCACAGCGTGTCGCGGTCCTCCACCTCGACGAGGAGCATATCCTTCGCTCCCTCGTAGGGGGTGGCGCGTGGGGCGCCGGGCAGGAGCCGTTCGGAGGCGGGCGTGACCTTGAGCAGGAAGCGGTCGTCGTAGATGCCGCCGATGACCTTGCTCCGGTAGTAGAGGACGTATTCGCCCATCATCTTGCGGTGCGCCACGTCGTCCAGCTCGCCCAGCAGGTCGAGCACGAACTCCAGGTATTGGCCGGTGGACGACATCGTTTATCCTCGCTTTCCCACTCAACGCCACGCTCGCCTGATCCTGCGCTGCATTGAGTGGCCTTCCTCTATTGTGGCGTATGAAAACAGTGTAGGAGCCTGTGAGCGGTCCCTGTGATCGCGTTCGTTCATTGATCAACGAGGCCGGGGTTGGCTGCAGGGCTAGCTAGTATCACCGCGACGCAAGGGTCGTGAGGGCCTGGACTTCGCGCCTGACAGCCCCGTTAGGATGGGGGCATGACAGATACGCGTGACCCGCGAGGGATTGTTAACTTCTTCGTCCGGTACCTGGTGCTCCACGTGATTTTCCTGGTCGGGCTCCCGCTCTCGTATGCCATGGACCTGGCACTCATCTATTTCTTTGGCTTCATGGGCTTCTTCACCTTCTTTCAGGTGTTGATAGCCATCACCCAAAGGTTCCTCGAGAAGGCCGGATCGTGGAAGATTGTCGCGATCGCAGGCGCCCTCTTCTCCGACATGGTGGTCCTGTGGTGGCTGGGCGGGATAGTCTCAGGTTTTTTCGTGGACTCCAACTGGGGGCTCGTGACCCAGTGGCTGCCCTTCCACTTCGTCGCCGCCTTGTGCGCGTGGGGACTCCGCGAGTTCTTCTACTGGTTGAGCCCACGAGACACTGCTACGCCCAGCGCCCCTGTCGATGCCGTTGATCCAGCTGTTACGGAGAACCCCACCAGCTCCGAAGACGCAGATGGAGGAATGACAAAATCGAGGGACCCACGAGGCATCATGACGTTCATCGTCCGATACCTGGTCCTCCACGTGATCTTCCTGGCCGGATTCCCGGTCTCCTATGCCATGGGCATGCATCTCATGTACTTCTATGGCTTCATGGGCATCTTCACCTTCTTCCAGGTGTTGATAGCCATCACCCGAAAGTTCCTCGAGAAGGCCGGATGGTGGAAGCCTGTCGCCATCGTGGGGGCCGTATTCTCCGACATGGCGGCCCTGTGGTTCGTGGAAGTTCTGCTGGGTTATTATTTCGGCGTCCCCAGCTGGGGGTTCGCGACCCGGTGGTTGCACTACCACTTCATCGCTGCCTTGTGCGCGTGGGGACTCCGCGAGATCTTCCGCTGGTTGAGCCCACGAGACACTGCGACGCCCAGCGCCCCTGACACTCCCACCGATCCGGCTGAAACCGAGAACCTCAGCGAATCCGGAGACACAGAGGTAGACACCCCGACGGACGCAACCGCGGTCACCGAAGTCGACACCGACACCGACACCGACACCGACACCGACAAACAGTAGGCCGTTTTCTCGGGAGCGGCTTCGTCCACTCCCCACCGCCAGGCAGGAGGCACAACCCAGCCCCGGCCTCGTCAATCCATCCCTCGACGAGGCCGGGGCCGAGTTGCATCTGGCCGACTCAGTTAGTCTTCGTGTTCGTCGGGTGATATCCGATGTACCCGATGTACACCTTCTGCGTCTTCTTTGTGTCCGCGTAGTAGTACATGCGCGGAGCCTTTTGGTTGCAGAACGCAGGGGCAAAATGTGTCCACATCTCAATATAACCGCGTGAATCGACCTCGGTAGGAACCGGTAGCATACGCTCAAGCCGCATCTTTCGATCCCTCTTCACAGTTCGCCCTTCGTTGCGCTTGTGATGGCCGGGACCACACCTAAAGTACCCTTCCGGCGGGCACGCAAGGTAGAGGTCAAGATCTCCATTTGTAAAGTCGCCCGTCTCCCGCGCACGCATGTAGTCACGCAGGACCAAGATGTAGTTCCAAAACTCGGGAGCATAGTGGTTTTCCGCCAGGTCATCGATCGCGAGAATATCGTCCACCATCGAATCCGGCGCGCTCAGTTCGACGTAACGCGTGACCGTCTCATAGCCCTGCTGCGTCATGCGATCAAACAACTCCGACATGCTCTTCGGCGCGTCAGCTAGCCACGAATCGTCAGGTTCAGTCGCATGACCACTCGATTCTTCTTGCCTCAGCTTCCATTCGAGGGAACGGTTTCTCTTACTCAGCCTCTCCCTCTCTTGCTGGCTCGCAAGCAGCTGTTCTGCAATCGCTTTCTTCTCTTCCTTAAGCTCCTCGATCTCCCGGCTCTGGTAAGAAGCTTCCTCCAGCAGTTCCTCCGCGACCCGCAGCTCGTCCTCGAGTGCGTCTCGCTTGTGCGCGAGCTGTGCGTGCGCCTCATTCATGGCGTCGAGGCCGCTCTCCAGCGCGGCGACGCCGCTTTCCAGCTCGTTGTGCGAGCGCGGGTTGAACGCTGGCAGGAAGCGGCGAATTAGGCGACGCAGCGGCTCGTACCACGCCAAGTGCTGGGACTGGCCGCGCTGCGGGGCGGGCTCGGACGTCGCTGACCCGGCACCCACCTCGCGTTCGGGGGTCTGGAGGGCGAGCCCTTCTTGCGCCTCGTGAGCAGGCTCGCGCGAGTCCTCGGCCGATCCCCTCGCGTCGCTGGCGGCTACGGAGAAAGACTCGGCGACCCGCTGACGCACCTTCTCGTCGAGCAGTTTCACCGTCCGCGCGCTCTCACGCAGGGGGTGGAACGTCGGCACCGTCAGGCGTTTCTTGTCCAGGAGCGCTTGTGCCCGGCGAAGCTCCTTATCGAGGCCGTTTTCCCACAGGTACTCGCAGGGCGTTCGCGCGATGATGGCGGACAGTTCGGAACGGAATCGCTTGTTTTTCTCGTCATAGCCGCGCAGCAGCGTGCCCGCGGTCAGCACCCTGTGGCGGAGCCTGTCGGTTGGTTCGTCTGAGCGAAAGCCAGGAAGGTAGGTTCGCAGGCTTCCCTTGGGCATGGCGCACCCCTGCCCGATCCGGGCATGGAACTGGCGGTAGGCCTCGGGCGAGAGCAGAAAGTAGGACGCGCAGCCAAGGGAGTCCTTCGTCAGGGAACGCAGGATGTCTTTCCAACGGTATTCCGCCTCGAGGGCGTCTGAGTCGTTCCCGTCCGTGAGCGGGGCGGCTACGACGACAGATGCGCGCCGACGCGCATCATGGATCCAGCCGATCAGCTGCTCCACCTGTTCCTCGTCAGCGACGGATTGGGGGGAGTCCGACAGCGGCATGCCACGGTCGTGGCAATGGCCCTCGGTGATGAGGTCGCGGACCAGGGCGGGTGGCTTCGCGTCCCACTCACCCTCGCGCGGAGGAGTCACCTCGATCCACAGCACCTGGTCGTAGTTGGATTCTTTGGTCGCATGCAACGCGTAGACGCGCATGGTCCACTGGTCGCCGCCCTCTCTCCGCTCGACCATCTCCAGGAGTTGGCGCTCGTAGTGCTTATCTTCTGACGTCTCTGACAGCTTGGTCACGACGACGTCTGCTGTCTCGTCCCATTTGGAGGTCAGTTCTCCGAATCGATAGATCCCCTCAGCGTCGCATTCCACACCCGCGCGCGAGCCGCCGGGCGGGTACTTCTTGTGCGCCCATTCGTGAAAGAGACGGTCGGCGGTCTGCATCGCGCTTTCCGTGCCTTCCAGTTCCAGAATTGCCCGATAGCCGCGTGCCATGATGCCTACCCTTCAGTCAACACTGATAGAAGAATTTTGTGCACCAGCTTACAGCTACCGAACAATTGTCACATTCGAACCAGGGTCGCGATTATGAGGCGCGCATCACACGCTAAACCCGGGCCTCGTCGATGGATAAACGAGGCCGTGGCCAGGCAGGCGGTCACCGCCTCCGTCGAGACCACCGGTACCAGCCCAAGCCCTTCAGAGCGTCATCAACCGATTCCTCGGTGCCGAGACGGTCGAGCGCCTCCGGGTTCTTGTGGTAATACGCGAGCAGACTCTTGACGCGCGAGGGGACGATGCGCAGGTGGGCGAAGGAGATCGGGCATTCGACATCGTCGTCGGTCTTAATCAGCAGGGTCTTGCGCTGGCGATGAGCAATAACGGCAGGCTTCGCCGCCCACGGAATCGTGTAGCTCACGCCATCCTTACCGCACAGCATGACGACATTCTCGGTGAGCACGATGCACTCCTGCCGCGGGGACGAGAACAAGGAACGGCCAACCGCCCCCGCAAGCACGACGAGCGCGAAAGAGGTCGTAGCCCCTAGCCGCACCAACAAAGAGGACACCCCGACAAGCAACGAGAGCCCGTAGAGCACGAAACCCAGACCTGCGCACACGACGGTCACGATGCGCAAGACGGTCAAGCGCACGCTGGGCCGCACCGTCACACACCCATCAGGCGCCATGTCGAGCCTCACCAGCCCACGGGACCAGCCAGCATCCACCGCCGCACCGGCAACGAAGGTCGCGGCGAACATGATCGACGCCACAGCAAAGACCACGTCACGCGCGAGGACTCCCAGGGCTGCAAGGAAAACTCCCACAAGAATGCCAATGAAGGCAACGGCCCACGCCTCGCTCTGTCGCCGATCCGACGGGTACACCGTAAAGAACGTGCCATAGTTCGGCTTGGGTGGGGCCGGCTCGCCGCCAGAGAACGAGGCCGGGGCGGGCTGGCCTGCCCGGGCTTGCTCGGAGCCTCGGTGCACACCATCCTCAGGATCCACAGACTTGCCGCCGAGCGGGGGTTCAAACTTGTTCACAACGCACCTTTCACAGCCCTCGCGTATCCGTCGCTGACACATTCATACTGTCCACCCGAGCACACGCCTCACATCGCGCACCGAGTCTGGTTGTCCGAGCCGCGCACGGGCTTGAGGATCGTCACAATAGTATCCAACCATCTTCTTGAGCTGAGGTTTCGACAGGGGAAGGACTATCAGGGAAGCGATCTTTTCTCGACCTCCGCGATAGCGAATGAGAACCTCATCAACGCCGCGAACACCCGCAACGACAGGACGATCCTTCCAATAAAGAGAATGACAGATTCGGCGCGAATCACGGATAACCATTTTGCGCTTGGTTATCTCAATGCTCTCACCTTTGCCAGAGACAAAACGCATCAATCCAGCTACTTGTCGATGACAGCTCAGCAAAGCCAGAGCGACGACGCGTCGATACAGTCCATCCTCCAGGTGAATGGCACACCATATCCACCCACTAGTAAACAGGGAAAGAAGGAAAGCGATCACGCCGTGCAGATAAACTCCCATGGCGCTGAGCTCGATCCTGAGTTGCTGCCTACGATCATCATGGCTGATCGACAAAAATAGGCCACCCACATTATAGGCGAGAGGGAGTGACAGTCCGCTTAACACAACCATCAGAAGCAACAGTACACCGAGAGGCACCTTCCCCACATACAGTGCGACAACAGCACCGAATGCGACGAAGACCATAATTCCCATCGCCACCTTCTCGGAAAACGATACTCCTTCATCACGATCGGGAATGGTATAGAACCGCTGACTACGCTTCCTCTTGCGCGCTATCCAGCCCATGTCATGCGCTCACCTCGCTTGGACCAACCTTCGCAACAAATTCCGCGTCGCAACCATCACGCCCCCAAAGAGATCGAGCAACGGACAGCCCCGAAGAACGAGGCCCTTAACAGTACTCGACATGTGCCCACAGAGCGTTCGACCAACAGCAGCGTGACAGAAAAAGCAGGCATCATGTCGATCGTCATCCCACAGAAGGTTCACCAGCACTGACACTGCCACTCTCAGTTGCACCAGCTGCAAGCATGTCTAGTACTCCGATCGCAGTGAGCAGATGAAGGCTCCCCGGCCTCGTAGTCGAGACCGGGGACCACTGGCGTGCTGGCACTGCGGCGCCGCGTTGCATCGCGTGCGTCAGGAGGGGATGACCTCCGTAGCGCTGACCTGGAGGATGCCGGACAGCCCGTCGATGTACTGCTTGATCTTCTTACGGTTACGGCCGTCCTGCATGAGGTTGGGCATGCCCTTGGTGGCGCAGGTGACCTCGACAATGACGCCGGTCTCGGAGGGGATAAAGCCGACGACGATGTTCTCACCGTAGGAGGTGAAGCTGGTGGGGGTGTCGAAAGTGATGAAGCGGGCGTTCACGTCCGCGCTCGTCAGGACTGCCTTCGGAACCATCGGGACGGCCGCCATGGCCGCCTGGAACACCTGCTCGTACGGCAGCGCGTACTGGAATGCCTGCTTGCTTTCTTTCCAACCCATCAGTGTCTCCTTATGAACGCGGTTGATGTGTCGCCCACTGCGCCAGGGTGACGCGTGGGCCTGTGAAGAAGGGGGTGTCCTCACGCACGTACGGGCGCGCTTCGCTGTAGCGCTGGGCGTGTGTCACTCCTTCGAGCCGGTCCAGATTATCAGCTTCGATAGCGATAACGTATTCGTAATCCGACAACGCGAACGCGCAGAGCACGGATACGTCCACGTCCGGCTGCACGCCGAAACCGCGTCGCCCGTAGTCGGCTACGATGCGCGAGCGCTCCCCCGGCTCGATGAGATACCAGTCGTGGATGCCCACGAGGGGGAATACTGTCGCCCAGTCGCGCGCGTCGGCACCGAGGAAGCAGGCGGGAACGTGCCCGTGGAGGAATTCGGCGGGTTGGTGAACGCCCATGCAGCTCCAGACGGGTGTCAGGTGGCGTCCGAGGGCCGACGCGCGCAGGCGGTGATATGCGTCTTGGAGCGTCGCCGGGTCTTCGTTGAGGAGCCAAACCATGAGGTCCGCGTTGGCCCGGAATCCTCCCAGGTCGTACCATCCTCGGATCTGGGCGCCAGAATCTGAGACGTAGCCGAGGGATTCGTCGACGATCCGTTCGCGTTCTTCTTCGTCACGAGGCATCGGCGCGCTGAGCGCGAACACGCAGTAGAGCGCGTAGCTGGGGACGCCCTTCCCTGACCCACCGTCGGGCGCGCCCGCGCACAGCGGCTGGGTGCCAAAGCTTCTGACCGCAGGTGTGCCTCCTCCGAGCGGTGCAGGGTGGGCGCGGGGGCCCGCTGGCCGATTGGACGAGGCCGTCGGGTAGCCTGCGCCGGCGCGGGCAGGCGACGAGGCCGTGGCGGGCTGAGGGACTGTCGGGTACGCGCCAGTGGGATGGGGATACGGCGTGGACATTAGTGCCTCCTGACGTGTTGTCACCCCCATTTTAGGATGTGTCAGGACACATTTTGTGACGTTTGGTCAGCGATTTTGTGCTTGTATTGAGGCTATACGGGTGGGCGCCGAAGCGGTCGCAACCGCCTCGGCGCCCACCGTGACAAATATGGCCAGGTCGCTCAGTCCATGGGTTCGAAGGGACTCACCGCGACGGAGGGCATCTCCTCGCACACACGCAGCGACAGCTGCAGGCTGGTCGAACCCGAGCCGTTGGTATTCATGATGTCGACATGGTCGGCAGACACGGGCGTGCATCCCGGGACGCCGTCGACGGCCTCGGCGGTGAGCTTCACGCCGATGCGCCCACCCGCGGCAACCGTGTACACGTTGCCCGGATCCTCGCCGTCGCGCGCAGCCTCGGACACGGTGGCACCGTTGGAGGCGAACACAACCGTCGGGAAGCCGCCGATCCAGCACGCGGGCCCCTCGTTCGTGAAGGACATATCCACGTAGGTGGTGCCGCCGATCTCCTGGTTGCTCGCGATGGCGGGCTGGAGGTTGTTCAGGTCGCACTGCGCCTCGTTGTCGGCGGTGTCGACCTCGGGTGCCTGGTTACCCCGGTCGACCGAGCCGCTTTGGACCATGTCGCCACTCTGGGCGTCCATGCCACTCTGGGCGGGCTGACCACTCGAGGCTGCGGACACGCTGGGCGTCGCAGGAGCGGACGTGGTACCCGACTGGGGCTGAGCACCGTTCGGCGAACATGCGCTCGCTCCCAGGACGAGGGCGGTCAGTGCGGTCACGGCAAAGAGGCGTCGCGTGTTGATCATGCACCCATCCTATGAAAACCAGCGGCACCGCTCCCCCGCCACGCCGGTCGTCACCAAGTGGTGACAAGCCGCGCACCGCGCCAGACGAGCGGGGCCGCCCCGGCCTCGTCAATACCCGGAATCATCCCGGGCAGGCGAGCGACCAGAGCGGCCCCGACCCCAGCTCCCTTATTCGGAAACCGGTTCGATCTCGACGGGCGCGACGTCCATCTCGGCGAGCGGAACCAGACGATCCTTGCGGGCATGGTGGTAGCCCCACCACACGACGCCGAAGAGCGGCAGGCCAATGTAGGAGGAGGCAACCTGCCAGACCTGGCCGTGAATGACCGCCTCGTAGTTCTGACCCGCCATGACCACCAGGCACATGATGAATGCGATGATCGGCCCGGCCGGGAAGAACGGCGAGCGATACGGCAGGTCCTCCAGGCGATACCCCTGCAGCAGGTAGGCGCTGCGGAAGCGAATGTGGCTCACCGCGATACCCAGCCACATGATGATGCCCGAAATGCCGACAATGTTGACCAGCCAAATGTAGGCGTCATTAAAGACGAGCTGCGTCATGAAACCAAACGCCGCCGTCACCGTCGTCACGGCCATCGCGTAGCCGGGCACGCCACCCTTCGTGACCTTCGCGAAGATCGCGGGCGCCTGGTGCTTGAGGGCCATCGAGTGCAGCATGCGCGAGGCCGCGTACAGGCCCGAGTTACCGGCCGACAGAATCGACGTCAGGATGACGGCGTTCATGACGGCCGCCGCCGCGCCGATGCCCATGCGCGCGAAGACAAGCGTGAAGGGCGACTGTGTGACAGCCTCCGCGCTCTCTTCGGCGGCGCTCAGCAGGCTCGGATCCGTGTACGGCAGCAGCGTACCGATGACCGCGATCGCGCCAATGTAGAAGAACATGATGCGCCAGAACACCGTGCGGATCGAGC
>ERZ772962.1894-NODE-1894-length-11020-cov-4.489193_pt1 | contig 11020 bp, 10 predicted proteins | sample MGYA00580676_ERZ772962 | MGnify/ENA primary metagenome ERZ772962 (study PRJEB29015, sample SAMEA2738049) | human oral metagenome | biome: human oral; feature: human-associated habitat; material: saliva | place: China | collected 2230 ...
GATACCCTAACGACGAGTACTTCTTCCTCAAGATATTCGATGCGAGCAGGCGCTATTCGAAGCCTTCCGGGGCTGCGGCACGATAGGCCCGCACACAGGTTTTAGGACTGAACCAATAATATAATCCCTATAAACTTGACGAGGGTCCCGGACAAACCCACGGGACCCCCACTTTTCGAGCTCTTGACCACTGTATAAAGATCCGAGTACCTTTATCATTCGCAGGGTCTGCCCTCATCCACTATGATGACCGAAGAGCCCGTCTGACCTGTGTACGATCCCTGGAAACCGCGTCAGCGGGGCTCCATTCCCAACCCGAACGGTTCTATACATGTAAATCTTGAGGGCTTACGCGAGCGGCAAAATGTTAAACCACTACTCAATGAGCGACATTTTCGCAATATCTTCATGAAGCTGTCTCGTAGATGACCCACACTGTGTTCACATAAAAAGAGAGGGGCAATTATGTCGTGCCCTACGCCTCGAGATGGGACCTCAACAGCTCATTGAAGCGCTTCGGGTTCCCCCTGCCTTTTGAGGCCTTCATGCACTGACCGACCAGATAGCCGATAACTTTCTTGTTACCGTCGTGGTACTGGTTCACCTGGTCGGTGCAGCGGCCGAGGACCTCCTCCACGATCGGCTCCAGTGCGGAGTCATCGCTCACCTGGCGCATACCCTGTGCGTCGACAACCTTCTCCGGATCCTCGTCGGTTCCATCGATGTCAGCGAGTACTTCACGCGCCTGCGCGAAGGTGATCTGGTCGGCGGCAAGCAGCTCAGAGATCGTGCGGACCTGTTTGGCCATCAGTTTGTTGTAGCTCGGGACCAAGTTGACCATTACGTTAGCAATGGTGGGGATAACCTTCTTTTTGGCACCGTCGAGTGCCTCCTCGAAGAATGCGGAGACCTCAGGATCACCTGCAAGCTGTTGGGCGTCAGCGGACTTCAGCCCGTAGTCCTTCTCATAGCGCTTGCACTTGGCATCCGGAAGCTCCGGGATCTTTGAGTGGCACTCCTCGATGAAGTCATCGGTCAGATCAAACGGAGCCAGGTCCGGGTCCGGCATCAGCCGATAGTCGTCTGCGGTCTCCTTGACACGCATTACAATCGTGCACTTGCGGGAGGGCTCCCAGTGCCTGGTCTCCTGATAGATCACACCACCTTCCTCAAGCACCTCAGCCTGACGACAGATCTCAAACTCGAGAGCGTCATGCAGGCTCTTGAAGGAGTTGATATTCTTCATCTCGGTCTTGGTGCCGAGCTCTTTGGTACCTCGGCGACGCAGTGAGATGTTTCCATCGCAGCGCATCGAGCCTGATTCCATGGAGCAGTCCGAGATCCCCAAAGTCTTGAAGGTCTGCTGCAGCTTCTCCATGAACAGCCGTGCCTCTTCCGGTGTACGGAGATCCGGCTCAGTGACTAGCTCGATCAGTGGGGTACCACAGCGGTTGTAATCAATAAAGGACTCAGAGGCGCCACTGATACGACCCTCTTCCCCGCCCTCATGCACCATCTTTGCAGCATCCTCTTCCATGTGGATACGCTGGATGCGGATCGGCACCTGATAGGAGCCGTCCTTCTCACGTTTGATCTCCTCTGATCCATCGGAGGACATGTCCTCCCAAACAGGGCGCTCCTTAGCGCCGTCGCCGGTCACATTGAGGCGCAGGTGTCCGTGCATGCAGAAGGCAACCGAGCCCTGGGTGGTCTGAAAGTTCTTCGACATATCCGGATAGAAGTAGTGCTTGCGGTAGAAGGTCGAGTGCTTCTGGATCTCGCAGTTCGTGGCAAGACCGGCCATCACAATAGACTGGATAGCCTTCTTGTTTGGGACCGGCAGCGCTCCCGGCATACCCAAGCAGACCGGGCATACATTGGTGTTAGGCGGATCGTCGTGGCTCAGCTTGCAGTTGCAGAACATCTTGGTGTCCAGGGTCGTAAGCTCGGTGTGAATCTCCAGCCCGATGACCGCCTCCCAATCTTTGAGGACCTCATTCAGTCTCTTCATTTGAGCTCACCTCCCTTACCTGCAAAGGCAGGTGCGACGACACCGGCTGCCTGATAACTCCGCTCAACCGCACGCGCAAACTGCAGCAGTCGGCTGTCTGCAAAGGCAGGACCCTGCAGCTGTACGGAAACCGGCAGTTTGCTTTCGGTCCCCAGACCGAGCGGCACTGAGATACCGCAGTTGCCCACGATGTTGTTGGAGATCGTGAACAGGTCAGAAGCGTACATCTGCGTCGGATCTGAGATCTCCCCGAATTTAAAGGCAGTGCGCGGCGTAGCGGGCATCAGGATCACATCGCACCTCTTGAAAGCCTGGGTATAATCATCGGTGATCAATGTTCTGACCTGCTGCGCGGGATAGTAGTACTTGTCGTAGACACCGGAGGACAGTAAGTAAGCGCCGAGCATCTGACGGCGCTTCGCTTCCAAGCCAAAGCCGTGTGAGCGGCTCTTTGAGGTCTGCTCTGCCAAGGTCTGGCAGTTGGGCTCCTGGTATCCGTAGCGGACGCCGTCAAAACGGGCGAGGTTCGAGAACGCCTCACAGGGGGCAATCACGTAGTACGCCGCAATTGCGGAGGCGATGTTCGGCAGCGTGACCTCAACAATCTGCGCGCTCTGATCTTGCAGAGCTTTCACGGCTCCCCCGACGGCAGCCTTGACCTCGGGAGTGAGGCCTTTTACATCCATCAATTCCGGGACGATACCGACCTTCTTGCCCTCAATTGGATCTTCGAGGTGCTTGGTATAATCGATCGCGCAGTCCTGGCTCGTCGAATCATAGGGGTCACGACCCTGGGTGGTCAGCGCATTGAGTGTTAAAGCGACATCCTTGACGCAGCGTCCAAAAGGTCCCACCTGGTCCAGTGAGGAGCCGAAGGCGACGACGCCGTACCGGCTCACCGCGCCGTAGGTGGGCTTCATACCGACAACACCGCAGAGACTTGCCGGCTGTCTGATGGAGCCACCGGTATCGGAGCCGAGCGCTATCGTGACTTCGCCGGAGGACACCGCGGCGGCGCTGCCACCGGAGGAGCCACCCGGAACGCGCTCCAGGTCCCAGGGATTGTGCGTCGGATGGAAGGCGGAGGACTCGGTTGAGGAACCAAAAGCGAACTCATCCATGTTGGTCTTGCCAACCGGAAGTACGCCCGCATCGAGCATGCGCTGCACGCAGGTGGCAGTGAACATCGAATCGTAGTTCTCAAGCATCTTGGAGGCGCAGGTAGTCCTGGTCCCCTTGAGGTGCATGTTGTCCTTGAAGGCGATAGGGACCCCCGCCAACATCGGCAAGTCCTCACCCTTTGCCTTCTTCTCGTCGATTGCTTTGGCAGCATCAAGTGCTAGCTCCGGCACCACCTGCAGAAAAGCCTGAACATCTTTCTCACGGTTGTCGATTGCGTCGAGCGAAGCCTTCGCGACCTCCGTAGCGCTGAAGTCCCCCCTCCTGACGCCCTCAACGATATCTGAGGCGTAAAGCTTATCGAATGAACCCATTTTAAGCTTCCTCCTCATCGCCGAGGATGGACGGCACTCTGAAGTAGCGGTCGTGGGTACTCCCCGCGTTGTGCATAGCGTCCTTCAGATCGAGCGCACGGTCATGGTCGTCGACCACGTCTTCACGCATCACATTGGAGAGATCCCCGATCGGCTGATAGGTGGGCTTTACTCCCTCCAGATCATACTCACGGATCGGCTGGAGTAACCGGATCGCCTCATTCATATAGCCGGTCATCTCATCCAGCTCTTTGTCTGTCAAATGGAACCGGGCATATTCCGCGATGGCTGCCACATCTTCTTTACTTAACGGCATGGGTCTAACCATCCTCCCAACTCTGCCATTATTTAACAATCAATACCATAGAGGCATTTTAGGACAAAAGCGTGCGGTGTTAGGCGCTCGCAACTCTCCCGCAATGAAACAAGCATCAGCTCCCTCCCGAAAGCCAATTGTGTCTCTATTGTTTCATCACATTTACTCTGCCTGCGGGAATAAAAGACGCGATTTCGGTAAAATACCTACTAGCTAGTAGGAATTAAGAGTACCTTATGCCTTCTGAATGTGGCCGCTTTCTAAAGCGTTGCGTTCAGGACTTTCTCTTAAATACCCCTAACGCTACTATGAATTAGTTCATATGCTATGCACCGAACTGCCTTTTTAGTATACCGGTGCGCACGACCATCGTGGTCTACACAAAGTGCGGATCACACGAGTTTTGGGAGACGATATGGCAGATACATTGCTTGAGGTTTCGAACCTCTCGGCCGGCACAGAGGACAAACCCATCTTGCACCACATCAATATCGAGGTCAGCGAGGGTAAGACTCACGTGCTGATGGGGCCGAACGGCGCAGGCAAGTCCACACTCGGCCATGTAATCATGGGCGATCCGCAATACATCGTGCGTGAAGGTTCAATCCATTTCGACGGAAAAGATATCACCGATCTCACAACCGATAAGCGCTCACTCGCCGGCATCTTCCTGTCCTACCAATCCCCCGTCGAGGTACCGGGTGTGCCGCTGTACACCTTCCTGCGCACCATTACGCAGATGCGCCCGGAGCTCAAGATGACTGCGCGCAACTTCAGGAAGCGCGTAAATGAGGTCGCACAGGAGCTCGATATGGATGACTCCTTCCTCACCCGTGAACTCAACGTGGGCTTCTCCGGCGGCGAGAAGAAGAAGATCGAGATGCTCCAGCTTTTGCTCTTGAGACCGAAACTGGCCATCCTCGACGAGACCGACTCCGGCCTCGACGTTGACGCGCTCTCCGTGGTGTCCAAGGGTATTGAGGCGTATCGCCGTGACTGTCAGGGCGCACTTCTGATGATCACCCACAATACCCGCATCCTGGAGAAGCTCTCTGTCGACACCACCCACGTGATGGTGAAAGGACATCTGGTCGCTGAAGGCGACGCCTCAATGATCAACGAGATCGACCGTGAGGGCTTTGGCAAGTATGAGGATGAGCTCGAAGCCGAAACAAAGCAGGAGGCTTAATAGCTGTGAGTGAGAAGAAAAAGACACAGGTCGCGGATATTGACCGCTCCCTGTATGACTTCGTGAAGCCGGAGGTGGGCTATGAGCGCTACAAGAACGGCCTCACCCCGGATATTGTGCGCGCCATCTCCAAGAAGAAGGACGAGCCTGAGTGGATGCTCAACAAGCGACTCGAGGCGCTGGAGATCTTCCAGGACACCCCGATGCCGGGCAACTGGGGCCCCTCCATCGAGCACTTGGACATGGACCACATCTCTACGTATGTGAACCCGAAGACCAAGCAGACCAACGATTGGGACGACGTCCCCAAGGACATCAAGGACACCTTTGAACGTCTGGGCATCCCACAGGCGGAGCGTGAGAGCTTAGCCGGCGTCGGCGCCCAGTACGACTCAGAGATCGTCTACCACAACATGCGTGAGGAGGTCGCCAAGTACGGCGTCGTCTACACGACGATCGAGGATGCGATCCACGACCCGAAACTCGAGCCGATTGTAAAGCAGTACTTCGGTACCCTGATTCCACCCACGGATCACAAGTTCGCGGCACTGCACTACGCAGTCTGGTCGGGAGGCTCCTTTGTCTATGTCCCGGCCGGTGTCACCGTTGAGTACCCGCTGCAGAGCTACTTCCGCTTGAACGCCGCGGGCGCAGGCCAGTTTGAGCACACGCTGATCATCGTCGAGCCCGGCGCCAACCTGCACTTTATCGAAGGCTGCTCAGCTCCGAAGTACTACGCCGCCAACCTGCACGCCGGCGCAGTCGAGCTCTTCGTGAAAGGCGGTGCGCGTCTGCGCTATTCCACGATCGAGAACTGGTCGAAGAACATGTACAACCTGAACACCAAGCGCGCCACGATCGGCAAAGATGCCACCATGGAATGGGTGTCCGGTTCCTTCGGCTCACACGTGAGCTACCTCTACCCTACCACGATCCTAGCAGGTGACAACTCGCACTGCGAGTTCACTGGCATCACCTTCGCGGGCGCCACGCAGGACCTCGATACGGGCTGCAAAGTCATCCTCAACGGTAAGGACACCACTGCTTCAGTGGATACCAAGTCCATCTCTAAGGACGGCGGCGCCAACACCTTCAGGAGCTCCGTCGTCGTAGGCCCGAAGGCGGACAACGCCCGCGCCACGGTTTCCTGCCAGTCACTGATGCTCGACGATATATCCCGCTCTGACACAATCCCGGCGATGGATGTTCGCAACCGCACCGCATCCGTAGGCCACGAGGCCACGATCGGCGCAATCTCGGATGACACGATCATGTACCTGATGAGCCGCGGCTGCTCTGAGCAGGAAGCTAGAACGCTCGTCGTGAACGGCTTTGCAAACCCGGTCTCAAAGGAGCTGCCACTTGAGTACGCCGTTGAGATGAACAATCTGATCAAGCTTGAAATGGAAGGGGCGATTGGCTGATGGCAGCAGCAATGACCGAAACCACCATGCTCAAACATCTTAATGTACCGCCCAAGCAGACGTGGAACTATCTGAAGATCAACGACACCAGCCTCACGGTGATCAAGCCGAAGGAGCAGGGCGAGGTCTTTGCCCGCCTGCCGGAGATGTTCGGACGCATTGAGTCCGGCATCGGTCCTGAGGCCGTGAAGTGGATCGAGAACATGGCGGGCGACTCCCACTACATCGAGGTCCCCGCACACCGCCCGACCGACAGGCCGATCGTCGTGGACTGCGACGCGGACAAGACCGATATCAAGGATACCGGGATCATAGTGAGAAACCACGCTAATGCCACGATCGTGATGCTCTCCCACGGAAAACAGGGTAGCAAGGATACCTCCGCCAACCTGCTGCGCATCTATGCGGAACACGACGCCCACGTCTCTGTGGTGGAGATCATGGCGCTGCCGGAAGAGCAGCAGCACATCGAAGGCCTTGCGATCGACGCCCAGCAGAATTCCAGAATTGAGGTGCGCCAGTACGCGCTCGGTGGCGGCAACGTCGTCGCAGGCCTGGCGACCAATCTGGCCCAAGACCGCGCCCGTCTCGATCTTGTGAGCCGCTACTTTGTGCGCGGCCATGAGAAGCTCGACTTGAACCATGTCGCTCGCCAGCGCGGCTGCGACACCAAGGTCGAGATGAGCGCCTCCGGCCTGCTGACCGACTCCGCACAAAAGACCCTGCGTGAGACGATCGATCTGATTCACGGGGACAAAGGCTCCAAGGGCAACGAGCTGGAGACGGTACTCGTCGAGGGCGACCACATCGTGAACAAGACCCTGCCGGTCATTCTGTGCGACGAGGAAGACGTCCAGGGCAACCACGGCGCCTCCATTGGCTCCATCGGGCCTGAGCAGACTGAGTACTTGGCTACTCGCGGCCTCGCGGGCAAGCAGGTCTCCCAGCTCTTTGCGACTGCACTCTTCGACGACGCACTGATCCACGCCCCAGGAGCCGCTTCACAGAAAGCCGTCGGCGTCCGCGCTTCTGATGTTTTAGGTGAGCGGGCCTTTGAGGATTCCCGTGAGGGCCTCGCTCTAGAGAAAGAGGGTGAGTGATGTGGCAGCCATAGATATTGCCGCCAATCCATACAGGAAAGACTTTCCATTGCTCGTGCAGCAACCCAACCTCGCATTTCTCGACAGCGCTGCAACCACACAGCGTCCGAAGGTTGTGTTGGACGCCCAGCGTCACTTCTACGAGACGATGAACGCCAACCCCCTGCGTGGCCTTTACAAGCTCTCGGTTGAGGCAACCGAAGCAATCGATAAGACCCGTAAGGACATCGCTGCCTTCATCGGGGCGACCGATGAGAAGGGTAAGCCGCAGGGCAATGAGATCGTCTTCACGCGCAACGCATCAGAATCGTTAAACCTGGTTGCACACACCTTAGGGAAGAAGATCCTGAAACCGGGAGACGAAGTTGTAATCTCCATTATGGAGCACCACTCCAATTTGATCCCCTGGCAGCAGATCTGCAAGGAGACCAGCGCTAAGCTCGTCTACCTGCGCTTGGATAAGGATTTCAGAATCACTCCTGAAGAGATTGAGAAGAAGATCACCGGCAAAACCAAGATCGTCTCTGTAACCCAACTCTCCAACGTGTTGGGTGTCTCCCCTGACATCAAGGCTATCGCCAAGCGTGCACACGAAGTCGGAGCTTACGTAGGCGTCGACGGCGCGCAGTCAGTACCTCATATGCAAGTCAACGTCCGCGATCTCGGAATCGACTACCTCGCCTTTTCCCCGCACAAGCTGGAGGGCCCGATGGGCATCGGTGTGCTCTGGGGCAAGATGGATCTGCTGAACTCTATGCCGCCGTTCCTGACCGGCGGTGAGATGATCGACTCCGTCACCGAGCAGGACGCCGTATGGGCACCGGTACCGCAGAAGTTTGAGGCTGGCACCCAGGATGCCGCAGGCATCTATGCTACCGACGCCGCAATCAAGTACCTCACTGATCAGGACTTCACGAAACTTGAAGCGCGTGAGCATGCCCTCACCCACTACCTGGTGGAGCAGCTCGAAGCGCTGCCCTTCATCCAAATCGTGGGACCGAGAGATCCTGACCGCCACCTCAGCGTGGTCTCCTTCAACGTAAAGGATATCCACCCGCACGACGTCGCATCCCTGCTTGATATGAAGGATGTGGCGATCCGCGCCGGTCACCACTGCGCGCAACCGCTCATGACCTCAATGGGTATATCTAGTAGTTGTAGGGCATCTGTGGCTTTCTACAACGACAAAAAGGATATCGACCAGCTTGTAGATGGCCTCAACTATGTTTGGCAGGTATTCCATGGAACAAAATGATTTGTACAGTGCTGAGTTCATCGACCATATAGCACATCCGGATTACAAGTATGAGATGAAAGATCCGACGATGAAGCACGAGGGTATCAACCCCTCCTGTGGCGATGACCTGGAGCTGTCCGTGAAGCTTGACAAAGATGGAAAGATCGCCGAAGCCGCCTACACCGGCCACGGCTGTGCGGTCAGCCAGGCTTCTGCGGACATGATGAGTGACCTGATGGTCGGCAAGACCCCTGAGGAGGCCATCAAGCTCTGTGACCTCTTTACCGATATGGTCACCGGCAAAGAGAAGGACGAAAGTAAGCTTGACCAGCTTGAGGAAGCTGCCTCACTCGAGGGCGTCTCCCACATGCCGGCGCGTGTTAAATGCGCCGAGCTCCCCTGGAGAACGCTCAAGGAGATGCTCAAAGGCAATACTGAGAAAGCCTCAACGACTGAAGATCAGGAAGGATAACCATGGCTGCCAGCATGTTTTCAACCAAGGGCCGCTATGCCCTGCGTGCTATGGCAGACCTGGCAATGCACAGCGGGTGGGTCTCTCTGGGGGACGTATCCAAGCGGCAGGGTATCTCCCGTAAGTACCTGGAACAGGTGATTGCCGTAATGCACAAGGTCGGCTTCGTCGAGAGCCAGCGTGGCAAGGGCGGCGGTTATCGGTTGACTCGCAAGCCTGAAGATTATACCTTGGGCGAGATCATGCGGGCTGCTGAGGGCTCCTCCTTGGCCCCGGTCGCCTGTCTTGACTGCTTGACCGGCGACATCTGTCCGCGCATTCAATCCTGCCCCACCGTGATGATCTACCGTGATCTGGGCAAGGTGACCTCACAGTATCTCGACTCCAAGACGCTGCGCGATGTGACCCTCTCCTCAGGCTTCACGAAGCTCACCAAAGAGCAGCTCGAAGAGAAAGAGGAAAAAGAGGAACGCGAGGAGCAGGAAGAGAAAGCCGCCAAACAGAGGGCGAAGAGCAAAAAGAAGCGCACCGCTTCAAAGTAACGCTACACTCAATACTTCAAAGCGCATTCCAACGACCTGAGTTTCGGCTCAGGTCGTTTTTGTAGCTACCATATCGGCGGGTCTCCGACATACAACCAAGGCTCAGAGATGCCCACAGCCGCCTCTGTGATATCTCGAGGAGCCTCCAAAACACGCTATGATTTCATATCGCCTGATACGGGGACCCCGAACATTTTTCCGGATCTAGGCTGCATATGCGCAGCTAAGGCCCCTCCTGTGCTCCCTGAGCGTCCTCTACCCACAAGGCGCGCTTGAGCTTGGTCAAACAACACCACTCGATGTAGCTGTCAAGACGGCTCTTGAACTCCTCGAATGTGCTGCCAGCCCAGTCCATACCGGAAAAGAGGTCAGACTTGAGCGTGCCGAAAAAGCCTTCAGCATAGGCATTGTCAGGGAGCTTTTGTCCTTGGGCGATATCGAGCGGGCGGCGTTGCCCCCTGCTGCAGGCATCTGCCCGTTCGTCTGTCATATAGAGTGTGCCAGCGTCCGTATGCACGACGAGAAGCCTTCCCTCGAAGAGCTTTAATCTTACCCACCAGATCCTCGAGTATGTCGACCGGAAGCTCACAGTCGGGATGCATCGATACGGTCAAGTCCGAATTCGTGTGTAAATTCGCGAACTCCACCGCGTCGCTGACCACGAGCAGCCCTAGCTTCCCCTGCGTGGAAGTCGTGGGTGCCATCCCTGCCTGAGGGGTACGTTCTCGAGGAACTCCCAGCGTAATTCCCTCGCGTTCTTCTTTGGTATACATCCCGGGCTCCGATTCTGGACCAGTTGATCCGGCTTTTTGTCCGGAGTCCCCTACCAGCGGGACGAAAGGACAGCTAAGATCTTCACAAGCATCGGCCTTCCCCTAAGGCCTTATCGGCTACAAGCGTATCGAGCGAGCAACCTAGCGCTGGGAGGAAGCCGAGGAAAAAGGATGCCCTGACCAAGAGCGAAACCCCCACAGAAAAGGCGTCGTAACAAGGTCGAGACCGTGAAATGCGATTGCCCTCGCAAGGCAAAGGGCCATCAGGGCACGTGAAAAAGGAGAAAGCTACGATAGAGGAGAGGCTGGCCCAAGCAGAAGAAGCGCTCCAAGAGCCGCATGGAGAAGCTCATAGCCTCCCAGAAAGCCGGCCTTAAGGCTCGGCTCAGATGAAGGCTGATCTGGACCCCGCACTCCCTGCATGTCCATCTTGGCCGGGACACCTCTATCCTTGCCTCTCCAT
>ERZ772962.1896-NODE-1896-length-11017-cov-10.446634_pt1 | contig 11017 bp, 7 predicted proteins | sample MGYA00580676_ERZ772962 | MGnify/ENA primary metagenome ERZ772962 (study PRJEB29015, sample SAMEA2738049) | human oral metagenome | biome: human oral; feature: human-associated habitat; material: saliva | place: China | collected 2230 ...
CGTGCCTGCTGCTTCACCATCGTCGACGGCGTGGTGCCGGGCAACGAGGGCCGCGGCTACGTGCTGCGCCGGATCATCCGCCGTGCCGTGCGCCACGGCTACAAGATGGGTGCCCGTCAGCCGTTCCTCTACAGCCTGGTGCCGGCGCTGGTGAAGGAAATGGGTGAGGCCTATCCCGAGCTGAAACGCGATCAGGCCCGCATCGAGGAAGTGCTCAAGGGCGAGGAATCCCGCTTCTTCGAGACCATTGCCAACGGCATGAGCCTGCTGGAAGGGGCGCTGGCCGGCCTGAAGGGCAAGAAGGTGCTGGACGGCGAGACGGCCTTCCGCCTGCACGACACCTATGGCTTCCCGCTGGACCTGACGGCCGATGTCTGCCGCGAGCGCGGCGTGACGGTGGACGAGGCCGGCTTCGAGACGGCCATGGCGCACCAGCGCGAGCAGGCGCGTGCCGCCGGCCGCTTCAAGGGCGCTTCGCTGCTGGAATACGACGGTGAAGCCACCCGCTTCGTGGGCTATGACGAGCTGTCGGCCCAGGCCCGCGTGCTGGCGCTGTACCACGACGGCAAGCCGGCGCAGGAACTCAAGGCCGGTGACGAGGGCGTGGTGGTGCTGGACGTGAGCCCGTTCTACGCCGAATCCGGCGGTCAGGTGGGCGACCAGGGCCATCTGCAGGGGCAGGGCCTGCGCTTTGCCGTGTCCGACACGCAGAAGATCCAGGCCGCTGTCTGGGGCCACCATGGTCGCGTGGAAGAGGGCAGCCTGAAGGTGGGCGACACCGTGCAGGCACAGGTCAACACCGCCCTGCGCCAGAAGACCACCCGCAACCACTCGGCCACCCACCTGCTGCACAAGGCGCTGCGTCAGGTGCTGGGTGATCATGTGGCGCAGAAGGGTTCGCTGGTCGATCCGGATCACACCCGCTTCGACTTCAGCCACAACAAGCCGATGACGCCGGAAGAGATCCAGGCGGTCGAGGCCATCGTCAACGCCGAGATCCGCAGCAACACGGCCACCGTCATCCGCCAGATGTCGTATGACGAGGCCATCTCCGCCGGTGCCATGGCGCTGTTCGGCGAGAAGTACGGTGACGTGGTGCGCGTGGTGGACGTGGCCGATACCCGCGAGCTGTGCGGCGGTACCCACGTGGCCCGCAGCGGCGAGATCGGCGTGTTCAAGATTGCCTCCGAAGGGGGCGTGGCTGCCGGCATCCGTCGTGTGGACGGCCTGACCGGCGAAGGGGCGCTGGCCTGGATCCAGCAGCAGCTGACCACGCTGGCCGAGGTGGCCGCGGCCGTGCGGGCCCCGGTGGCTGAAGTGCCGGCCCGTGTGGCCCAGCTGCAGACCCAGGTGAAGGATCTGGGCCGCGAGCTGGACCGCGTGAAGGCCAGCGCTGCCAGCAGCCAGGGTCAGAACCTGGCTGCCCAGGCCACGGTGCTGCCGTGCGGTGCCCACCTGCTGGTGACCCGCGTGGATGGCATGGACGCCAAGGCGCTGCGCGCCACGGTCGACCAGCTGAAGGATCAGCTGAAGTCGCTGGTGGTGGTGCTGGCCTCGGTGGAAGGCAACGACAAGATCCAGCTGGTGGCCGGCGTGACCCCCGACCTGGTGAATACGGTGAAGGCCGGCGAGATGCTGGGCCGCGTGGCTGCCCAGGTGGGCGGCAAGGGCGGCGGCAAGCCCGACTTCGCCATGGCTGGTGGCAACGACGTGGCAGCGCTGGAAGGCGTGCTGGGCATGACCCACGAACGCCTGGTGCAGCAGCTGGCCAACCGGAAGTGAGCGCCATCCCGGACCACGTGGATGCCCACGTGGACGCCCGAGGGCTTTCCTGCCCGCTGCCCATCCTGCGGGCCAAGAAGGCCCTGGCCACTCTCCAGAGTGGCCAGGTGCTGCGTGTGGAGGCCACCGACCCTGGCTCGAAACAGGACTTCAGCGCCTTTGCCCGCCAGACGGGCAATGCGCTGCTGGCCCAGGTGGATGACGGGGACGTGACGGTGTTTTATCTGCGGCGGCGGTGATCAGCCCGGATCCACCCGATAGCGGTACCGGATGTCTTCGTCCTTGCGTGCGCCGGTGATGCGCAGCCGCAGTTCGAGCGTACCGCCGTGCAGTGACAGGCTGCCGTTGTAGCGGTCTGGCGGGCAGGAATAGGGCGTCTGGGCGACCAGGTGGATGCCGTCCGGAGGGGGCCCGTCTGGACGGGGGGAGCCTGTGTGGGGGCTTCCTTGCTGGGTGGCGCTTGGCTGGACGCTGCTTGGCTGCGTGGCGTGAGGTTCAGCGCTACCAGACCCAGTGGAGCGATGCTCCGTGGTGCAAGGCATGAACCCGCCGGCATCAGGCACCAGCAGCAGGATGTCCTGGAAGCGCTGCTCCCGAAAATGACGGAAGATGATGCCTTCTTCCCCGAAATGCCAGCATTTCCGGTCCTGGCAGGGCAGGCCGTTGTCCAGCGTGAATGCTTCCTGAAAGAAGACATCGGGGCCGTCCACCGTTACCTGTACGTGGCCGCTGCCCCGGTGGTTCCACTGCATCCGTGAGCCAGGACCGCTTTCCGCGCTGAACTCCAGCCGGGTGATGCGGGTCATCAGGGGGAAGAGGGCGTGGTGCACGGTGCGATTGTGGCTGTGGCCTGCTGGTCCCAAGGTGAACATGTGCGGCGTCCTGCCAGCATCAGGAGCCAAGCGTGAACATGTGCGGTGTCTGGCCGGCATCAGGGCCAAGAGTGAACGCGCGGCAGCTTGCCCCAAGGCCCGAGAGAGCATGGGTGCAGCGTTTGCCTGCATCAGGGCCCGAGAAGGGCCCTGATGCTTTTCGGCTTGCTCCGGCTTACTTCGGTTTACTTTGGCTAATTCCGGCTAATCCCGGATTACCCCAGCTTGGCCCGCTGTCCCTGCACCTTTTCCAGCATGGCGCCAAACTGCGCCAGGCGCTGGCGCTCCTGTTCGACCACGGCGGCGGGGGCACGTTCGACGAAGTTGGGGCTGGAGAGCTTGCCGTTGGCCTTGCCGATCTCGGCCTGCAGGCGGGCGATCTCCTTGTCCAGCCGGGCCTTTTCGGCGGCCACGTCGATTTCCACCTTCAGCATGAGGCGGTGGTTGCCGACGACCTGGACGGGGGCCAGGGTGTTCTCGGGCAGGCTGGCCACGCGCTCGGCGCTGGACAGGCGTGCCAGGCCGGGCAGGTAGGGCAGCATCTGGTCGATGCGGGCGTCGTCGCTGGCGATGAGCAGCGGCACGCGCTGCTGCGGGCCCAGGTTCATCTCGCCGCGCAGGGCTCGGCAGGCGTCGATCAGGGCGCGCAGCTCGGTCATCCAGGCGTCGGCGTTCTCGTCGATCTTGGCGTCGTTGGCCTGCGGGTAGGGCTGCAGCATGATGGAGTGGCGGCGCTCGGCCAGGGCCTGTTGCAGGGCTTCGCCTTCCAGGGTCTGCACGCCGCCGTCGCCGTAGCTGTGGGTGAGCGGAGCCACCTTCTGCCACAGTTCCTCGGTGATGAACGGGATGAGGGGATGGGCCAGCCGCAGGACGGCCTCCAGCACGCGCAGCAGGGTGTGGCGGGCGCCGCGACGCTGGGCGGGGTCCTCGTGGTTGAGCTCGACCTTGGCCAGTTCCAGGTACCAGTCGCAGTAGCTGTTCCAGACGAAGCCGTAGATGGCGTTGGCGGCCAGGTCGAAGCGGTATTCGGCCAGGGCCTTGGCCACTTCGGCCTCGGTGCGCTGCAGCTCGGAAACGATCCAGCGGTCGACCGGGCTGAAGTCCATGAACTGGCCGGGGCCGCAGTCCTTCTTGCAGGGCCGGGCGAAGCCGATGTCATGGCCCTCGACGTTCATCAGCACGAAGCGGGTGGCGTTCCAGAGCTTGTTGCAGAAGTTGCGGTAGCCCTCGCAGCGGCTGATGTCGAAGTTGAGGGTGCGCGAGAAGTTGGCCAGCGAGGCGAAGGTGAAGCGCAGGGCGTCGGTACCGAAGGCGGGGATGCCGTCGGGGAAGTGCTTCTTGACGTACTTCTCGATGCGGGCCTTGTGGTCGGCACGCATGAGGCCGCGCACGGACTTGGCCAGCAGGGCATCCAGGCCGATGCCGTCGATGAGGTCGAGCGGATCCAGGGTGTTGCCCTTGGACTTGGACATCTTCTGGCCTTCGGAATCGCGCACGATGGCGTTGATGTAGATGTCCTTGAAGGGCACCTTGCCGGTGAAGTACTGGGTCATCATCACCATCCGGGCCACCCAGAAGAAGATGATGTCGTTGCCGGTGACCAGAACGTCGGACGGCAGGTAGCGGGCCAGGTCGGCGCGGGTCTGGGCGTCGTCGTTGGGCCAGCCCAGCGAGGTGAAGGGCACCAGGGCCGACGAGAACCACGTGTCGAGCACGTCGGGGTCCTGGGTGAGCGGGCCGGTGCAGCCGGCGGCGTCGGCCTTCTGGCGGGCTTCTTCCTCGTTGCGGGCCACGAAGAGCTGCCCATCCTCGCTGTACCAGGCGGGAATCCGGTGGCCCCACCACAGCTGGCGCGAGATGCACCAGTCATGGATGTTGGAGAGCCAGTGGTCGTAGGTGGAGGCCCAGTGCTCGGGGAAGAAGCGGATGCGGCCGGAGGTGACGGCTTCCAGGGCCGGGCGGGTGATGGCGGCCATGCCACCGGGGCGGCCGTCGGGCTGCGTCTCGCGGGTCTGGTCCACGAACCACTGGTCGGTCAGCATGGGCTCGACCACTTCGCCGGAACGGCCGCAGACGGGCACCATGTTGCGGTGCTTGACGGTGTTCACCAGCAGGCCGGCGGCGTCCAGGTCGGCGACCATGCGATCGCGGGCCTCGTAGCGGTTCAGGCCCCGGTAGGCCTCGGGCACGGTGTCGCCCGCCATGTTGGCCTGCAGGTCGAGCACGACGATCAGCGGCAGGTTGTGGCGCATGGCCACTTCGTAGTCGTTGAAGTCGTGGGCGCCGGTGATCTTCACGCAGCCGCTGCCGAACTCGGGATCGACGTAGGTGTCGGCAATGATGGGGATCTGACGGCCGGTGAGCGGCAGGGTCAGCATCTTGCCGTGCAGGTGGCGGTAGCGCTCGTCATCGGGATGCACGGCCACGGCCACGTCGCCCAGCAGGGTCTCGGGGCGGGTGGTGGCCACGGTCAGGCCCGCCAGTTCGGTGCCGTCAGCGGCCTTCTGCGGACCGTCGGCGAAGGGGTAGCGGATGTGCCAGAGGTGGCCATCGCGCTCGGTCATGTCCACTTCCAGGTCGGAGACGGCCGTGCGCAGCACCGGGTCCCAGTTCACCAGCCGCTTGCCGCGGTAGATGAGGCCGGCTTCATACAGGCGCACGAAGACCTCGGCCACGGCCGTGGACAGTTTCGGGTCCATGGTGAAGTAGCCGGAATGGGTGCCCAGGCTGTCGGCGTACTCCCAGTTGGCCGAGTCGCCCAGCCGGCGCATCTGCTTGCTGATGGCGCCGCCCGATTCGTTCTTCCAGGCCCAGACGCGCTCGATGAACTGCTCACGCGGCAGGTCGTAGCGCGACTTGCCCTCGGCGGCCAGCTGGCGCTCGACGACGATCTGCGTGGCGATGCCGGCGTGGTCGCTGCCCACCACCCAGTTGGTGTCCTTGCCCAGCATCCGGTGGTAGCGGATGAGCGTATCCATCAGCGTCTGCTGGAACGCGTGGCCCATGTGCAGCGTGCCGGTGACGTTGGGCGGCGGCAGCTGGATGCAGTAGGCGGTGTCGCTGACCGGCTGAGCGGATGCCGTGCCGGCGGCGTCGGTGCCCGGGGCCGGCCGGTTGGCGAAGTAGCCGCGCGATTCCCACAGGGGATACCAGCGCGCCTCGATGGGCGCCGGCTCGAAACTCTTGGGCAGTTGGTCCTGGGCGGAATCCGCAGGGGCAGCAGCGTTGGTCATGAACGTGTCTGGATGGAAGTGATCGGATGAGGGGAATTCTAGAGCGTGTCGGGCGTTTCATGCCCACGGTGTCGCTCACAGTGCCCCTGCGTCACGATCAGGCACGTTCAAAAGGGCCGGTGCGGGTCTCGGTCCGGCGTTGATGGGGCAATGTTGCCCCGCCGGATTCAGTCGTCGTGGTTCTGGCGGGCCATCTCGGCGTGCAGCCGGGTGATCTCCTCGTTGACCGCGCGGGCCACGATGTCGCGGATCAGGCGGTTGAGGGTGTCGTGCACGTCGCGCGTCATGGTCTCGACGGCGCGGGAGATGACCGGGGCCAGCGCGTGGTTCATCTGGCCATCCAGCAGGATGTCGCCACGGCGCAGCAGCCGCTCCAGCACGTTCTCGCGCACCTGGCCGGCCAGGTTGCTCCAGTCCACGTCCTCGAAGTTGCGCGGCAGCTGATCGGGGTGATAGCGCTGCACGTTGACGACATCCGTCAGCATCGGGATGGCATCTTCGTCTTCGGGCGTGGGGGTGGATGGACGCACCGCAGGCGGCACGATGGTCGTGGTGCGCGGTGCGAACGGGGCGGCGTCCGGGCTGCCGGCGGTGGGCAGCTCGGGGAAGGGGACGGGCGCGGTGGCCGGTGCGGCTTCATGGGCCGCTGCCGAGGAAATGCCCACATCCAGCAGGCGCATCGAATGCACCAGCTTGTTGATCAGCGCCCGGTCCTCGTCGGTGAGCGGCGGCAGGGTGGCGATGGCGGCGTCCTCGTCCAGCGGGCCGGCCTCGTCTTCCAGGTAGTCGTCGTCGGAATCGTCGGGGAACTGCGAGCGTGGCCAGGTCGTGGCCTGGCCTGTCGCCGGATGGGCGCCGCCTGCGGTGTGAGTGCCCGTGTCGGGGTGCTTGTCATCGGTTGCCATCTCGTTCCTCCACATCGTGGGTGAGCGGGGTGTAGCCTTGTTCGCGGTAGGAACGGAAGCGGACGCGGGCCGCCTGACGGCTCTGCGCATCGGTGCCTACCAGTTCCACCACCCGGGCGTAGTCGGCGAAGGCGGGCGGCATGCGCTCGCCCAGATTGACCAGCACCTGACGGTGGCTGGCGGGCACGTCGGCGTCGGACGCGGTGAGCAGCACCGGGGTGCGCTCTGCCAGCGGGTGCCGGACCGAGACGTGCGGAATGAAGGACAGCGGCGCGAATTCCCACAGCAGGCGGTCGAAGCTGGCCAGGCGGCGGGTGTCTTCACAATAGACGACCACCTTGTGCCCGGCCTGCCAGGCCTTGCGCACCAGCCGGCAGCCGTAGCGGCCGGTGTCGGGAACGTTGAAGTGGAAATCCACCTGGGTCATGGGGCTGCGGGAATTCGTGCCGTGGGAAGGCCGTTCAGCCTGCGCGATCCATCAGGAAGTGGGTGAGCAGTGCCACCGGACGGCCCGTGGAGCCCTTGTTGGCCCCCGAGCGCCAGGCCACGCCCGCCACGTCCAGGTGCGCCCACGAATAGGCCTTGGCAAAGCGCGACAGGTAGCAGGCGGCCGTGATGGCGCCGGCCGGGCGGCCGCCGATGTTGCCCATGTCGGCAAAGGGCGAGCGCAGCTGCTCGTTGTAGGCGTCGTCCATCGGCATGGGCCAGCAGGTGTCGCCGGAGTCATCGCCAGCGGCCTGGATCTGCGCCGACAGGGCCTCGTCATTCGAGAAGAGGCCGGCCCGCTGATGGCCCAGGGCGATGACGCAGGCACCGGTGAGCGTGGCCACATCGATGACCGCCGCCGGCTTGAAGCGCTCGGCGTAGGTGAGGGCATCGCACAGCACCAGCCGGCCCTCGGCGTCGGTGTTGAGGATCTCGACCGTCTGGCCCGACATCGTGGTGACGATGTCGCCGGGGCGGGCGGCCGAACCCGAAGGCATGTTCTCGGCAGCCGCGATGATCACCGTCAGGTTGATCTTGAGCTTCATCTGCGCCACGGCCTGCAGGGTGCCGAAGACCGAGCCTGCGCCGGACATGTCGTATTTCATCTCGTCCATGTCGGCGGCCGGCTTGAGCGAGATGCCGCCGGTGTCGAAGGTGATGCCCTTGCCCACCAGAACGACCGGGGCCTGGCGTGCGCCGGCGCCACGGTAGTGCATGACGATGAGCTTGGGCGGCTGGGCCGAGCCCTGCGCCACGGCCAGCAGGGCACCCATGCCCAGCGAAGCCATCTGCTTCTGATCCAGCACCTCGACCTTGAGCTTGAGCTGGCGGCCCAGCTTCTGGGCCTGGCTGGCCAGGAAGGACGGGTGGCAGACGTTGGGCGGCTGATTGCCCAGGTCACGGGCGGTGTCGATGCCATCGGCCAGGTCGGACATGCGCGCCACGCGGGGCGCCAGAGCCTTCTGGTCGGCCGCGCTTTCCACGCCCAGCACCACGTCCTTCAGGGCCGGGGCGGCTTCGGGCTTGCTCTTGTAGTCGTCGAAGCGGTAGCGCACCTCACGGGCGGCCAGCACGATCTGGCCGACGCGCCAGGGCAGCTCGCGCAGTTCGACGTGGGCCTCGTGCAGGCAGCAGAAGGCGTCGGTGGCGGGCGAAGCCAGCACGGCACGGAAGGCGCTGCGCACGGCCTCGGCAAAGCTGGGGGCCTTGATGGTGTCTTCATGACCCATCGAGACCAGCAGGATGCGCGGCAGGCCCTTGACGCTGGTGGGCACCAGCTGCGTGGAACCGGGCTTCTTGCCCAGGTCGCCGGCCTTCAGGATGGCCGAGAGCGCGTTGTCCAGGCGGGCGTCGATGGCCGCACCGGTGGGCGTGAGCCTGCCGGCCTGCACGGGCAGCACCAGGCACTGGGTGCGGAGTTTCTCGGCAGCGGTGGTCTTGAGGGAGAACTGCAGCGTCATCAGGAATCTCGATCGGGTAAAGCGGGCCACAACGGCAAACGCCCATTATAGGACGGGGCTCCATGCCCCCTGCAGCGACGGCCGGCCAGACGGCCGACGGCATGTTCCCGCAGGCTGGGCGGGGAGGGGCGATGCCGGGATGTCTGCACACGCGCCACAGGCGGTGAACGTGAGCCCTTGACGCCCCGGAAGATGCGGACAACCCGGGTAAACTAGCACGATGATCTTCCGCCAGTCGTTGCGCCGCGACCTGAACAGCGTTGCCGGCGTCATGTTCGCCACGCTGTTCACCATTCTGGTCACCACGTCGCTGATCCGGTTTCTCAACCGTGCCACCAGCGACCGGATCGCCAGTTCCGACATCCTGCCGCTGATCGCCTTCAACGCCATCGGCTTCATCCCGGTGCTGCTGGTGCTGACGGTCTTCCTGTCGGTGCTGATGGTGCTGGCGCGCGCCTGGCGCGACTCGGAAATGGTCATCTGGTTTGCCAGCGGCCAGAGCCTGACGGCCTGGATCCGCCCGGTGATGATGTTCGTGCTGCCCTATGCGGCGGTGGTGGCCGCCGTCACCTTCGTGCTGTCGCCCTGGGCCAACCAGCAGATTGCCGAGCTGCGCGAGCGCTTCAACCAGCGCGAGGACGTGTCCATGGTGGCGCCGGGGCAGTTCCGCGAGTCCACCTCGTCCAATCGGGTGTTCTTCGTGGAATCGATGAGCCCCGACAAGAGTACCGTCTCCAACGTCTTCGTGGTGCAGCACAACGGCCCGCGCATGGTGGTGGTGGCCTCGCGCGGTGGCCACGTGAAGATCGAGGAGAATGGCGACCGCTTCCTGGTGCTGGAGGACGGTCGTCGCTACGACGGCACCTGGGGCACGCCTGAATACTCGCTGATGGAGTTCCTGCGCTACGGCGTGCGGCTCGATCCCAAGCCCGTCAACACCCAGATCGAGAGCGTGCGCGGCATGGCCACGCCAGACTTGCTGCAGCTCTCGTCGTCCGCCGCCCGGGGTGAACTGGCCTACCGGGTCGGTCTGCCCATCTCGGTCTTCGTCATCGCGCTGCTGGCCATCCCGCTCTCGTTCGTCAACCCGCGCCTGGGCAGCTCCGTCAACCTCGTCATCGGCGTGCTCATCTACTTCACCTATTCCAACCTCAACAGCGTCGTCCGATCCTGGATCACCCAGGAAAAACTGAGCTTCGGGGTGGGCGTGTGGCTGACCCACGTTCTGGTGCTGGGGCTGGCGCTCTACATGTTCCGCAAGCGGCTCACGCTGCCGCGCTTCAGCTTCAGCAAGCTGGTGGCCCGCCTGCGGGGAGGCAAGACGGCATGAAGCTGATGGCCCGCTACCTCACCCGCGAGATCGCCGGCGGCATCATGGCCGTGCTGCTGGGCTTTCTGGGGCTCTTTGCCTTCTTCGACCTCATCAACGAACTGGACGACATCGGCCAGGGCGGCTACCGGCTGCCGCAGGCCGTGCTGTACGTGCTGCTGGGCCTGCCCAGCCACATCTACGAGCTGATGCCCGTGGCAGCGCTGATTGGCTGCATCTACGCGCTGGCCCAGTTTGCCCAGAACTCCGAGTTCACCGCCATGCGTGCAGCCGGCATGAGTCGCCAGCTGGCGCTGCGCGGCGTGCTGGTGCTGGGCGTGCTGCTGGCCGTGCTGACTGCCGTGGCCGGCGAATGGATCGCCCCGATGGCCGAACAGCGTGCGCAGCAGCTGCGCATGGACGTGCTGGGCAAGGGCTCGGGCGTGGGGGCCTTCCGCTCCGGCCTGTGGCTGAAGGACAGCGTGCGTGGCCCCGATGGCCAGCGCCTTCAGACCCGCTTCGTCAACATCGGCACCCTGGAAGCTGACGGCGGCCTGAGCAAGGTGGCCATCCACGAATTCGACACCGACTTCCGGCTGACGGCAGTCATTCACGCCGAGCACGGCCGCTACCAGCCGGCGCACAACGGTCAGGCCAGCAGCTGGCGACTGGAAGGTGTGGAGACCACCCGCTTCAACGTCTCCCGCACCCGGACGGGCTACGACGCCCTGCATGCGGCCGTGGAGCGCCGGCCCGAGACCATCTGGGTCTCGGACCTGAACCCGGCGCTGCTGTCGGTGCTGGCCATCGCCCCCGATCGCATGTCGGCCCTGGCCCTGTGGCGCTACACCTCGCACCTGAAGGAAAACGCCCAGAACGCCAACCGCTACGAACTGGCCCTGTGGAAGAAGGTGGTCTACCCGCTGGCCATCATCGTCATGCTGATGCTGGCGCTGCCCTTCGGCTACCT
>ERZ772962.1900-NODE-1900-length-10990-cov-4.054961_pt1 | contig 10990 bp, 10 predicted proteins | sample MGYA00580676_ERZ772962 | MGnify/ENA primary metagenome ERZ772962 (study PRJEB29015, sample SAMEA2738049) | human oral metagenome | biome: human oral; feature: human-associated habitat; material: saliva | place: China | collected 2230 ...
TTGGCGAAGACGGTCGAGGAGGCGTCGTGGAAGGCCCGGAAATCGGCCAGCAGAGGATGCTCCGGGTAGCTGCCGTGGGCGGGGTAGGGAATGTAAGCGTATTCGCGATCGCCATGGCCGTAGTTCGCCCAGGTCATCATCCACGCGATGCGGCTGGCGTTTTCGTCGGCCTCCAGCGCTCCCAGAACCGAGGTGAACCAGTGTGGTTCTGGCTGGACGCCCTCATACGGTCCGAACTCGGTCCAAGCGGGAACCTTCCCGTGGGCATCAGCCAGCTTGACCACCATCGCCAAATCAGCGGTGACGGATCTGAGCCATTCCTGACCGTTCCCGGTTTCGTCGTAGGAGTCGTACCCGAAGATGTCCACGTAGTCGTCCCCCGGGTATCCGTTCAGGTAGGTTCCCGGGTCGGCGTTTAGCGGGGAGTTGGGGGAGTATGCGTAAAGAAGGTTGTGCAGGCCTCGTGTATCACGCAGATATTCGACGGTGAACCGGAACAGTTCCACATACTGCTGTTCAGTGGCATGCTCCGCACCCCACCAGAACCAGCTGCCGTTTCGTTCGTGCCAAGGACGCAGGATCACCGGGATCGGGGTGCCGTCCGGACGTTTGGCTCCGGCGATGGCGTCGGCAACCCGGTCCAGGCGGGCGGTCAGATCTGAATGTCTGGCGCCACCCGGTAGGATCGCGGCAACCGCATCCCCCGATGTGTCGTAGAAATCTCTGCCAGTGAGGGGATTCGGTAGGTGCATGGTCAGCGTGTTGACCCCTCCCAGTTCATCGGCCTGTTTGAACATGCGGACGAGGGCATTGAGGTTCGTCTCCCGGGCGGCGTCGGGATCGCCGGGGGCTTCGTCGCCGTCGAGGACAAGGCTGTCCCAACCGAAAACCGCGGGATGGTCACCGACGGCCGTGAGGGTGTCGGAGGCGTTGCCGTCGCCGGTATTGAAGGTGAAACCCATGGACAGGTCATGTTGGTGCCCGAAGAGAATCCCCTTTCCCTGTTGGGCGTGAAGCCTCCGCAGGAGGTTCCGGGTCTCGGGAGTTGCGTTGGGATCCGCTAGAGAGTTGGAGGGGTTGCTGGGGATTGGTTCGGGATCCGTTGGTGAGCTGGAGGGGTTGCTGGGGATTGGTTCGAGATCTGTTGAGGAGGTGGAAGGGACGCTGGGGCTTGGCTTGGGGGTGCCGAAGCAACTCGTCGTTGCAAGGCAGACGAACAAGAGTGACGCCAGCAAACGGGGTGGGGTTTTCATGACCAATCATTGTAGGTAGGGGTGGGGTCAGGAGCTCATGGCGTGCGCAAGTTGTGGAACAATGATCACCAGGTCAAGCACCGCCGGTGCCGCCGAGAGGCAGCCCGGGGCTGAACACCGCGACGATGAACTCGACCGCGGAGGCTCCGATGCTTCCGGTTGACCTTGAGTCTTGAGAGGCGTGGCGAGCCACGCTGGAGCTGGCGCCAATGCGCCCGAAGGAGTCGTACATGACCGAAACCAATCAAGAATCCGCTGCCCCCGAGCTGCCCGCGCGTCCCCGAGTCCATCAACTCGCCAAGCATCTCGGGATCACCAGCAGGGAGCTGCTGGCCGAACTCGCGCAGCTCGGACACGAGTTACGCAGCGCCTCCTCCGTGGTGGTGGCCGACGTGGTGACCGCCGTACTCAAGACCCGTGCACCGCAACCTGAGGAGGAAATCCTGGAAGAGGATGCCTCCGGGACGGAAACCCCTTCCGAACCCGAAACCCGGTCCGAGACGATCGCGGAACCACAGCCGGAACCCGCCCCGAGGCGGCGCCGCCGCGCCGCCTCCCGCCCCGCCGGTCCGCCCGTCGATGTGGACATTCCCGTGGAAACGCCCGTGACCACCGCCGCCACCCCGGAACCCGCCGAGGCCACCATACCGGAACCAACCCGGGAACCGGCCCCCAGGCAGCGGCACCGCCGCGCCACCCGGGCCGCGGGCGGGCCGGATCACCCACAGACCACCCCGGTCGAGACCCCTGAAGCCGAAACCCGAACCGAACCAGAACCCGCAGGGGAGGAACCGGCGCCCGAACCCGCGCCCAGGCAGCGGCGGCGCCGCGCCACCCGGGCCGCCGGGGCAGCCAAGACGGAGAAAACCGAACCGATCGAGCAGGCCGACACCGACGGGCAGGACGGGCAGGAGACCGCGGAGGACGGCATCGCGGCCGCGTTGCGCATCGCTGAGGAGGCCGCCAAGGCCCGTCGCGCCACGATGAAGGACCCGTTCGCCATTACCGCCGAGGGTCGCACCGAATCGTTGGCGAAACTGGCCAGCGCCATCGCCGAGGACTCCGCGGATGCTGCCGAAGCCGAGTCCGGTCCCGAGGAGAGCCCGGAGGAGACGGCAGAGGCGAGTCCCGAGGCCGAGGAGGAACGTCCCGGCAGGCGACGTCGCCGCCGCGGCGGCAGGCGTCGCCGCCGTGGTTCCAACGCCGAGGAGACGACCGGTGAGGACACCGACGACGAATCATCGGATGGGGAATCCGGCGACGACTCGGCCGAGAAGAACGAGCCCTCCGGGCAGGAGGAAACCGCCGAGGGGGATGGTGAATCCGACGAGGAGACCGGGACCCGTCGTCGCCGTCGTCGTCGCCGTCGCTCCAGCGGCTCCGAATCGAAGGGCGGCACCGGGGACGAGGTGACCGGGATCGAGGGCTCCACCCGCATGGAGGCCAAACGGCAGCGCCGCAAGGAGAACCGTGCCGCAGGTCGTCGACGCGCCCCGATCCTCTCCGAGGCCGAGTTCCTGGCGCGCCGCGAATCCGTGGACCGGAAACTCGTGATCCGCCAGCGGGAGGACTACACCCAGCTCGCCGTGGTCGAAGACGGGATTCTCGTCGAGCACTACGTGGATCGCGCATCCGCCACGTCCCTGATCGGCAACGTCTACCTGGGGCGCGTGCAGAACGTGCTTCCCAGCATGGAGGCGGCGTTCATCGACATCGGGCGGGGTCGCAACGCCGTGCTCTATGCGGGCGAGGTGGACTGGGACTCCTACGGGGTCACCGCCGAGGACCGCAAGGTGGAGAAGGTGTTCAAATCCGGGCAGACGGTGCTCGTGCAGGTCACCAAGGATCCCATCGGGGCCAAGGGCGCGCGCCTCACCGGGCACATTTCCCTGCCCGGCCGCTACATCGTGTACTCACCGGGCGGGCACCTGTCCGGGATCTCCCGCAAACTCCCGGACGTGGAACGCACCCGGTTGAGGCGGATCCTCGGTGAACTGATCGGCGACAACGAATCCGTGATCGTGCGCACCGCAGCCGAGGGAGTGGCCGCCGAGGAGCTGGTGCGCGACGTCAACCGGCTCAAGGCCCAGTGGGAGGTCATCGAGAAGAAGGTGAAGGCGGGCAAGGCCCCCGAGGCCCTCTACTCCGAACCCGACCTGACATTGCGCATCGTCCGCGACCTGTTCACCGAGGATTTCGCGAAGCTGACCGTCCAGGGCGACGACGCCCACGAGGCGATCTCGGCCTACGTCGGGCACGTCGCCCCCCACCTGGCGGATCGCATCGAACGGTTCGAACCGGGCGAGGACGGCCGCGACCTGTTCGCGCAGTACCGTATCGACGAGCAGATCGCCAAGGCCCTCGACCGCAAGGTCTTCCTGCCCTCCGGAGGGTCGCTGGTGATCGACCGCACCGAGGCGATGACCGTCATCGACGTCAACACGGGCCGGTTCACGGGTTCCGGCGGCAACCTCGAGGCCACCGTCACCAGCAACAACCTGGAGGCGGCCGAGGAGATCGTCAGGCAGCTGAGGTTGCGCGACCTCGGTGGCATCGTCGTCATCGACTTCATCGACATGGTGCTGCCCAGCAACCGTGAACTGCTGCTGCGGCGCCTCGTCGAGTGCCTGGGCCGCGACCGCACCAGGCACCAGGTGGCGGAGGTCACCAGCCTGGGGCTGGTGCAGCTGACCCGCAAACGCATCGGAACCGGACTGGCGGAGGCGTTCACGGAGGAGTGCGATCACTGCCACGGCTCCGGCTATCTGCGTTTCGACAACCCCGTCGACTCGCAGGCCCCGGCCGATGGCGGCGAACGCAGGTCTGGACGTCGCCGCAGGAAGAACGGTTAACAGTTCTCCCGAAGCCGGTTGAGTCGACCTGCGACGTTCCCCTCCCGAAGTTGGTTGAGCCGGGCTGCGACGAAGGAGCGGCCCGTGTCGAAACCATCTTGTGCATGTCCGGGGGCCTGTGGTCGCCTGCGGGAACTTCGGGTTAAGACTCGCAGTCAAGTTGGTTTGACCCGGCGGGGCAGTGACCGTAAAGTTGTCCCTCGGTTGTCAGGCCGCGCCCTTCTGCGTGGCTGGACGACGTCTCCTGTTGGGCCCCACGGGCGTCGCGGGAGAATCCCAAGGCATTAGAAGAAGAAGGTAGGTCAGGCGTGTACGCGATCGTGCGCAGTGGCGGACGCCAGCACAAGGTGGCTGTTGGCGACATCCTCGACATCGACCTGGTGTCCGAAGGGGTCGGCGAAACCATCAACCTGCAGCCGCTGCTGCTGGTCGATGGCGGCACCGTGACCTCCGACGCCAAGGCCCTCGGCAAGGTCTCCGTGACCGCCGAGGTGCTGGCGGAGACCAAGGGCCCCAAGATCCGGATCCTGAAGTACAAGAACAAGACCGGCTACAAGAAGCGCCAGGGGCACCGCCAGCGGTACACCCAGGTCAAGATCACCGACATCAAGAACTGAGGCAGGAGCAGAGATGGCACACAAGAAGGGCGCGTCCTCGACGCGAAACGGTCGTGATTCCAATGCCCAGCGCCTCGGTGTGAAGCGTTTCGGCGGGCAGGTCGTCGGTGCGGGCGAGATCATCGTCCGCCAGCACGGCACCCACTTCCACCCCGGCGACAACGTGGGTCGTGGTGGCGACGACACCCTCTTCGCGCTGGCCGCCGGCAAGGTGAACTTCGGTGTCAAGCGTGGCCGCCGCGTCGTCAACGTGGCCCCGGTCGAGGCCTGAGTCAACAGCGGACGTTAAGGCGACGGGTCCTCCTCCTCGTGAGGCGGGCCCGTCGCTCTTCGGTTTCCGAAGCGCTTTGAGATACTTCTAGCCGTGGCAATTCCTTCATTCGTGGATCGCGTGAAACTGACCGTGCAGGCAGGCAACGGCGGTCATGGCTGCGCCTCGGTGCACCGCGAGAAGTTCAAGCCCCTCGGCGGACCCGACGGCGGCAACGGTGGCGACGGGGGATCCGTGATCCTCCGAGTGGTCGACAATCTCAATTCGCTGGTGGAATACCACCGCCAGTCGGTGCGCCGGGCCACGAACGGGCAGCCCGGCCGCGGCGACCACCAGCACGGTGCCAAGGGTGAGGACGTGGTCCTGGCGGTACCTGCCGGGACGGTCGTCTCCGATGCGACCACGGGTGAGCACCTGGCCGATCTCACCGGATCCGGTGAGGAATACGTCGCGGCCGTCGGCGGCAAGGGTGGGCTCGGCAACGAGGCGCTCGCGACCGCCGCCCGCAAGGCGCCCGGTTTCGCGCTTCTCGGTGAGGAGGGCGAGTCCCGGCTGATCCAGCTCGAACTGAAGGTGCTGGCCGACATCGGTCTGGTCGGGTTCCCGTCGGCGGGGAAGTCGTCGCTGATCGCCGCGATTTCCAGAGCCCGGCCGAAGATCGCCGACTACCCCTTCACCACCTTGGTTCCGAACCTGGGTGTCGTGGTGGCGGGAGATCTCACCTACACCGTCGCCGACGTTCCAGGTCTCATCGAGGGGGCTTCGCTCGGAAAGGGCCTGGGATTCGATTTCCTGCGACACATCGAACGCTGCCAGGCCATCGTGCACGTCATCGACCTGGGCACCTGGGAACCGGGCCGCGAACCCGTCGCCGACCTGGACGTGATAGAGGGCGAACTGGCGGCCCACGGTGGTCTGGAGGATCGCGAACGCCTGGTGGTGCTGAACAAACTGGACCTGCCCGACGCCCCCGACCTTGCGGAACTCGCCCGGCCCGAACTGGAGAAACGCGGCTACCAGGTCTTCGAGGTGAGCACCAAGACCGGCGAGGGGTTGAACGCGTTGAAGTTCGCCATGGCCCGGATCGTCGAGACCCACCGCGCCGCCAAGGCGACGGAGGAGCCGCCGAAGAAGGTCCTGCGACCCAAACCGGTGGGACGTATCGCCGCCGACGACTCCTTCACGATCGTGAAGAAGGGCGACGGGGAGGGCGGTTTCCTGTGGCGGGTGCGCGGGGCCAAACCGGAACGCTGGATCCGCCAGACCGACTTCAACAACGCCGAGGCGGTCGGTTACCTTGCGGACCGGTTGAACCGGCTCGGGGTGGAGGAGAAACTCCTGGAACTCGGGGCCCGGGAGGGTGACGCGGTGGCCATCGGAGGCGACGACGCGGTGGTGTTCGATTTCGCCCCGCAGGTCGAGACCGGGGCCGAGATCCTTTCCCGGCGGGGTGAGGATCCCCGGCTGGAGAGCGAACGGCCCGCCGTGGCCCGGCGGCGCCGGATCGATGCCGAGTATCACGCCCGGAAGGCCGGCGAGGTCGTCGATGAGGACTGAGATCACCGGGGCGAAACGCTTGGTGGTGAAGATCGGGTCGTCGTCGCTGACCGATCGGGAGGGGCACCTGGATCCGGCGCGCATCGAGACGCTCGCCGCAGAACTGGCCTCCCTACAGGCGCGCGACAAGCGTCTGGTGCTGGTGACCTCCGGGGCCATCGCGGCGGCGCTGGGACCGTTGGGGCTCCCGGCGCGACCCAGGGACCTCGAGACCCAGCAGGCGGCGGCAGCGGTCGGCCAGGGCATCCTGATCCGGCGTTACGCGGAGGCTTTCGCGGCCCACCACCAGATGGTGGCGCAGGTGCTGCTGACCGCCGGTGACCTGCAGGACGGGCGCAGCTACCGGAACGCCCTGAACACGATTTCGCGGTTGTTCAGGCTGGGGGCGATCCCCGTGATCAACGAGAACGACACCGTCGCGACCGGGGAGATCCGGTTCGGCGACAACGACCGCCTGGCGGCGTTGACCGCCCACCTGGTGCGGGCCGATGCGCTGGTGATCCTGAGCGACGTGGACGGCCTCTACACCGCACACCCGGCGGAACCCGGGGCCCGGTTGATACCCCGGGTCCGTGACTTCACGGAGCTGGTGGCCGACACCTCCCGGGTGGGTTCCCGTGTCGGGACCGGCGGGATGCGCACCAAGGTGGAGGCCGCCCGGATCGCGACCTCGGGTGGGGTTTCTGTGGTGCTGGCCCACGCCGACCAGCTCCTGGCGGCCCTGGAGGGGGAGGAGGTGGGCACCCTGTTCGAGGCCGCCGGGCGGCGACGACCCCGCAGGCTGCTGTGGCTGGCCCACGCCGCCGAGGTGAGCGGGGAGCTGCGGATCGACGCCGGTGCCGCCCGGGCCGTCGGGAAGGGGCACGCATCACTGCTGGCGGTGGGGATCGACGACGTTACGGGTGATTTCGAGGCGGGCGATCCCGTCGACATCACCGGGCCCGGCGGAATGCTGCTGGCACGTGGATTGGTGGACTGCTCCGCGACGGAACTGCGGCGGCGGATGGACCGCGGAGGTCTGGCCGTGCACCGCGATCTGATGATCGGAATCCACTGATCCCCTGATTCACCAGTCGATTGGTTTGCTGGCCTTAATACCGGTTTGCTGGGCTTGTTGATGTTTGCTGGCCTCACAGCGCAGGCAAACATGAATAGGCCCAGCGAAACGGAAACAAGGCCAGCAAACCGATGGGTGGAACAGGGCACGGATGCCGTATGCGCCTCCTATACTCCCGTCATGGAGTTCCGATCCCAAGCCCTGGCGGCCCGTGAGGCGAGCCGGCAACTGGCCACCCTGACCCGGGATGAGAAGGACCGTGCCCTGCACGCGATGGCCGACGCCGTGGCGGCCGTCGAGAAGAAGCTGCTGGCGGCCAATGCCGTCGACGTCGATGCGGCGCGGCGATCAGGAACGCCCGAGGCTGTGATCGACCGGCTGCGTCTGGATGGCGACCGGGTGCGGGGAATGGTCGACGGGCTGCGCGACGTGGCGGCGCTGCCCGACCCGGTGGGTGACCTGGTGCGGGGCTGGCGGCTCGGCAATGGCGTCGAGGTGCGGCAGGTGCGGGTGCCCTTCGGGGTGGTGGGGATCATCTACGAGAACCGCCCGAACGTCACGGCGGACGCGGCCGGGTTGTGCCTCAAATCAGGCAACGCGGCCCTGCTGCGCGGCTCCAGTTCGGCCATCGAGTCGAACCGGGTCTGCGTCGAGGCCCTGCGTGAAGGGCTGAGGAACGCCGGAGTGAGTGCCGACGCCGTCGCCCTGGTGGAAGGGGGACGCGAGGTCACGGGAGAGATGATGGCCGCCCGGGGCCTGGTGGATGTGCTGATCCCGCGAGGCGGGGCCGGGTTGATCAACGCCGTGGTCGAGGGGGCGAAGGTGCCGGTGATCGAGACCGGTACCGGGAACTGTCACCTCTACGTGGACGCCTCTGCCGACATCGGCAAGGCCGTCGCCGTGCTACTGAACGCGAAAACCCAGCGACCCAGCGTCTGCAATGCCGTCGAGACGCTGCTGGTGCACCGCGACATCGCCAGCGCCTTCCTTCCCGTCGCTCTCGATGCGCTTCGCGACGCGGGTGTGACGGTCCACGGAACCCCCGATGTGGTGGCGTTCGCCGACGACGTGGTCCCTGCCGGTGAGGACGAGTTCGATGCGGAATACCTGTCGCTGGACCTGGCGGTCAGGATCGTCGCGGACATCGACGAGGCCATCACCCACATCCGCCGCCACACCACCGGTCATTCCGAGACCGTCATCACCGAGTCCCGGGCCGCGGCCGACCGGTTCGTCACCGAGATCGACGCCGCGGCGGTGCTCGTGAACGCCTCCAGCAGGTTCGTCGACGGGGGTCAGTTCGGTTTCGGCGCCGAGATCGGAATCTCCACTCAGAAATTGCATGCGCGGGGCCCGATGGGCCTAGCGGAACTGACCTCGACGAAATACATAGTGAATGGCGACGGCCAGGTGAGGGTCTGAGCCCGCAGGATTCGGCGGCCTGGGAAAATGAGTGGCCATCGCCCGCGCTGGTTGAGCGGATAACATTTCCCGCATGGTTTTGCTGGAAACACCTACCGGGGCCGACGTCTCCGTGCTGGCCCTCGTGATCATGGGGGTGATCCTGGTGCTCGGTGCGCTGGGATGGTGGCTGGGGGTCGGCAGCGGAAAAGGAACGGGGGAGCGATGAGCACCACGGAATTGGCGGTGGCCCGGCAGGGACGGGAACGGCATTACCGGCTCGGGGTGATGGGCGGTACCTTCGATCCGATCCATCACGGGCACCTCGTTGCCGCCAGTGAGGTGGCCGCGAAGTTCTCCCTCGACGAGGTGGTTTTCGTGCCCACGGGTGTGCCGTGGCAGAAAACCCACCGGAACGTGACCCAGGCGGAGGACCGGTACCTGATGACCGTGATCGCCACCGCGTCGAACCCCCGGTTCTCCGTGAGCCGCGTGGACATCGACCGGCCCGGTAACACCTACACCGTCGACACCCTGAGGGATCTTCGTGCGGAGCGCGGCGACGACGTGGATCTGTTCTTCATCACCGGCGCGGACGCGGTGCGGCAGATCCTCACGTGGCGCGGTGCGGAACAGCTGTTCGACCTGGCGCACTTCGTCGGGGTGACCCGTCCGGGGGTTCCCATGACGGAGGACGACCTGGCACATCTGCCATCGGATAAGGTGACGCTGCTGGAGGTCCCGGCCCTGGCTATTTCCTCCACCGACTGCCGTACACGTGTGCAGCGTGCCGAGCCGATCTGGTACCTGGTGCCGGACGGCATCGTGCAGTACATCGTGAAACGCGGTCTCTACCCACATCCTGAGACAGGAGTTCCAGTTGACAACATCTGAGTCCGTGATCACACACGTGACCATTGCCGCGGAGGCGGCAGCCGGGAAACTCGGCACCAACATCGTCGCCTTCGACGTCAGCCAGCAGCTGACCATCACCGACGTGTTCCTGATCATCAGCGCCAGGAACGAACGCCAGGTCGGGGCGGTTGTCGACGCCGTGGAGGAGCAGCTCATCAAACAGGCCCAGCTGAAACCGGTGCGCCGCGAGGGTGACCGGGAGAACCGCTGGGTGCTGCTGGACTACATCGATTTCGTGGTGCACGTGCAGCGCACCGAGGAACGCAGCCTCTACAACCTGGAACGGTTGTGGAAGGACTGCCCACAGATCCCACTCGACGTGCACGAGGTGCCGGTACCACAGGACGACGAAGAGCAGTGACGCACACAAAACTTGTGTTCCTGCGGCACGGTCGCACGGAATGGAACGAGCTCGGAAAACTGCAGGGACAGGCGGACGTCGAACTCGACGAGGTGGGGGAGAAGCAAGCCGAGGAGGCGGCCCGGTTCTTCGCGGACTGGGATTTCGAGGCCTGCTACACATCCGACCTGAAACGGGCCCTCCGCACCGCCCACATGGTCGCGGAACCCCACGGACTCGACGTGGTGCCGGATGCCCGGCTGCGGGAGATCAACGTCGGCAGCTGGAGCGGCATGACCACCGCCGAGGTGATCCGCGTGTTCCCCGGCTTCATCGACTTCTACACTCACGGGGTCGATTTCCAACGCTCGGCGACGGGCGAAACCCTGGCGGAGATGACCGCCCGGGCCCTGGAGTCGGTGCGGGAGATCGCGGAAAGACACGAGAGACAGCAGGTACTGATCGTCACTCATGGCCTGCTGCTGTCCAAGGTGGTCAGCGCCTTCATGGGCATCGGCGACGTCCTCAGCATCCCGGGCAACATCACCTACTCGCTGGTGATCGGGGGAGAAAACCCCAGACTCGCCACCTACAACACCCCGGCGAGACAGATTCCCTGACCTGCGGCTTGCACGCCGCCCGCGGCTCCGGTAAATTCAAAGAGTCGCGAGACACGGGGCTATGGCGCAGTTGGTAGCGCGCTTCCATGGCATGGAAGAGGTCAGGG
>ERZ772962.1904-NODE-1904-length-10970-cov-2.766193_pt1 | contig 10970 bp, 7 predicted proteins | sample MGYA00580676_ERZ772962 | MGnify/ENA primary metagenome ERZ772962 (study PRJEB29015, sample SAMEA2738049) | human oral metagenome | biome: human oral; feature: human-associated habitat; material: saliva | place: China | collected 2230 ...
AGATAAGCAGCATATTCACGAGAGAGTAGGGCAACGCTGCCGTCCGTCGAGTGGTTGTCCACCACAAACACCTCCGTTTCGACATCGGCCACCTGTGCTGCACGCCAAACTGCGTCTAGACACTGACATAGGTAGTGGCAAACGTTGTAAGAAACAATGATGACGGAGAGTTTCATGTGCAAGAAGATATGGTTGTTCGTGCAAAAATACTCAATCGATGGTGATTTTCCAAGCTCGCACCCTGCAGATGTTCGAGAAGAAGCGGGAGAAAAGCGTGCATAGGGCAGGGTAGCGCCATGATCCGGGCACCTGTCTCCTCTTGATTCGCACGACACAACTCCACAGGACACAGAGATTTAGCAAATGCGATTTTGTGGGATGACAAATTGTGCGTATTTTTGTAGCGTGTGCACGCCGACCCCACTCGGCGCGCGAGTATTGAATGGCGCACCGTCACAGTGCGCCTCAAAAATCCCTCATGTTGCAATCTTTCTGCCACTTCCTTTTCAACCGTGTCCTCGGTTGGACTGCAGAAGTAACTGTTCCGGCACGCGACAAGTGCCTTTTGTGCGTAGCCCCCCACACCAGTAATAAAGACTTCCTGTTGGGCGAACTCTACATCCGCTCGATCGGTCGAAAAGCGGGTTTCCTGATGAAAAAAGAGTGGTTTTTCTGGCCACTCGGCGGCCTTTTGCGCAAGATCGGCGGCATTGCCGTCGAAAGATCGCGCCACACCTCGCTCACCGACCAGCTCAGTGAGACGGCTGCACGGGCCGATTATTTCAACCTCGCCGTGACTCCCGAAGGCACTCGCCAACGCGTCGAGACTTGGAAGCGAGGTTTCTACTACATCGCGCTCAAAGCCGGCATTCCCATCCAACTTTTTGCCATCGACGCCCAACACAAACGCGTGGTTTGCACCAAAGAACTTTGGCCGTCAGGCAACATTGATGCCGACATGAGGGCGATCATGGACTATTATCGCCCTTTCGAAGGATGCGCCTTCCATCCTGAAAAATTCGCCATCGAGCAAAGTCTGTAAAACCTCCGCTTATGCTGAGCTCTCTCCCTCGTTTTTTCGGTGCGCTCGCCCTTTGCATGGCACTCTCCACAACGGTGCGTGCACAAGACAGCCCTAATCTCTACACCACGGGCAGTTCCACCGGTGCCCCCACAACTTGGGGCGGTTTGGACTACAATGGTATGCCCTGGGTGCGCAATATTTCCAGCCCCTACCACTTGAAATCGGGTTTGGCCGGCCGCCATCTTTTCGTTTGGCCCAGCCACGGACGATATTTCGACGGCGAGCGATGGAAATGGCAGCGCCCCATCATGTTTTGCACCACCGAAGACTTACTTTCGCAAAGCATTGTGTTCCCCTATCTCATTCCGATGTTGGAAAACGCCGGTGCAGTGGTCTACACTCCGCGGGAGCGCGATGCGCAAACGGAAGAAGCGGTCGTAGACAACGATCATCCCACCTCAGAAGGGCAGTATGTGGAGCGCGACGCTACAGGCAAAGCATGGCGCACGGCAGATCTTCCCGGATTCGGGTTGCCTCACCGACAATTGACGGACAATGATCAACCTTTCCGCAACGGCACCTCACGCTGCATCCCCACTTCTCGTCGCAACGAGCCGCACGCTGAGGCTTCGTGGACACCGAATCTGGCGAAACGCGGACACTACGCCGTGTATGTAAGCTACACAAGTCTGCCCGATGCGGTAGATGACGCACACTACACGGTGTATCATGCCGGCGGGAGAACCGAATTCCATGTCAACCAGCGCATGGGTGGAGGAACTTGGCTCTATTTGGGCACTTTTCTCTTCGAAGCCGGTGAAAACGAGCATGCGCGCGTCGTTTTAGACAACACAAGCACGCACAAAGGGAGTATATCAGCCGATGCCGTGCGCTTCGGAGGCGGAATGGGGCTGGCCGCACGCTCAATGCCCCAAATCACCGTCAGTCCCGACAGTATTTACACCTACGCATACCCCAAAGTCGGGCACACCAGTGGCTTGCCGCGCCGATTGGAAGGGGCACGCTATTATGCACAATGGGCAGGACTGCCGGATAGCCTCTACCGTCATCGCGACGAAACGAGTGATTACAACGGAGACCTCCGTTCACGCGCTCACTTGCTCAACTTTTTAGGAGGAGGTAGCCCGTTCATGCCCGACACCCTCGGCGCGCGCGTGCCTTTCGAGCTTTCGTTCGCCCTCCATACGGATGCCGGATTCAACCGCAACGGGAACATTTACGGCACGTTGGGGCTGATCACCGGCGTCAACGAACAAGGCGACAGCCTCTACCGTACTGGCACGGCAAGACGGACATCGCTCGATTACGCTCGGCGAGTCATGACGAACTTGCACAACGATCTCACGCGAACTTACGGTACAGACTGGCATCTCCGCGAACTTTTCGACAAGAACTATGCCGAAACACGAATGCCGGAGGTACCTTCCATGATTTTGGAGCTGTTGGCGCACCAGAACTTCACTGATATGAAGTTCGCCCACGATCCCAATTTCAAATTCACGGCTTCGCGTGCCGTCTATAAGGCTATATTGCAATACTTATCGGCCATGCACGGCGAACCACAACCCGCCGTGCAACCACTTCCTGTGCACGCGTTTGCCGCTCGCTTGGTCAAAGGACAGGACGCCGTGCAACTTTCGTGGCAACCCACCCCCGATTCAATCGAAGCCTCTGCGGTACCCACCGACTACATCGTTTACACGCGCACGCCCAACACCGATTTCGACAACGGTCGGCTTACCAATGGCCGCACTACGGTGAACTTGCCGGTCAATCCCGGCACACATTATATATATAAGGTCGCAGCCTTGAACGCCGGCGGAAAGAGTTTCGATTCTCCGGAGCTGAGTGTCTATTGCGCTCGCGGACATCGGAATGCGAATTCTCCGGAGGTGCTTGTTGTAGACGCCTTCGATAGGCTCAGTGGCCCCGCCCGCATCGAAACAGCCGACAGCTTGGGTTTCGATCTCGCCGCCGACTGTGGTGTTCCTCGCGGATATACGCTTGCTCTCATCGGCAAACAAACCAATTTTGACCGCCAAAGCATGGGAATTGAAGGACCGCGTGGGCTTGGATACGGGGGTAGCGAATGGATGGGGCGCCGCATTGCCGGCAATAACTTCGACAACAGCGAGCCACGTACCGCAGCAATAGCCATAGCTGCCCCACATTTGTCAGTATCCTCCGTTTGCAGTGACGCATTCTCCACATTGAGCGAGAAACAACTTTCGAATTACAATCTGATAGACTACGCTGCGGGCCTCGAACGCGACGCACCGCACAATTTACGCCCCTACAAAGCAATCACACCTTCGGCACGTCAACAGCTCAGCCGCTATCAATCCAACGGCGGTTCCCTGTTGGTGAGCGGGAGCTTCGTAGGATCGGATCTTCAAAGCGATGAAGAGCAACGGTTCCTCGCCCAATCGCTCCATCTCACCTGTCCCGGCAGCGTGCGCAACGACAGTTTGTCGACCTTCACGGGACTCAATCTCAACCTACCGGTTTACAATCTTCCGAACGCGGAGCATTTCGCCTGCAATGTCACCGACGTGTTGGAACCCACTGCGGGAGCTTTTTCAGCTTTCGCCTACGGCAATGGTGGTTACAGCGCCGGCGTGGCCTATGACGGGCCGAAAAACCGAAGTCTCACCCTGGGATTTCCATTTGAATGCATCAGCGACGCACAAATTCGCACACAAGCGATGCGCGCCATGCTTGTTTTTCTGCTCCGACTCCCTCAATAAGCAAAATCATCCCTTATGGCAACAGTAGACGATAAGAAAATCATTTTCTCTATGGTTGGTTTGACGAAAACCATTCGTCAAACCAACAAGACCATCCTCAAGAACATTTATCTCAGCTTCTTCTACGGAGCAAAAATTGGCATTATCGGCCTCAACGGTGCCGGTAAATCCACGCTCCTCAAGATCATTGCCGGTTTGGACAACGACTATCAAGGCGAAGTGGTCTTCTCTCCGGGCTACTCCGTGGGCTATCTTCCCCAAGAGCCGCAACTTGATCCGTCGAAAACCGTTCGTGAAGTCGTGCAAGAGGGCGTTCAGCACGTAGTAGACGCGTTGGCTGAATACGAAGATATCAACCAGAAATTCGCTCTCCCCGAGTACTACGAAGACGCAGACAAGATGAACGAGCTGTTTGCGCGCCAAGGCGAACTGCAAGACATCATCGATGCCACCGACGCCTGGAATCTCGACAGCCGTCTCGACCGCGCCATGGCAGCTCTCCATTGCCCACCCGCAGATCAGACTTGCAAGTTTCTCTCCGGGGGCGAACGCCGCCGTGTCGCCTTGTGTCGTCTGCTCATCCAGAAGCCTGATGTTTTGCTCCTCGACGAGCCCACCAACCACCTCGACGCCGAATCCATAGACTGGCTCGAACAGCACCTCAACCAATACGAAGGAACTGTTATCGCCGTGACGCACGACAGATACTTCCTCGACGATGTGGCCGGTTGGATTCTTGAGCTCGATCGCGGAGAGGGAATTCCCTGGAAAGGCAACTATTCTTCGTGGCTCGAGCAGAAAACGCAGCGCATGGAGCAAGAAGAGAAAGTGGCCTCCAAGCGTCGCAAGACATTGCAGCGCGAACTCGAGTGGGTGCGCATGGCTCCGAAAGCACGTCAGGCCAAGGGAAAAGCGCGTCTGAACTCTTACGACAAACTCCTCAACGAAGACCAGAAAGAGAAGGAGCAGCACCTGGAAATCTACATTCCCAACGGTCCGCGCCTCGGCAATAAAGTGATCGAGGCCCAACATGTGCAGAAAGCCTTCGGCGAAAAAGTGCTGTTCTCGGATCTGAATTTCACCCTCCCGCCCAACGGCATCATTGGTGTGATCGGTCCGAACGGTGCCGGCAAGACCACACTATTTCGTCTCATCATGGGGCTCGACACTCCCGACAGCGGCACTTTCGAACTAGGCGAAACGGTCAAACTCAGCTACGTCGACCAGCAACACAAGGACATCGATCCCAACAAAAGCGTTTACGAAGTCGTGTCGCAAGGCAATGAACTCATGCGCATGGGCGGTCGCGACATCAACGCCCGCGCCTACCTCTCACGCTTCAACTTCTCGGGCTCAGACCAAGAGAAAAAATGCGGAGTACTCTCCGGCGGTGAGCGCAACCGCTTGCATCTGGCCATGGCTCTGAAACAAGAGGGTAACGTTCTCCTTCTCGACGAACCGACCAACGACATTGACGTCAACACCCTCCGCGCACTCGAAGAAGGTCTCGAAGGCTTTGCCGGTTGCGCAGTGGTCATCAGTCACGACCGCTGGTTTCTCGATCGCATCTGCACTCACATTCTGGCTTTCGAGGGCGACGGCAATGTCTTCTTCTTCGAAGGCAGCTATTCCGACTACGAAGTGCACAAGGCCAAACGCCTCGGCATTGAAGAACCGAAGCGTATTCGCTATCGCAAGTTCGACGAATAATCTCGATCCTCACCACATTTCAACGGGCGCGAACGTTCGACGGCCATCCGCCTCGCACGTTCGCGCCCTTTTTCACACATCTTCCTCCACAACTCGGAGGATAGTTTTCTTCCCAGGCCTCCTTTTTGCCCATTTCTCCATCCCATGTTTCACATCCTCGCCGATAGTGGTTCCACCAAAACCGATTGGGTACTTTTGCGCCCGCGCGCCATTCCTCGCCGCTTCCGAAGTCGCGGACTCAACCCCAGTTTGATGAGTGGCGCACAGATCAGAGAAGTGCTACAAGCCGAAGTGCTCCCTCAACTGCACGAATTCTCCCGCCTCTTTTCCAACCATTCGTCATCTACTCTCCACGCTGCCACAGACGCTTCCTCTTTGGCCGGTTCCACCTTGCGTTTTTATGGCGCCGGCTGCCGCCCGGAACAAATCGAGCGCATGAGTCGCACACTTTGCGACGTGCTCGGCGTAACCCATGCCACGGTAGCCTCCGACCTTCTCGGAGCCGCACGCGCACTTTGCGATCGGTCGGAAGGCATCGTCTGCATTCTCGGCACAGGGTCGGGTAGTGCACTCTACGATGGAGCCCGCTTCGTACAATCCACTCCAAGTTTAGGCTACATCCTCGGTGACGAAGGCAGTGGGGCCTCACTCGGCAAGCATTTGCTCGCCGATATGCTCAAAGGGCTCTTTCCGGAATCACTTCGCCGGCACTTCGAAGCGCAATACGAGGTGGATATTCCCGAAGTGATCCAACGTGTCTACAGAGAACCCTCGCCCAATCGCTATTTGGCACAGTTCACCCACTTTTTGTCGGCACATCGCGACGAAGCGTCGGTGCGCGAACTCCTTCTCACCGAATTCCGAGCCTTCTTCGCCCGCAACATTCGAGCTTATCGCCGCGATGACTTGGAAGTCAACTTCGTGGGTAGCATCGCAGCAGTCTTCGAATCTGAAATCCGCGCCGCAGCAGCTGCCGAGCACTTCCGCGTCGGACGCATACTCAAGGCTCCGCTCGACATGATCACTCCCTCCGAAAGTTCATGGGCGCGCTTCTTCGATTAAAAACACCCCAATTTTTCTCCATTTCCTCCCTCGTTTTCGCCCAAAATTCCCCGTTTTCACATGGAAAAGTTCGATGTACACATTCTCGGTTGCGGCAGTGCATTGCCAACCGCCAAACATTTGCCCACTTCGCAAGTCGTAGATTTGCGCGACAAGCTTTTTATGATCGACTGCGCGGAAGGAACTCAACTTCAACTGCGAAGACAAAAGCTAAAATTCTCCCGCCTCAACCACATCTTTCTCTCTCATCTTCACGGAGATCACTGCTTTGGGTTGATTGGTTTGTTCAGCACGTTCGATCTCCTCGGCCGCACCTCGAAACTCCACGTCTATAGTCCCGGCGACGACCTCGAACGACTCATGCGCCCCTGGCTTGACTATTTCTGCCGCGGGATGAGCTACGAAGTGGTCTTCCACGCAGTGAAATGGAAGGAACATCACATCATCTACGAGGACCGCACCCTCACTGTTGAGACTTTGCCACTGCGACATCGCGTGCCTTGTTGCGGTTATCTATTTCGCGAGAAAGCTCCGCTCCCGCATATCCGCCGCGACATGATCGATTTTCTCAAAATCCCGTTTCATGCCATCGGCAACATCAAGGCCGGCGCCGATTGGATCGACGAAACGGGGAAAACGTGGCCCAATGCGCGCCTCGTCTTCCCGTCGGATCCCGCGCGCTCCTATGCCTACTGCTCCGACACCGTCTACTTGCCCGAGTTGGCCGAACACTTGCGCGACGTAGACCTGCTTTTTCACGAGGCCACCTTTGCAGACGATGCCGAAAAGCGAGCTCGCGAAACGTTTCACTCCACCGCTCGGCAAGCCGCCGCGTTGGCTCGCGACGCAGCGGCCAAGCGGCTGGTGATTGGTCACTTCTCTGCGCGCTACGATGACGAGAATCTTCTGCTTCGTGAAGCGCAAAGCGTGTTTCCACACACAATTTTAGCCCACGAAGGACTGAAATTATCTATTTGAGCCCGATTTGCATAGAGAAAATAGAAAGCCCGGTTGCAAAAATCGGGCTTTTATCATTATCTTTGCAACAGACTTTGAGTTCTTGTTCCCCTCTTTATCACACGGGTGCGAGACTCCGGTAAGCACACTGCGTGCAAACATCATATTCACGTCATTCACCAACTACGTATAAGCATGAAAGATATCGACTGGGCCAACTTGCCCTTCGGCTACATGCCCACTGACTACAACGTACGTTGCTATTATCGCAACGGCAAATGGGGCGAAATCGAAGTATCTTCGTCCGAAACCATCAATTTGCACATGGCAGCCACCTGTTTGCACTACGGACAAGAGTGCTTCGAAGGGCAAAAAGCTTTCCGCTGCCCCGATGGTCGTATCCGCGCCTTCCGCCTTGCCGACAACGCAGCCCGCATGCAAAGCACCTGCCGTGGCATCTTGATGCCCGAACTTCCGACGGAAATTTTCGTGGAAATGGTGCGCCGTGTCGTGAAACTCAATGAACGTTTCATTCCTCCCTACGAAAGCGGTGCCGCTCTCTATATTCGCCCGTTGCTTATCGGCACAGGTCCTCAAGTGGGCGTCCGCCCAGCCGACGAATACCTGTTTATCATCTTCGTCACGCCGGTGGGTCCTTACTTCAAAGGCGGATTTGCCGCAACAGACTACGTGATCACGCGCGAATATGACCGCGCTGCACCTCACGGCACCGGATGTTTCAAAGTGGGAGGTAACTATGCCGCCAGCTTGCGCGCCAACAAATGGGCGCATGACAATGGTTATTCCTGCGAATTCTACCTCGACGCCAAAGAAAAGAAGTACATCGACGAATGCGGCGCGGCCAACTTCTTCGGAATCAAGGACAACACCTATATCACGCCCGCTTCTTCCTCGATTCTCCCGTCGATCACCAACAAGAGCTTGCAGCAGATCGCCAAAGACCTTGGCCTCAAAGTCGAGGTGCGTCCCGTGCCCGAAGAGGAACTCTCCACTTTCGAAGAAGCCGGTGCCTGCGGAACGGCCGCAGTCATCAGTCCAATCGGTCGGATTGACGACCCCGACAACGGAACAAGCTACCAATTCTCGAAAGACGGACAACCGGGCCCCATCTCCAAGCAACTCTACACCCGCTTGCGCAACATTCAATACGGCATCGAGCCCGATAACTATGGTTGGGTGACCGTCATCGACTGATAATCCGAACAATTCGATCGCTATGAGAAAACTCTTTTTTGGCCTTTGGGCCATTGTCGCGATAGGGTGGGCATGCACGGCCTGCAACGGTCGCAAAGACAAAGAGGACGACAAGGACAAAGAGCTCAAAGAACTGCGACAACTGGCCGACATGGACCGCCGGGAAATGGAAAACCAGTATGAACAGTTCGCCTTGCAGTACGATGAGCTGAAAAAGGGGGTGAAAAACGACTCCTTGCTCCGTCAGCTCGGCGAAGCACAGGCACGTACGAAATCGCTCTTGGCCGAATTACGTCAAACCAAAGCGACTGATGCGGCAGAAATATGCCGTCTCAAAAAAGAGTTAGAGACAGTGCGCGCTGTGCTGCGCTCCTACATCATTCAAGTGGATTCGCTCACTCGCGAGAATGGACGTTTGACCAACGAACGCGACGTGGCGCGCAGCCAGCTCAGCGATGCCAACGTGCGCATCAACACGCTGGACCAAGAGCGCGCCAAACTTTCGGACAAAGTGGCCATCGCCGCCCAACTCAATGCCTCGGGCATCGTCCTTTCGGCACAAAAGAAAAATGGTAAAGGAGCCAAAAAGACAAAGGACATCGCGCGTTTCGCCGTGAGCTTTACCATCAATCGCAACGTCACAGCCGGAACCGGCGAACGCCGCGTCTATGTTCGGCTGATGAGTCCCTCGGGGGCAGTGGTTGGTGCGAACGGAAACTTCACCTACGAACACAAATCGCTGGAATGTTCCGCTTCTAAGCTCATCGAATACACCGGTGAGGAACAACACGTGAGTGTCGTGATTGCGGCCGGCAACGATTTTCTCGCCCCAGGGCGCTATAGCGTGCATCTCTTCTGCGACGGACAAATGATCGGATCCTCAGCACTCAACATCGAACAATAATACAAACGAATAAGAAACATAAGCTTCCCATGAAACTTAAGAGTTTACTGACAGCTACGTTTGCGGCTCTGCTCTTTGCGAGCGCATCGGCTCAATCCACCTCCAAGTATTCGGAGCCCGGCAACTGGCACTGGAATCAAGGCACCATCGTGACCACAACTCCGGAGCGTGCTCCCGGACAAAAGGACGTACTCGGTCTCACCGTTCCCAAGATGAAAACGGTACGTGTGGCCTTTGTGGGTCTCGGCATGCGCGGCCCCGGGGCAGTAATCCGTTTCACCCACATCCCCGGTGTGCAGATTGTGGCACTCTGCGACTACGAACGCGAACGAGCAGAGAAGTGCCAGGAGGAACTCCGCAAGAAAGGTCTCGCTCCGGCCGACATTTACGACGGCGCAGAGGGCTACAAAGCAATTTGTGCCCGTCCTGACGTAGACCTCGTCTATATTGCCACGGATTGGGACCACCATTTCCCCGTAGCCAAGTGCGCACTCGAACACGGAAAGAACACCGCGATCGAAGTTCCCTCGGCTATGAATCTCGATCAGTGCTGGCAATTGATCGACCTCTCGGAGAAATCGCGCAAACACTGCATGATTCTCGAAAACTGCTGCTACGATTACTACGAACTCAATGCGCTGAATATGGCACAAAACGGAGTTTTTGGTGAGATCCTGCGTGCAGAAGGTGCCTACATCCACGACCTCGACCAATACTGGGGCGCATATTGGCACAATCCCAACGATCCCGACTCGAAAAAACTGGGTTGGCGCATGGCTTACAACATGAAAAACCGCGGCGACCTCTATGCTACACACGGACTCGGCCCGGTTGCACAATGTTTGGACATACACCGCGGCGATCGCTTCACGACTCTCACCGCAATGGACACGAAGTCTGTTCACGGCAAGGAGTATGTGGAACGCGTGACGGGACAGCCCTGCAAAGACTTCCGCAGCGGTGACCAAACTACCACGCTCATGCGCACTGCCGAAGGTAAGGTCGTGGAAATTCAACACAACGTGATGAATCCGCAACCCTACAACCGTCTGTTTAAGCTCTCCGGCACGAAGGGATACGCCACCAAATATCCCGAAGAGCGCTTTGCCCTCAATGCTGCGCAGCTCAAAGAAAACGGAGTGGCTCCCCAAATGGACAATCTCAGCGCACACGACTTCCTTCCCGCCGCTGAAGCTAAGGCCTTGACGGAGAAATACAAAAGCCCCATCATCAAGAAATACGGCGAACTGGGCCGGGAACTCGGACACGGCGGTATGGATTTCATGATGGATTATCGCTTAATTCATTGTTTGCAACAAGGATTGCCGCT
>ERZ772962.1905-NODE-1905-length-10968-cov-13.303216_pt1 | contig 10968 bp, 9 predicted proteins | sample MGYA00580676_ERZ772962 | MGnify/ENA primary metagenome ERZ772962 (study PRJEB29015, sample SAMEA2738049) | human oral metagenome | biome: human oral; feature: human-associated habitat; material: saliva | place: China | collected 2230 ...
CCTCCGAGACCGTGCGAGCTACCCCGATCAACCCCCATAACCGTCATGAGGCCATCGGCGAACCCGAGATGATCGAGGCCTGGACCCGATTCACCTTCCCGGGTCGAGCGGGAGCCTACTCCGACTTCACATGGGACTGGACGTGCTTCCACGGCATTGACTGGGACGCGGCGACGGGGCGCGAGGGACTGTGGCTCTTCGAGGGCAAGCACTGGAACGAGTCCGTCAACACAGAGTTCGGCAACTTCGACTACCTGATGGGCTGCGACGTGCACGTCACTGATCCCCGCGTGAGCGAGGAGCTGGACCGGTGGGGCCGCTGGTATGTGGAGACGACCGGCGTGGACGCGCTGCGCCTAGACGCCGTCAAGCATGTGGGTTCGGACTTCTACGCGCGCTGGCTCGAAGACCTGCGCGCCTCCACCGGCCGTCTGCTGCCCGCCGTCGGCGAGTACTGGAGTGGAGACGTGCGCGAGCTGGAGCAGTATCTGCGCGAGGTCCCCAACGCGATGCTTTTTGACGTGCCCCTGCACTACCACCTCCACCAGGCCTCGGTCTCTGACGGCAACGTCGACCTGTCGCGCCTGTGGGAGGGCACGCTGACGGCATCGATCCCCGAACTGTCCGTCACCTTCGTCGAAAACCACGACACCCAGCCCGGACAGTCCCTGGCCTCCACGGTCGCCTCCTGGTTCAAGGCCGCCGCCTACGCGCTCATCCTCCTCAACGAGGCCGGGGTTCCCTGCATCTTCTGGGGAGACCTCCTGGGGACCCCCGAGACCGGCGATCTGCCCGCCGTGCGTGAGCTCCCCATCCTCATGGGCGTGCGCTTCCGCGCTGCGATCGGCCCCCAGCACAACGCCTTCGACGACCCGGACGTCGTCGGTTTCGCCCGCGAAGGCAGGGCGGACGTGCCCGGTACGGGCTGCGCCGTCATCCTATCCGACCGCCGCGCCGCTGAGAAAACCCTGTCCGTGGGCGCCCACCACGCGGGCGAGGAATGGGAGTGCCTCATCGGCGGCCACCCGCCCGTGCGCGTCGCCGACGATGGGACGCTGGCGGGCCTCGTCAGCGACGGCGGACTGAGCGTCTACGTGCCGCGCATCTGACTGGGAGCGGGCCACGGCCTCGTCCCCTCGGCGAGGCCGCGGCTGCCCGCGCGGGGAAGCCCCGCACTCGGGCAAGTCGGCCCTGCGTGATCGGCCCCGCGCTCAGGGGCTGCTCCTACTCGGCGGTGCCGCCCAGGGCACGGGCAATTGTTCGTGTCGGGACGACCAGCTGCAACGGGCTGACCGCAGACTCCATCGCATCGACGTGGCGCATGTAGAAGGCGCGCGCCTCCTCGTCTTTGCAGTGGATGAGAAGGGCGGCGATACCGAATTGGTCGGACGCCGCGAGTGTCCGGCGGAGCGCGTCGAGCAGCAGCGTCGTACCCACGCCCTGGCCTTGCACCCTCCGATCGACGGCGAGCCGGGCCAGAAGCATGCACGGAATGGATTGGGGCCGGTGGGCGGCGAAGCTTGCCGGCGACCAGTCGCGCCGGATCGTCGCTGCAGCAAGTGCGTAGTATCCGGCGACGCGCCCGCCCTGCTGGGCCACGTATGTCACCGCGTTGTGTGCTTTCTGGTTTTGCCAGGAGTAACGGTGAAACCACTGGTCCAGTTCGTCGTTGCCACACGTGAAATCTCCGCGTCGATCGTGGCGCTCCAGCCGTCGAGGAGGCTCCAGTGTGGGCTGTCCTATTGCGTCCATGTCAGCGTCGATCCGACGGGGGAGGGGCGGGAAGCGAGGGCGCGGATCCGCGCCGTCGGCAGGGGGGTGTCCAGTGCCTCCAGGAGGTGGTCGAAAGCGTCGTCGTCCGCGGTAAATTCCGTTTGGTCTGCGAGCGCTCGATCTGCGCGGTCCAAGGCCGAAGCGAGCACGAAATCACTCAGTGACGTCTGCGAGGAAGCTGCGACGTAGCGCAGCTTCTCCTCCTGGGCGGGAGTCAGTCGCAGATTGATATGCGAGGACTTTGTTGCGGTCGTTTGTGTCGGCATGTCGCCCCTCCCTCATGTACATACAGTGTATGCCATCGTGAAGAGTGGGGCGCGGTGACGCGCGACACGGGCCACGGCCTCGTCCCATCGGCGAGGCCGTGGTTGCCCGCGCGGAGAAGCCTCGCACTCGGGCAAGTTGGCCCCGCGTGATTGGCCCTGCGTGATCGGCCCTGTGCGCTCAGGGGCTGCTCCTACCCGGCGGTGCCGCCCAGGGCGGGGACGCGTTCGATCTGGTCCTTGAAGAACGCCTCGGCTGCCGAAATGAAGCGGTCGATGTTGTCGAAGAGCTGCGCGTCCGTCATACCCAGGCGGATAATCGTGAACTGCTCCGCGCACAGGCGCTGACGGCCGTCATCCAGCGTGGCGACGTAGACCTTCGGCCACGTCGTCGAGCTATTCCAGTCGTTACACGCCTGGAGCAGGCGAGAACGCAGCTCCATCGACACTTCCTCACGCACGGCACTCCACATGCACAGGTCTGTGCCGTCGTTAGCGATGGAGAAAATGAAAAAGCCGTGCGTGAAGCCGGTGTGGAGACGCCCATCCTCCACCTCGTAGGTGTAGTCCTTCTCCTCGAAATAGCTGACGAGGCGCGCGAAGTCGACGGGGCGGACGATCCTGCGCCGATCAAGGGCACGCTTGCATTGCTCGATCAGCTCGGGCGCGTAGGCGTTGGACGGGTCCATGGCGACGCACTGTTCGAGGTACGTCAGGGCGCTCTCTTCCTGGTCCAGCCAATACAGGGCGCTACCGATGCGGTAGTACCACAGCGGGTCGGACAGGCCCTCCGCCTCGACGCTGCGCAGCAGCTCCGCGGCCCGGTTGATGTGCTCGGAGAAGGAATCCATGTACGGCTGCGCGTAGTTGATGTAGGCGCGCGCCAGCAGACACGTGAGCTCGTAGCCCATCGATGCTGGAGGCAGCTGTTCGATCAGTGCGATGATCTTCTGATGCTCGCCCTCGTCGTGCAGGGCGTTGACCCGATCAATGAGCTGTGCGCGCGAATCCACGGTAATTCCTTCGTCGTGAGGCCACGAGTGATGACCAAGACTCCAGCATAACAGGGCGGTGGGCGCCCCCACGCTCCGTGACGCCGCCGCGTTGTGTAGGGTGGCAGCGTGAAAGAAACCTCCAGGGACCACGAGCCTGCCAACGAGCAGGCCCGCGCACGCATGAGCGCCGGCGACGCCGCCCAGTGGGAGGAAATTCAGCGTTGGAAAGAAGCGCAGATCAGCCCCAGGCGCCCTCGCGTCATCTCCCAGCGCCTGCGTTCCTACCTGATGGCGCCCCTCGGCACGATTGTGTCTGTCGCCCGCAAGGTCCCCGGGGGTGCTGCCGTCGCCCGGGCGGTGTCCGCGGTGGGGCTTGGCCTCATGGAGAAAGCGACTTCGGTGTCCGAGGCCTCGGTGCGTCGACGCCTCATCCTCAGGGCGTACCGCAAGGCAGGCTACGACGTCGAGTGCCTGGAGGACATTCGCCGTCTCGGCCTGGACCTTGACCAGATTCGCCCGGTGAGACCCCACCTGAAGATTGCGTATTCGAGCGCCGCAGCCGCCGAGGGGGCGTTCAGTGGCGTCGTCGCCTCCGGCGCTTCGATCGCGGCGGTCCTCGGCCTGGGTGTCGCCTCGGCCCCCGGGATCGCCCTCACGGCCTCGGTTGTCGCCCTCGACATCGCGACCTTCCTCGGTGCCGCAACGCGGCTCGTATCCCACACGGCGGCCTACTACGGCTACGACACGGTCGATCCCGCCGAGAACCTTTTCGCCACGATGGTGCTCTCGCAGGCGATCGACCCGGAGAGCGCCGGGGAAGGCGCAGTCGTGGAGAAGCAGACGACGATGATTGCCTTCAACAAGGTGATGCGCGACGTCGCCAAGCGCGGACCGATGGATAGCGTCGGAACCAACGTGTTCTCTGCCGCCATAAACTCCCTGGTCGCCTCCCTCGGCGCGCGTCTGGCCAGCCTGAAGATCGCGCAGATCGTGCCATTCGTTGGCATCGTCGTCGGCGCGTTCGTCAACGCCTCCCTCATGCGCACCATCGGGGACACCGCCGACCACCTGTATCGGGAGCGTTTCCTCGCGGAGCGCTACGGCTACATCGACGAGGCGGGGGAGGGCTCCACGGGCGTCGTGAGCGCCGACCTGGCCGACGAGATCAGCGCCGACATCGCCGCCTACGTCGAGCTCACGCAAACCGAGGGGCGCTCGCGGTAACGAGCACCCCTCGGAGACGGCGGCACCTCGGAGACGGCGTCAGTTCTGCGAGTTCCAGTTCTGCCAGTCGTTCCAGTCGTCGTCCTGAGCGTCGACCGCGATGATCGGCATGCGAGTGGCGGCGTCGCGCTCGTCGATCTCGGGCAGGGTCGGCTTGTTGTCCTCGTCGCGCTGCTTCTTGCGGCGCTTGTTCCAGGGCCAGCGACCGCGGCGCTTCGTCTCGGCTTCCTGTTCCTCGCGTGCCTCGTCGTTCCACGAGAAATCGGTGTTCCAGTCGCTTTGGAACGCGGCCGGAATCTGCGGGGACTGGGGAGCCTGGGGCTCTGACGTCGAGAGGGGCACGGGAGTCGCGGGCTCAACGGGTGCGCTGGGCTGAACAGGAGCGGAGGGGAAGCCCTCGGCGGGGCCTGCGACGAAACCGTTGTTGCGCGTCGGAGAAACGGGTGTGGGCGCCTCGAACGCGGGGGCCTCGGGAGCGGGAGCCTCGAACGAGGACTCGGCAGCCGCCTGAGGCGCGGCGGGCATATCCCAATCGAAGCCCGCGATCCTGCGGACCTGGGGCATCTGTGTGGTTGCCAGGTCGGCGTCCTCATCGTGCATGACGAACGAGGCCGGGGCGGGCTCCGGCTCGGGCTCGGGTTCCGGCTTGGGTTCGGGCGCGACGACCGGCTCGGGTTCGGGCATGACGAACGAGGCTGGGGCGGGCTCGGGCTCGGGCATGACGACCGGCTTGGGCTCCGGCTCGGGTTCGGGCGCGACGACAGGCGCCGGTTCGGGCATGGCGACCGGCTCGGGCTCCGGCTCGGGCTCCGGCATGACGAACGAGGCCGGGGCGGGCTCCGGCTCAGGCATGACGACCGGCTCCGGCTCGGGCATGACGACCGGCTCGGGCTCGAACGCGGGCACGGCGATCGGCTCGGGCTCGGGTTCCGGCTTGGGTTCGGGCGCGACGACCGGCTCCGGCTCGGGCTCGACGACCGGCTCGGGCTCGACGACCGGCTCGGGCTCGAACGCGGGCACGGCGATCGGCTCGGGCGCGGGTTCCGGCTTGGGTTCGGGCGCGACGACCGGCTCCGGCTCAGGCATGACGACCGGCTTGGGCTCCGGCTCGGGTGCGACGACCGGTTCCGGCTCGGGCATGGCGATCGGCTCGGGCTCGGGCATAGCGATCGGCTCCGGCTCGGGCATGGTGACCGGCTCGGGCTCAGGCATGATGACCGGCTCCGGCGCGGGGATACTCGCGGGCTGTGGCGCGGGCGCAGGAATCGTCTCGGGCGCGGGAACGGCAGTCGGCCTGGGGGCAACGGGTGCTGTTGGCACGGCCGGCGTGGCGCGCCGGGATGCCGGCGCGGTGCTCTCGGGCGCAGGAACGGGCGCAGGCTGATCCGCGACAGACGGGCGCGCGCGGTCGGCGCGGCGGCCGGGCGGCGGAACGGGCGCCTGCGAGGACGCCGCGACAGCACCCATCTGGGCCGCGATAGCGCCGTTGCCGGGCGCCGCCTGCGTCGGCGCGGAGACGGCATCCGACGGGCGAGTCTCGGGGAAGACCGCGGGACGATGCCCGCCGCGCGACCGCTTCCGCTTGGGGGTCTCGCCGGAGCGCGCAGCCGCCCCCGACGCCGCCTGCTGGGACGACGTGGCACCCGACTGACGGTTCCACACGAATCCGGTCTCTCGAGGAGTCGGCTGTGCGTGACTCGCGCCCGCCGCGGGCGCCGCAGCGCGCGGGGAGTCGGAAGGAGGCGTTTGTCGGCTCGGTGCGGCGGGGGCACTGGGAACCTGTGGCGCGGGCGCCTCGGGCCTAGTCCTGCGCGAAGGCGCGGCCGACGCCTGCGGGCGAGAGGAGGGCATGGCTTCGGCGCGGCGTTCGTTGGCGGCCGGCGCCTGCTGGTGAGAGGCGGGTGCCTGCGGGCGAGAGGAGGGCGCCTGCGGGTGAGAGGCGGGTGCCTGCGGGCGAGAGGCGGGTGCCTGCTGGCGAGAGATGGGCGCCTGCTGGCGAGAGGCGGGCGCCTGCGGGCGAGAGGCGGGCGCCTGCTGACGAGAGGTGGGGGCCTGCTGGCGGGTGGGCGGTGCAACGGGGGCACGGCGCTCGTTGGAGGGCTGAGCGCTCGGGGGCACGGGGGTCCTCGAGGGCGCGGGGGTCCTCGACGGTGCAGGATTCCCACTGCCGCGGCGTGCTTGCGGGGAGGACGCGATGTGCGCGGCGGGCGGGCGCTCCTCGCCGCGCTGGGGGCCTTGCGGGCGCACGTGCGACGCGGGTGCGGGGGACCGCGCACCCTTCGTCGGCGCCGGAGACTTCTTCGAGCGCTTCGCATAAACGACGAAGACGCCGACGAGCACCACGACGATGAGGCCGACGATCAAGCCGATAAGCAGGCCGATCGATGGACCCGACGAGGAGGCTTCGGACGACGGCTCGCTACCACTCTGCGCGGCCCCGGCCTCGGGACGACCCGGGGGAGGAGTGACGCCCCACGGATCCCGCAGCGCGCGAGTGCCGCCAGCGGCGGAGCGGTCGCCGCCGGCCGCCAGATTCCCACGAACGGTGATCACCTCGGGGACGGAGTCTTTCCACGTCACCACGGTAAAAGAACGGTTCTCGTAGGTCATGGACGAGTTCGCCGCCCCGGCCGTCGACGACTTCACGTCCCCCTCCACGCTCAGCGACAGGGAGGTCATCACCAGCGTCACGCCAAAATTCCGGCGGTACCCATCAATGGTCTGATCGGTTCGCGCCGTCATGATGAATTCGCCCGAATCCTTGAGCTCGAACTCCGTCTCGTCCTCAGCACGGGTGTACATGAGCTGCATGTGGCACACCGCCGCGTCGTCCAACAGGACGAACTGGACGCGGTGGTCGGTCGAGCTACCAGCAAAGGGCTGGCACGTCGACTCCGTCATAGTGCGTGACGGGTCCCTGACGGTCAGCGTGTCCACGAGCTGCCCGTCCTTGGTTAGGACAAACGCCTCCGACACGGTCGGAGCGTCGGTCGCAAAGGACGCTGAAGGCAGGGCGGGCACGATGAGTAGGGCCCCGAGCACAGCGCACAGGGCACGAAAGAATCGCATGCAGTCCTCCTGAGATGGGTCACTCGATTATCGTCCGTTCGTGGATACAAAGCAACGAGGGCGCGCAAGTCCGACAGTGCCTGACCGGTCGTGAAGTCATCCTTCTCTGACTGTCAAAGCACATCGCAGTTTACTGACAAGGTCAGATTGTGGCTCATCGCGTAGTATGACAACTGTCTACCTGTGGTCAGGTTTTCGACCTCGTCACGCGATACTGTCCGACATAACAGAGGAGGGCTGCTGTGAAGTGTCGACCCGCAACTTGTGCAGATATCCCCGAAATGACACGCATTATCACCGAGGGATTCCTAGATTACCCGTTTCACATCATGCTGAAACCGTATCTCTACCAGCCGGAGCGTTACCCGCAATGCCTGGAAGCGGTCAATCGGATGCTCGTCAGGGCCTATCTGAGGTGCAGGAATGCGCTTGTCGTCGAGCATGAGGGGCGCGTCGTTGCCGTGGCGCTCATGCACGATCGCAAGGTCGGTTTCTGGGATAACTTCATCAACGGTGGGCACGAGCTCTTCCGCTACGCGACCCCCACGCTCGTCCGCCAGTTTGACGAGGTGGCGGCGCGTAGCGATCAGGTCGCCATCGACCTGGGTGACTTCGACTGGTACCTCGAGGTCCTGTCAGTGGACCGTCACATGCGCGGCAAGGGGGTGGGGCGTTGGCTCGTTGCCAAAGTGCTGCCGGACTTTGTGGCAAAGAGGGGCGGTCGCGCTTACGGCTTCGTCACATCGACGGAATCCAACGCGCGCTTCTATACCAACGGAGGCTGCGAGCTCCTCGATCTCGTCGAGGTTCGCCTGAGGGAACAGACCTGCCCGATCTGGGCGTTCCAGCGCCGCGCCGAGTTGCTCGACTCATGACGCGTGACCGGTCGTTGTTGCCGTTCGGTGACGGGCGCCCCGGCCGGGTTTCGTGAGCTGCTTTTGCGCTGGTCGCGCCGCGTGATGCACGTCCCGCAGTTCCGCTTGACTTCAAGGACTTGAGGTCTTTTAGGGTGAGGTTATGGCAGGAACAGGCATCGGGCGCACGTACTCCATTAAGGAGGTAGCGGCGCTCGTTGGCCTGCCCCCGTCGACTTTGCGCTACTACGAGGATGTCAGCGTCATTCCGGCCATCGCGCGCGATCCCTCCAGTGGCCACCGAATTTACACCGAGGGCGACCTGGAGCTGCTGACCTGGGTCGCGTGCCTGTCGGCGTCCGGAATGTCGATCGCCGACATGCGTGAGTACGTGCGTTCCGGGCTGGGCGCGGAGCGCGACGTCGCGGAGTTCATTTCCCTGCTGGAACAGCAGGACGCGCGCCTTCAGGAGGAGGCGCAGATTATCGAATTACGACGTGAGTTCTTGCGCACAAAGATCGAGTATTGGCGTGCGATGAAGAGCGGAGATGCGCCAGAAGCTGAGCGCTTGGATATGAGGGCTCGTGAACTCGTTGAACGCCTCAAGTCCTGGTCTCCGCGTTCATGATGAGCCTAGTGGGGCGGGTTCCATGCCTGCTCCGAACCTCGCCCCGCTAGGGGGCACGGGCCGCGTACCTGCTTGTGGTGCGCGGCCCTCAACTATGCGCGCGGCGCGCTGCGATGGGGGATCGCGCGGCCCAGGTGCGCGCCCTCGCGCTCGATGATGGGGCGCAGGCGGTCCCATGGCAGTGCGTGCGCGACGGAGCCTTGCCCTCGGAGTGTGAGCGAGCGGCGGTCTCCTCTCGCGGCGCTCCCTCCTGCTGGACGATGGACAAGACCGCGGAAGGGAACAGGTCGCACACGTGGTGGACGGCGGCCTCGACGAGGCCGAACGAGGCCGGGGCGGGCGCGGCCGCCGAGGGGGATTCGGGTGCGTGGCTGGGGAGACAGATCTCGGGCATGATTCGGTGTCCCCTTCCCGGCATGGCGTCGACCTCGGCTGTTTCGATGCGGTGTCATGTGACACAATGGGGTGGCACAAGTCATGCTCAAAGAGGAGTTCAAGATGCTCTCGACCGACACCGTTTCCCTCAGTCCCAACCCCCTCGTGCAGGCGCTGCGCAAGCCGCCGAAGGAGTTCACCAAAGCCGACATCATCGGTTACATCGAGGACAACCGAATCCCGATGCTCAACCTGCGCTACGTCGGGGGAGACGGGCGGCTCAAGACCCTCAACTTCGCGATCCAATCCAAGGCGCACCTCGACCGGGTTCTCACGCTCGGCGAGCGTGTCGACGGCTCCTCCCTGTTCACCTTCGTCGAGGCTACCTCCTCGGACCTCTACGTCGTCCCGCGCCTGTCGACGGCGTTCCTGAGCCCCTTCTCCACCATCCCCACCCTGGAATTCCTCTGCGCCTTCTACGACGTCGACGGCGCCCCCTTAGCCTCGGCGCCCCAGGAAATCTTGCGCAAGGCACAGCGCGCCCTCCAGGAAGACACGGGTTGCACCCTCGAGGCCCTCGGCGAACTCGAGTACTACCTCTTCTCCCCGGAAGAACCCCTCTTCCGTGTCGAAGAGCAACGCGGCTACCACGAGTCCGGTCCGTTCTCGAAGTGGGAGGATGTGCGCACCGAAACCCTGCTTCACCTGGTGACCATGGGCTGCGCCGTCAAATACGCCCACTCCGAGGTCGGGAACTTCGTCGCCGAGGGCCGCCAGATGATCCAGCAGGAGATCGAGTTCCTGCCGGTCGACGCCATGGACGCGGCCGACCAGATGGTCCTGGCCAAGTGGGTGCTGCGCGAGGTCGCCCACTCCTACGGCATCGAGGTGTCCTTCTCGCCCAAGATCGCAGTCGGCCAGGCGGGCTCTGGCATGCACTTCCACACCCGCCTCGTCAAAGACGGGGTCAACCAATTCTCGACCGGCGAAGGGCTGACCGAAGACGCCCTCAAGGTGATCGGCGGCTACCTCTCCCACGCGGCATCGCTCACCGCCTTCGGGAACACGGTGCCCACCTCGTTCCTGCGCCTCGTTCCTCACCAGGAGGCCCCGACCTCGATCTGCTGGGGAGACCGCAACCGATCGGTCCTCGTGCGCGTGCCCCTCGGATGGCAACACATCGACGACTCCATGTTCCGCGATGCCAACCCCAACGAGTCGCCCATCACCGGGCTTCCCAACGATTCACAGACCGTCGAGCTACGCAGCCCCGACGGCTCGGCGGCCATCCACCTGCTGCTCGCGGGGATCACGGTCGCCGCTCGCCTGGGACTCATCCAGCCCGGCATGGCCGACTACGCGCGCGAGCGCAAGGTCGACGGCGACGCATCCCAGACCCCCGGACTGGACCAGCTGCCCTCGTCGTGTTTCGAGGCGGCCGGGCGCCTTCTCGCCCAGCGCGAGGACTACGAGGCACGCGGCGTGTTCCCCGCCGGCCTCATCGACTCGTGGGCCTCACGCCTGGTGGAACTGGGCGACATGCACCTGCGCGACGACCTGGCAGACTCGCGCGTGTCCGTCGAGGAGCTCGTCGACCGCTACTTCCACGTCGGCTAGCGGGCGGTGGCATCGCTGCCCGGCGGGGGAGCGAAGCGCTCGCCCCCTTCGGCGGGGTCGGCCTCGGGCGCGGGGGGCACGTCCGAGGGGAGCGCGTCGGCTTCGGGCGCGGGGGGCGCGTCCGCGGGGAGCGGGTCGGCCTCGGGCGCGGGGGGTGCATCCGCGGGGAG
>ERZ772962.1906-NODE-1906-length-10957-cov-4.337644_pt1 | contig 10957 bp, 9 predicted proteins | sample MGYA00580676_ERZ772962 | MGnify/ENA primary metagenome ERZ772962 (study PRJEB29015, sample SAMEA2738049) | human oral metagenome | biome: human oral; feature: human-associated habitat; material: saliva | place: China | collected 2230 ...
CATAAGTTGTGAAGGCCTTGTCTAAAACGAGCTTAACCGCTTCGCTAGCATAGCCTAAATTGGTAACATTTTCCCCAATCCTATACCCAAGCTCTGCTGTTTTTCGATTACCCTTTAAGACACTTAAATTGATTCTTCCGACCATAACGCCTTGCGAATCTCTGATAAGATGCATGTAAACAGCACGGTTCCTTTGTTCCGCTAATAATTCCCTTGTAATTTCTTTAAAACTTCCTGGATCAAAATAGTTAGCTGGTCTAGGAGGTAAATTTCGTTCAAAATACTCTCAATTTTCTTTTTCAAAAGCATATACATCTAGACTATTTTCTTCAGACAATAGCTCTAAACTGATCATTGCAAAACTTCCCTTCTCTTCTTAGGTAAAATATTGTTAGACTGACCTAGCCCTAGCGACTCCTACTCTAATTTTTGCAACAGCTTTACAACTTGACGATTTTCAATCCTCACATAGTATACACCACTATCATTGACAAGTTTATCCTCTTTATATTTGGCAATCTTTACAGCATAAAGACCCCTTGGTAAGGGTTGGTTGACAAAAAATTCCTTCATGAGCCTTTCAAGCTCTTTTAGATAGTCATCATACAAGAGATCTCTTTTTTCTTTTGGAACGAAATACTGAAATTCAAATGTTGGTATCAAAATCTCTTTTTGGAAAAGATATTGAGCATCCATGGGATACATTCCTTGCAGTGCTTGTCCCTTACTTTGATTTTCCTCTAATATTTCATTATAAAGATGGATATTGTCAAATTGGTTATTGAATTCAAAACGAATACCTTGATACTTCAAATCAGGCAGTTGAGGATCTTTGATTGAACTGTCCAGTGTTTTTAAAAATTCGCTGGTGCCTGGACTAACCTCAATCCCTAAATAGGCTAATTCTGGGAAAACATCATAAATTTTTTTATAATTATTGTAATCAACTTCTGCATCTGTCTTCCCATATATTTCATTTTCCGAAAAACGAGTATAGTATTTAAATCGAGTTTTAACCTGATAGGTTTTTCCGGCTATATTTTCACTATAGGTACCATGGATTATAAATCCTCCCACGCTTGTATAGTTTTTCTCGTATTTTTCTAACTCAAACTGTCCTGTAAGACCGTAATTTTGATAAGAACGATGCACGGCTTGCTCAAGCTCAGTTCGACTTACATGGGCAAATAGTCCCCACATATCCATTAGAGAAAAAATTGGACTGAACACTGTGAAGATTACGATTGGGATCACTATGGATAAGCAACCTATTAATAGCCAATTTCTTTTCTTGGCGTTTCCCTCAGATTTTTTAGCAGTTTTCTGTTTCCTTTTTAAGATTAGAATGAGCAAAACCAAAATCCCTAATACTAATAAAACCAATCTACAATCTCCTTTTATTTTGGATAGCTGTTAACAAGTGTACAGAAGACTGACAGAAATACTCTTCTCACCTACTACTTACCCTGAATTTCAATTTTCCTACCTAGCATATGAGACATTGCATTGAAATCACAATGATTTCCCACACCAGATGCTTTCTAAGTGATTAGAATCAAATGAACTACGAGGGAACGCCTAATCCGAGCAATGGACACTAGCTCCATGACAATTCAGATAGGTTGCCCTTGAACATCATAAACTCGTCTGAAATGAGGGACAGTCCTTACCTCATTATACCATATGAGAGATATCGTTAGAAGATGAGAGAAGCAAACACTCCATGGCAGGAAGCATAAAAAGAACACCCCGAAAGGTGTTCTTTGCAAGTATAGTAATTCTCTCGAATTAACGTTTACTAAATTGTGATGCTTTACGAGCTTTCTTAAGACCTGGTTTGACAGATAGATATTTCAGTAACTATCAAAATCGTACTATAATAATTCTAAACATACTTTCTATACTTTGATAATTTGAAAAATTTGAATAAGTTTAATTAAATAAGGTAATTTATCTTCCTACGAAACGATGTAAATAGTAGTTTAATATCAGAACACCTTTATCGATTAAATGATTCTCAATTTTCTTTTCCACACAATACCTGGTCATATCCTTTTGGAATAGATTTCAATGGAAAAATAAGAACAACTGATTCATCCTACTGTTCTCCTATTTTATCAAAAATGATACCCGATGTAATATATTTCCATCTTCCATTTTTTAGTTTTTCATTCACCAAAGATTGTCCAGTCAATTAAAGCAAATTCTATATGTAAGTTCTTTCCGGTTTCTAATTGCTCATTCCCACTAAAAATTGAATTTAACTGATTTATAAAAAATATCCCTTTAGTAAGTTCAACCATTTTTATATAGCTTGCCACCCCATATAGATGTGCTATATATTGCTCCTTACTTCCAGTAAAACTGTTTTTATCTAAATGTTCTTCCAAACCAAATTTCTTGATAAAGTAAATCTCTTTTCTTAAATTTCTAGTGACTGACCTCGGTACAGACAATTTTTCATTTACTATAATCCCAGTCACTCTCTTCCTATCACCAGGCTTTAGAAAAATCGTCTTCTCATTATTTAAAGAAAATTGATAACTACGAATTATTTCTTCTACAATACCTTTTATCCAGAATATTTTACTATTCCCAGAGATAGTTATATCATCAGCATATCTCGTGTAAGATAGTCTATATTTTCTACAAAGATTATCTATCCTTTTATCTAGTTCTCGACAAACTAAATTAGCCAAATAGGGACTGGTCGGAGCTCCTTGGGGCAACTGCCCTCGAAATACACAAATATTTGCTAAAGCAGTTGCAACATCCTTATTGTATCCCAGTTCAAAAAATAGACTTCTTACCTTCCGAAAATCAATACTCGGAAAAAAATCTTTGATATCCATTTTAAGGATGTATTTTTTCTTTAGATGAATAGAAGCATTTAAAACGATAGATTTCATAGGCATGAAACCAGTAGCACTGGGATCTGACTGTACTTTATACAAAATATTATCTAAAATCCATCTCTGCATACTCTTTAAAGCAATATTGGGAACATTTAAGACTCTATTCCCTCCATTTCTCTTAGGGATGGTGATTTCTTTATACAATTTATTATGTGAGTATAATACTTTATAAAAAAACTTTTTATTAGTACCAATGTTTTCCCTTAATTCTTCTAGATTACAAAAAACAGGAATGTCAAGCTTTTTTAATTCCTCTAATTGACTCATACTTCCCCTCTTCCCACAAAGTTACTACAACTAACATAACCTTAATTAAACTGTACCAAAAAACACTAAAGAAACTCATTTTTCATAACTAAAAACAAATGTTTTTTGGGTGCAGTTTAATTAAAATTTTCCTGTAGGACAGTAATAGCTGCGGACCCCGCAAAGCGATACTGTCCTAGTGATAATTTTCAATCGAAAATTTCACTCGTTAATTAATTTATTAATTAACGACCGACCTTTAAGAACTTTTTTTCTTAGATTAAGCGACTCGCTTATCAGACACTCTAACTTATAGAGATAAAAAAGGAGGTTCTTTCTGCTCTCCAATCCCCATAAAATCTTTTTTGATTTTTTGGAAATCAACTTTATGGAGTTTAAATTGTTTTAAAAAATCCAATCCTTGTTCAGAAAGTGTGTAGCTGTTATCAATAAGTTCAATCAAATTCTCATCTTGACATTCCTGCATTACACTATCAGTATAACAAATAATTTGCGAAAGTTCAATTTCCACAATATTTGATCTTTGTTTTTTATTATTTTTAACATACAGTAGTACAACAGCTTTTTGCCTAATCTCTTCCGGTATTTTATTATAAGTCATAAACCACTGTAGTTTATTGCGCTCCTTAACCCAATTACTCATAAATTTATAACTTCCCCCATTCTTTTTATCTCTTGGGAATAAGGAACGCCAGCCATTATCTATAAGATTATCATTCCAAAACAACTCTAATGTATTATTAGGGGTATTTCTGTAAGTCGTTAATACCGATTCAGTATCCTCATAACCTAAAGGATTGCAAAAATTTCCAAATGCTTCGATAATACTCTGTTCTTCATAAGAATTAGCAAAGTACTTATCTGATTCCTCATATGACGCTACCTGCCCATTTAAATCTTCTGAACTTAAGAACTCCTTAATAGTATTCTTAGATACTTTTGTAGCATGGATACAATAAATAATGAGTCTAATATCATCACCTATATACTTCTCTATCAATCTTATAAAGTCAATAATCGTTTTACCGGAACCTGTATAATCGTCAATTAAAATCAAATATTTCTTATTACTTAATCTCCTCTTCCATTCAACTTTCAGCCTTTCAGATTCCAATCTATAAAATCTATCGTCATAATGGCTAAATTTCCCATCATTTTTTTCCAAAAACTTAGCCCTTCCATACTCTAGATTTAAAATATCAGTGAATTCATAATAAGCATGATTAGGCAGTTCATTTATATCTATGTATAGATTAAGTATAGCATTAGAACTATTATGTTTATATGTTTCTTTATTCAAAATACTAGAAAAATGACATTCACTAAAATTAATTCCGCTGCATGACAGTTGCTCTACTAAACTTTCATGAAACTTCTTTAATACAGTCAATATTTCAGCTTTGGAATAATATTTATAATTATCTTTGATACAATCCAAAATAATTTGTTTTACTTCCGAACCATCATCTAACTGGGATAAAAAACGACCTAACCGACGTCTAAAACCTTTTATGTATTTTTCTTCATGGTCCTCAATATGATTCCTACTATAGAATTTTTGAACTAGTAGATTGAATTCTTCACTATTACTCAATGGAAAACCTCCATTCGGATTTTAGCGTAATATATTCTATTTTTTTATAAATTAACTAATACATCAACAATTCTATTTTATCATATTTCATGCGCAAACTCGGTTCATTATTTTAAAACTCCTATAAAAATATTATCGTACTCTCCAATATTTCTAACTAGCCTCCCTATCTATTTGATCCCCTTAATTGAATGGTATATATTCCATGTTTGAAACATAACTACTATTAAAAATATCGATGCATATACAGAAGCATTGAAAATACAGTTATAAATAAGTTTTTAACTAAACCATCATTTAGTAACCTTATGAAATGCGTTTTTTGTCATCTGATCTCCAAAGTAGCAATTTAAAACTTTTGAACAAGTAAGGAAAGCGTCGATATACTAAAGAGAGTTTTTAACGAAGAGAAACCCTATCCGAATTTGGATAGGGAGGAAGTGTTTTAAAAGAAATCTGAGCATCAAATCAGTATTCAGACTAATAAATAATAATGTTTGATAGAATAAAAGTAACAAATATATAGTTAGAAAGAAATAATCATGGAAAATTTAGAAGAAATTTATGAAAATCTTTATGACTTTGTTAAAAATTTAGAAATCTTGATTCAAAAAAATATTTTTAATAATCAACAGATAGACGAAATACATTGCTTTGTAAATGAAATAATGACACTCTGCAAATCAAAAAAATTTAACTTAACTTCGACCGACTTAAAATCACTTAGTTCATTAAATGAACTACTAATAAAAACTCCAGATTCAGCTAAGCTTTATTTGATTGAGCAAGTTGAAAATTTCTATACCGATGTTCTTGAACCAACTAAGAATGAATTATATTAAAGAGTCTGGGATATAAGAAACTATTGTCCCAGACTCTAACATTTATTCTGGCCCGAATATATCTAAAAACGTAGGATCATAAATTCGATATTTTCTATCTCGAACAAAAAATTGATAAGGTAATATATAATTTAGAAAGATCTGTTTAATTTCATTAAAGTCAAATAATTTTCTAGGGTGCCTATGCAAATCTAAAAAAAATTCCCATTCTTTATTTTCTTCAAATAATCTTTTAACAGAATCAGGAACTTCCTTATTTAATAATTTTAATAACTGTTCCTTCTTATTAGTAATGATTGATAATGGAATATATGCATATGACTGAACTCCTAACTTATCTCTCATTCCAATATAAATCTTATCCTCGCAGGCAAAGACAGCCTTTCTGTCAAGGTTTTCTCCCTTTTTCTCTTTGAATTCTTTATAATGTTCGTTGATTTTATCAATAACTAAATAAATTTCTTCATCATTATAGTTATAGTAAATGAGAGTATCTATTACCTCATTAATTACACTTGAGATATCTTTATCTTCAATATGTATATGTTTTCGATTACCCGTAGATATATTTCTCCTATTAAAATTGATAATATCAATAATATTAGATTTAAAATCAAATAGATTTTCTATTGGTATCGTCTGTATTTGACTGATCGAGCTTTCAAAATCATCCTTTAATACTCCAAATTCATCTGGCCAATCATTATCTTGAATATACCGTGCAATCTCGGAGTTTTTATTTTCAATTCTTAGAACAGATGTATTATTTGAATTTTTAAGCCAGTTCATTAATTCACTTTCATGAAATTCTTTCATAGCTTCAACCGATTTAAATCTTTCAATCTCCAATTCCAAAGCATTGGGTTTTGGATAAATTAATTCTGAACTTAACGTATTACTTGAATAAACATCAAATTTGTGTCTAAATTCAAAATCTGGCTTTCTATCCTTAAAATATCCCTCAACAACAATTCCAAATAAATCCCAAAGAAAAACACCCTTCTGATTATTCATTCTCGATAATCTTGGAATAGTAATTGAAAAGAATGGATTATAATCCATTGACTTTAGCAAACTTAAACTCTTTTTCTGAACATCATCTAAATCAGTCATATATAACAATAAAACTAATTGTTCAATCAATAATTTAATCGTATTAATTTCTTCTTCTGATATCCTCCATATATAACCAAAATCAAAATCTGAATGCTGATTAGCTCCATCAGTTGCAAAATAAGCAGCAACTTCAGGACTAGTTGTAAAATCAATCAAGTCTGTTTTGTAGCCATAATGTTGAGCAATTGCATAGCACTTTTGAATACTTTCCATATCATTTTTAAAATCTAAAGCTGGATTCTGTAAAAAACATTCTACGAAAAAATCTGTTTTCTCCATTTCCATTTCATCATAACTCACTCGCGAAGCTGATGATTTAATTGGCCAATCATGAATTTGTCCACGATAATAATATTTCTTATTTGATTTTTTTTCATCCTTCTTTAATTTTCTTACCAATGAATTAATATTTTCAAATCTTTTCATGGCAACACTCCCCTTTTCTCTCAAATAAATTAGACGAATATTATGATTTATAATCCTCCATTCCTTGCTCGACTGTGTTTTGTTCACCTGAAAGATAGTCAATACTTACTTCAAAAAAAATGTGCAATGTCATTCAATTTTTCAAGTGATGGTGTTACTTTCCCATTCTCCCATCGAACATAGCTTTGTTGACTAATATTTAATTTCTTCGCTAATTCAGTTTGAGTTAAACCAGCACTTAATCGTAATGATTTCAGTTGTTCCGCAAGATTCATCTTTTTTCCTTAAAATATTTTTAAATTCGTTTACAAAATACTTGTTTACAAAAAAATATCAGACTTTTAAAGTTATTATCTGATCATTGAAAATTAAATAAAAAGTGCGTCTGACAACCAGAGGATTAATTGCCAAAATTACACTAAACTTCGTACCTTTATTGTAAACGTTTTGGAAAGAAACGTCAAGTCTGTTTAATGGCCTGATGGTTGAAGTGAAGATTTAAAACCCTCTTTATTTGTCTCGCACCTAACAGAGCGAGACGGACTAATAATCACATAACAAAAAAGCATTCCGTAAATTTTTACGAAATGCTAATTAACATATTTTAGTTTTAAGAACTACCTTATTATTGTTCTATGAGTGCTCATAAAGTTTTTGTCACTTTCTATATTTACTTAAAAAATAAATAAGTAACAAATATATTTTTTCAAGCTAGATACTAACTTCCAGCATTTTTAGAATCATCAAAACGATATTCTTGTTTTCTATCATCAATTTCAATCGTCAATAATTTATCCTTAAGTTCTCCTACTTTTGTATTCGAATTATCTCTTATTGTCATGCTGATTGCATCATAACTATATTTATTATTTCCAATTCTTAACTGATTCTTTTCTAAATAAATTATTTCATTTTCATCGTTGCTTGATGACTCTTTTTTGTTTTTTATGATTTTATATTCTCCTCTCCCGTGAGTTTCCATTTTAGAATTTAAAATACTATTAAAAAATAGTGTAACTATTAGCAATGCTAGAAATACCAACCAAACATTATGATCAGGCCTCTTCAATTTCCTCAGGCGTTCATTTTTCCCCGTAATATAAAAATCATTTAATGTACTTGAATGGTCTAAAATAAAGTAGTCTTTATCGATTTTTAAAATATGATTGGAGATAATTTTAAAATTTTGAGTATGGCCTGATTTATCCATTAATACATTATTAGACAATCTATAATACTCTGTTTTTGTGGGCATGTTTTTTATAAACGTATTTTTGTATCTATAATAGTATATTTCTTTATCAACACTGAACTTCTTTTTATTTCTAATTTTAAAATATTTTCCATCTCGATTTAAGAATCCATCTTCATTAATCACAGGTAATAAAAATCTGCAAATCATATTAATTAAACTTTCTTTATATTCAAAAAGAATAATAAAGGAAAAGAAAACAATTAATAGTTTTACTAATGCACTGTAAACAGTAAAATAAGAAAGGTAAGTTGTGTTTCCTACTTCAATATTACTTGAAGTTGAAATATTAACAAAATATAAAAATATATTACTGTTTGTAATTTTCTCCGATAACAACAAAGAAAAATATAATAGAGGAACGAACAATAACACATTGAACTTCATTTTGAAGAAGCTCTCCTTTAGTTCAGTATCGGACTCTCCCATTTGAGGACGTATTTTTTTAGGAAGTAAGTATTGAATATCTTCATTCAAAATTTGAAGAAGAACAGAGACCAGTATAAGAGAGATAAAAGTCCAATTTAGGAATGAAGTTTCAATTCCTACTATTGAAAATAAAAATAGAGGTAAAGCTATTACTAAAAATAATAAGTATGGTGAAATATTTGATAAATAACTAAAAATCCTAGTAAATAGTAATATTGTTAGCACTATGAAAATAAAATTGTCAATAAAAATACCGTTCCATGTATTATATAGCCACTCTTCACCCATCATTGTTAAAATAGATGTTCGTAATATAGAAAAAAGCATTAAGTATCTAATAATACAGAAAATAATTTTAAATATACTTTTCGGTGAGATAGTATTTGCTATTTTAGTTATTTGACTGTTTAAGTTTCCTAAGTCCGTATTTACATTTTCTTTCTTTAAGAACCAATCAATTACCATAATAATTAAATAGACAATAAGTGCAATAATAAAAAATGTTTTCTCTGTCATATTTAAAAATATGAAGTAGATTAGAAAAAATAAATTTACTATGTCTAATATCGTTGAGATTACGTAATTATACTTCATTGGTTTTCGTATAAAAAAATTATATATCATATTTAAAATTTCCTTTGTTTAAATTAACTTCCTTGTTTCAACCTCTACTAAGCTCTATAAAACTAAGTATTTTAAGATTTTTTAAACTATAAATCCCTTAATCTATCTGCTACTTCATCTTTAGTTATTTCATAGTTATAAAACGGCAATCCAATAATCCGATAACATTCATCATCGACTAATGTTTTTGATTCTGATTGAATAGAGGTAAACTGGAAAAATAATATGACTTTTGGCATCTTTTAACGGAGACTTATATTTTATGTCGAGCAATTGTTCATACGAATCGCTTCCAATAATTTCCAAATTGTGTCTATTCTATCCTTGTTATTAGTCAATGACTTATAATTTAAACGCTCACTACTAATATGACCTGCACCCCAAAAATTAGACAGAAAAAATCTAGCATGTAGGTGCTATTTTTTCTTAAACAAGCGGATGTAGTCCTGTTTGCTATGAATAATATCTGATACAAAGACAGCTTTTCTGTCCTCTAAAATATGATAGAAGGCTAGGTAATCTCCTAAAATGATGCATCGAGTTTTGTGTGGTGGATATATAATATCTCCTACTCTTTCATCAGCATCAAATCCCGCTTCTGGGAAGACCTCCAGACGCGCCAATCCGTAAAGAATATTTTTAACTGTGTTTGCTCCTGCCTGCTCTGAAAAATAGTTAGCTGAGATATAGTCTTTGGTACCTCTTAGCTGTTCTTGTACCGTTTCGGAGATAATAAGGCTATATGAGTTCTCGTTAAATTCCAAGGTTAGCCCTCACTTCATCAAGGCTGTAAGTCCTTCCATGTTCTAAATCCTCAAAGCTACGGGCAATTTCGGCACGCAATCCTAATAGAAGTTCTTCTCTTTCTTTGTCTACTTGAGTTTCAAATGGCAAGGCTTTATTTTCTACAATGTGTTCTAAAAACAAGTTAAAACTGGCTGTCATATCAAGATTTTGCGATGTGATAATAGCTTTAGCCTTCTCTAACAAGTCTCTGTTAGTCTTAAAGTTTACCTGTGTATTTTTTTCTAAAACATTCATAGTAGTACCTCCTTTTAGACTATTATATCACTTTAAACTATACAGGTCTAGTCGCGTATAGATACTTATAGCTGTATGCTTAAAAGCTATTGTAAAAACAAAAAAAGCACTAAGGGAAAGCGCCCCAAAGTGCTCAATATCAAGGCTCTAAAGCCTATCTTATTCAATAAAATATTACAACATTTTGTTGTAGAATAGATTTAGTATAAATTACACTTTGTTATGCTTTATAAATGTTGATTCTGTAGTATTTTTAGAATTTACATATTAAATAAAATAGATTAAACTTTACTCCAAGATGGACAAAAAGGAGTACAAATTTCATGGTGATGAGTTCAGTAGGCAAGTAAGAAGTACCATTTAGGTACTTTTTATTTTACTCTATTCATCTTGTAGATTAAGGTTGTTATATTTACTTTAGTTAAAAATTATTAGAAATCATTAACTAATG
>ERZ772962.1907-NODE-1907-length-10955-cov-3.490917_pt1 | contig 10955 bp, 24 predicted proteins | sample MGYA00580676_ERZ772962 | MGnify/ENA primary metagenome ERZ772962 (study PRJEB29015, sample SAMEA2738049) | human oral metagenome | biome: human oral; feature: human-associated habitat; material: saliva | place: China | collected 2230 ...
CCTAGAAAGGAAACCACCATGTCACTCATCTACGCATCCCAGATCAAGACCGACGACGGTAAGATAGGCGTCTACCCCGATGGCTCGCTCAACCTCCCCAAGCGACTCACCGCCGTCCCCGCCGTCGACGTCGTCAGCATCGCCGTCGAGGACGGGCAGGAGGCCAGCAAGCGCGTCACCGCCGCCCGTGTCGCCGCCGTCGGAGTCTTCGCCCTAGCCATCAAGAAGAAGGTCGACGCCACCAAGTACATCGTCATCGAGACCACCGAGGACGCATACGTCTACGAGATCAACGCCAAGCGCTACCGGGAGGCGCGAGCGTTCGAGGCGAGGGCGATGGCTATCGTCCGCAAGGGCAAGACCGCCGCTGCGAGAGCCGCCGACGTCGAAGAGGCCGAGGCAACACCGACACCTAAGGTCGGCATGGGAGTCACCCCGCCCCCACCGGCCGGGCAGCCAGACACCCGCAGGTGGTGGCAGAAGTCCACCGGCGAACTCATCAACGAGCGCCGCGCCAAGAAGGGTAAGGAGCCACTGGACTTCAGCGCCGTGTGACCTCCCTAGCCGGCTAGGCGCCCTCCCGCCAATACTGAGGCCCCCACCGTCATGGTGGGGGCCTCGTCGTGCCTTCAGGAGGCTACGCCATCGCTAAAGATCGATTTCGGCGGGGGGGGGTGCGCTCTCTGCTAGTCGCTCCTGCGCACGGGAGACGATGGTGAGGACGCTGACGCCGAGCGCGTCAGCGATCTCCACCAGAGCCTCGATGGTGATGAAGCGCTCGCAGTTGAGGAGACGCCAGACGGTGTTTCTGGAGAGGCTGACTCGGTCGATGAGGTCATCGAGGGTGACCTCCTGGGCGACTCGCTCTGCCCGGAGTTCGGCGGCGACGGCGGCGTTCAGCCCTTTGGTGGGGTCCTTGTCGGAGTAGGCCATGTGTCCACTATCCCATATGGGGGACAAGATCGCATTCCGGTAACTCAACTTCCAGGAAGTTGCCAGTCCCCCATATGGGGGAGTAGGTTATCCATATGGGTAACACGCCGATGACCGCCCGCCTCGCGGAGGTCCTAAATCGCCAACTCGCGGCTTCCAACCTCTCGGTTTCCGAGACCAGCCGAAAGACAGGCATCCCCTATCCAACCCTCTACCGCCGCCTGCACAACGCAGGCCGCGGACTCACCGTCGACGAGACCGAGCGCCTCGCACGCACCCTCGACACAACCCCGATTGACCTGCTCAAACAGGCCACCAAGTAGCCCCCAAACCCTACCCCATTTTCTCTAGGAGATCCCATGTGTAATCCCAGCACGCAGCGTCCCATCTCAGAGGCCATGCCCCTCGTAAACGCGATCATCGCCGAGGTCGAGCGTGACTGCATCGACATCGAGCACCTCACCATCATCCCCCTCCCCGAAGGCCGCTTCGACATCGCCATCTACGCCTACGACGGCGGAGAGCAGGCCCTCACTGATCGCCTCGGCCTCATTGACCAGACCCACTACCAAGACCTGGACGGCCACACCAAGGCCGCCACGCGCCGCACCGTCGGACGCTGGAGCGTCCACTCCAGCCGCCGACTCCCCACCGCTGAGGAAGTGGCGGCATGACCACCATCGTCCTCGCTGCCGCCGCTGTGGCCGCCATCCTCACCGAGGCCGCCCTCACCACCGCGCTCGGTCACCACACGGGTGTCCTCCTCCTCGCAGCCGCACTCACCGCCGCCCTCGTAGTCCACACCATCCGCACCGAAAAGGAGCCCCAGCCGTGACCGTCGTCCTCACCTACACGCTCAGTGGCGCGGCCGCCGTCACCGGACTCTCCGTCGACTACATCCGCAGGGCCATCAAAGCCACCGACCCAGACCTCCACCTCCCCGCCCGCATGGCAGGCACCAAGTACCTCATCCGCCGCGACGACCTGGAGGCATGGATCGACCGCCTCCCCGAAGCCTGAAAGGCCCCCCCGATGCCCATCTCCCCAGCCTCCAAAATCACTCCCATAGGAGGCGGCTCATACCGCTACCTGTGGCCCATGCTCCCCAGCGTCTCCGTCGTCCACCAGAAGCACGAGGCAGTCGCCGACCTCATGGACCTCCTCCGCACGCTCGGCATGGTCCTCACCAGCGAGCCCAGGGCCTCAATCCAGCACGGGGCCAAACCAATCATGACGCTCTCCCTCAGCGCCCGCTACGCCACCGACCACGAAGCGCAGCAGCTCCAGCAGCCCACCCACCCCCACCACAACGACCAGGAGGCCGCAGCATGACCACCGCTAGCACCATCCACCCCCGCGAGCGCGGCAGTGTCCGCGCCACCGACCCCGTCACCAGCCAGTGGGCCGCCGACAGCATCCAGGACGTCACCACCTCACAGACCATCGTCCTCCGTACGCTCAAAAGTTACCGACCCTTCCTTTTCACCCTCGCCAACGTCGTCGACGTAACCCACGGCACCCTGTCCCCCTCCCGTGCGCGCACCGCCGTCCGCGAGCTCCAGGATAAGGGGCTCATCGAGGAGACCGGCGAGTACACGCTCACCCCCTCCGGCCGGCGTGCCCGCCTTCTCACCCTCACCAAGCAGGGGAGGGCCGCCGCATGACCACCCTCACTATGGCCCATCGCCGCGCCGACTTCGAGGCCATGCTCAGGCGGGCCGACCTGGCGCGAGCCACGATTCCCCCGTGTAAGACGGCGCTCACTGAGACCGGCGGCCCGCTCGCCCTCATCGCACGAGACGTCTCAGAACTGTGCACCTCCTGGGCCGAATCCGCGCACCGGGCGCGCACCCACAAGCCCAGCGACCAGGCACAGGCGCGCGCACGAATCGTCGCCGCACGCTGCCTCCAGGCCCTCAGCGAACGAGACCCCGACGGCTACCTCGAGCCCCTCCGGGAGATGGGACACCAACTCAACGACCGAGACCTGGGTATGGACCCCGCCGAGCGAATCGGCTGGCTCCTCAGCACCCTCGGCGACCTCGGCACCTGCTACCACCGGAACCTCGACCCCAACGGCTCGATCACCGTCTTCCGCCTCCGCAGCCTCACCGTCGAGTCCCTCTGTGCGGCGCTGGCTGCCGAGCGCGGCCTCTGGCAGGAGGAGGAGCCGTGAGCAGGATCCTCTTCCTAGGGGCGATCCGCCACCACATCGTCGACGTCGAGCAGGCCGCCGTCATCCTCGGCCAGCGCTACTACACGGTGACCCGCATCTGCGAAGGCTCAGCCATGGTCGAGAGCGAGTCCGAGCTCGCCCTACGCAGCAAGCCCATCGAGGAAGCCGACCTCACCAACCCGCTCACCTGCCCCGACTGCGCCACCGCCCACCAGGCCCCCGGCGACGGCGACGAGGCCATGGAAACCATCCCCCTCTTCTGACCCATGATGCAGCCCAGCCTCCTCGACCTCCTAGAGCCAGCCCCGCCGGCTATGGTCCACGCGCTCATGCCGAACATGGGCCTGGCCTGCGGGGCCGACCTCCTCACCCTCCTACGCCAGCCACACGACCGCGGCCGCGTCTACGCCATGCGCTACGAGCAGGTCACCTGCGACGCCTGCAAACAGGCAGCCGAACCCCACGGCGGCCTCTGGGCCTGGTGCCGAAAGCAGCAGGGGAAGATGGCATGACCATCAAGCTCGGAGAGATCTGTGCGGGCTATGGCGGCCTCGGCGTCGGCCTGGGTCTCCTGACCGACGTCGATACCCGGTGGGTCGCCGACGTTGACGCCGGCCCCTCCAGGATCCTCGCCCGCCACTGGCCCCAGGCCCCCAACCTGGGGGACATCACCCGCATCGACTGGGCAACCATCGAGCCCGTCGATGTCATCGCAGGGGGCACCCCCTGCCAGGACCTATCCAACGCCGGTCACCGCGCCGGAATGAGGCCAGGCACCCGCTCAGGAATCTGGGAGGCCATGGCCCACGCCATCGAGGAGATCAAACCCCATGTTGTCGTCTGGGAGAACGTCCCCGGTGCCCGCTCAGCGGCCGCCTATAGCCGTCTGGAATCCGGTACGGGACGTCTGGGAGGGGGGGCAGACCGACCTGTTCTCCGGGCTCTCGGACGTGTGGTCGGAGACCTGGCCGGCCTCGGGTATGACGCGGCGTGGGAGTCTGTGCGAGCTTCCGACGTCGGAGCCCCACACCGCAGGGAGCGGGTCTTCGTCCTCGCGTGGCGCCCCGACGCTGCCGACACCCTCCGCTTCCTGCGCGACAGGCCCAGGGGAACACGGGGACGGCGGAATGAACCTACAAACAGCCGTCGCACGCCTGACCGTTCGCCCTGGCTGGAGTACACGCCGGCGATCCGCCGGTGGGAGGAGGTGACGGGGCGTGAGGCCCCGTTGCCGACGGATACCGGCCAACGCGGCGGGGACGTCCTCTCCCCACGGTTCGTCGAATGGATGATGGGCCTCCCCGCCGGGCACGTCACGGACACGCCTGGGCTCTCACGGTCGCAGGCACTCAAAGCCCTGGGGAACGGCGTCGTCCCCCAGCAGGCAGCACACGCAGTCAACCACCTAGCAGAAACGGCACTCAACCATGGATTCGTTTAGTTTCTTCGTCCCCGGTGAGCCGATCACCGAGGGCTCCACGCGCGCGTTCGCGTCTGGTCAGCGTGTAGTCGTCACCCACGACCGCGGACCCGAGTTGGACGCGTGGCGCATCAAGGTAGCGCACGCCGCCGAAGCCGCTGCGCAGGCCGCCTACTGGGAACCCCGCTACGACGGGCCAGTCGAGGTATGGGCCGAGTTCCGGCTCCCACGCCCCAAGAGCGCCCCCAAGTCCCGCAAGCACGCGCAGATGAAGCCTGACTTGGACAAGCTCCAGCGCGCCGTCGGTGACGCCCTGGCCCCCTACAAGCGGCCGGGTGTCCTGCGTGATGACTCCCGGATCGTGGCGTGGTCCGCCGCCAAGCGCTACGCCGATAACGCGCACCCCGCCGGGGTCATGGTCTGTGTCTCGAAGGCGCGGGATTACCTCACTGGGCAGGTCATCACCAGCGTCGACGACATCCGCGACTTGCCAGCAAGCGCAGTCCTGCAGGACGAATACGGCAACCTGTTCCACCTGTATCTAGGCGATTGGGTCCCAGTTGGCCGCGAGGGTGAGTACACCTACAGCGCTCACGAGATCGACCTGCCCGCACGCCTCGCAGCCCAGGAAGGGTGGTGAACATCGTGGACGTCATTCACGAGAGGTCGCCGCGTTCCCGTGGCCGTGTCCGGTGCGACGACTGCGGGCGCCGCATCCCCAAAGGCGAGCGGTACTGCCGGTCGACGGTCGCCGACGACGGGGCGATCTGGGAGTGGAGGGAGTGTCAGCCATGCCAAGCCGCGGTCAGTCACGTCATGAGGTGGAAGGGTCCCTACAGCGACGGCTACTGCGCCAACGACTTCCAGGATTGGGCGCATGAGGCCATGGGCGACGTCGGTGTCTCCGGCTACCTGTTCCTGTTCGAGACCGCAGGCATGTGGGGACGCTACCTGGAAGACCTTTCCGAGTCCGCGGCCGAGTGCGCGGCCGACGACGCCGACCCCGCGCGGGCGTGGGGTGACGAGGCGTGGGCGGCATTCACATGGCGCATGCAAACCAGCCCCGTAATAAATGCGAGGAGGAAATGATGAGGATTCGGAGTATCAAGCCGGAGTTCTGGTCGAGCCCGGACATCGCGGCCCTGTCGGATAGTGATCGACTGCTGTTCATTGGGCTCTGGTCCTACGTGGATGACCACGGCCGGGGGCGGGATGACATCGCGTTGATAGTGGCCGCCCTGTTCCCACACGACATGGTCGCGAATCCTCTCGACACTGTCGCGAAGGTTCGCGACGGCCTCGCGAGGCTTTCCGAAGCGGATCTCATTCTCCGCTACACCGTCGCATCTAGGACCTATCTCCTAGTAACAGGCTGGAGTAAGCACCAGCGGGTAGATAAGCCGAAGGCATCACGCATCCCCGCACCCGAAGATGGGGACGCCACCACTTTCCCGCAGAACGACGCCAATCGCGAAACCGTCGCGACAATTCGCGACACTGTCGCGACGCCTCGCGACACCCTCGCGCCTGGAACAGGGGAACAGGGGAACAGGGGAACAGGGGAACAGGGGAACAGTGATGCGATCGGCGACGCCGATCTTCACGCCGTCGAAGACTCCCGCCCCGACGTCGATGCCGTCTGCGACGCCATGGCCGCAAGCGTCCAGCGTCGCACCGGCCGGGCCCCACGCATCACCGCAGCCTGGCGCACGCAGGCCCGCCTCATGATCGACCGCGACGGCCGCAGCGTCGAAGAGATCACCCGCATCATCGACTGGGTGGACGGCAACGACTTCTGGCGCGCCAACGTCCTCAGCGTCCCCAAGCTCCGCCAGAAGTTCGACACGCTCCGCCTCCAGTCCCAGCGGCCCCGTGGCGGGCAATCCCAGGGCGGGCAGGTGTTCTACGACCTGGCTGAGCAGTTCGCGAAGGAGGGGCTCTGATGGCAACCGCGACTGGCGTGAGTCTGGCGATCGGCATCCTCGTGGACGCCGGGATGCTTCCCGGCATCGTCGACGCCGAGGGCGGCAAGCGACGCATCCGCGCCTGGATGACGCTCCTGGACCAGGACATGACCGACGAGGTGCTCGCCGAGGCGGTGCGCCGCGTCGCGTCCGGCGACGTCGAGACCTACGGGGCGGCGAAACCGCAGCACGTGAACCGGGCCGCGAAGGCCGTCCGGGGTGAGCGCATCCGGGCCTGGCGCGAGCGGCACAGCCTGCCGACGGAGGGCCGCAGCGGCTTCGAGCAGTCGGCGTACCTGCGGGGCTTCCTGCGGGCGATCGGCAACGGCGTCGACGACGTCGAGGCGGACCGGCATGGGCGCGCTGCGCTGGCGCAGGCGGCACAGGTGGCCGAGCTGGAGCCATCAACGCCGCTGCCGGAGGTGCTGGCCCGGATGGATCACGCCCTGGGTGCTGGGCGTGTGCCGTGGGCTGACGCGCTTCCGCCGGCCCGCCCGGTGGCGGAGTTGACGGCTGCGCCGTCGCCTGAGTCGTCGGGTGATGGGGCGGCTCGGGCTCGTGACGTGCTGGCCGCCCTGGCACGTTCGTCGCACCCCGGGGGTGGCGGTCGCCCCGGGAGTGCCCCAAATCGTGCACGTAAGGCCCCTAGAGCAGCCTAACGCCCCCGCGTCTGTGCCCCGGGCTAGGGTTGCCCGTTTTTGGGGTGCCTGAGGGGCCTTAGGCGATTCCACGCCCCCGTCATCACGATTCGGTAACCGGGACGCTTCTGGCTTGAACGTTCTCCATATGGAGCACTAAGTTATCCATGTGGGTAACGCGGGCGCCCCAACCCGACCCACCCAATCCCCAGAACAAAGGACCATGAAAAATGAGGATCGAAAACCTCTACCCCAAGCCGGTGCGCAGCGACTTCGCCGCCTGCGCCCAGGTCCGCGACGACGCGGCCGCCACCTACGCCAGCAAGGCTCGCGACCTCCTCGACCGTGCCGGCGGAGACGCCATCGGGGCCATCAGCCTCCTCATGCTCGCCGCCGACCAGCGCAAGGCCACCGCAGGGCAGGCCGCGGATCCCACCCTCAGCGAGCAGGCCCTCGCCGCCACCGTCCGCGAACAACGCGACACCATCGATGCGCTCAAAGCCGAGCGAGACAAGTTCGAGACATGGTGGAAGGAAGCCGCCGACCGCGGCGCCCACATCCTCGCCGAACTCTGCCAGCGCGAGGAGAACGCCGACCAGATCACCACCCTCGAATCCATCCTGCGCGCCGTCACTGCCACCGCCTACGGGCGGGCCCGCATGTACTCCCACGACCTCTGGGCACTCCCGAACGGCACCGTCGTCCGCGACGAAGCCGGCCGAGCCTGGACCCGCATCGACGACGAGGACGGCGGAGTCTGGGCCACCCCCACCAGGGACGACACCCTCTCCTCCAATGACCTCGCCGAGGAGACCACCGCCTGGATGGCGTGGGTGGCGGACAAATGACCCGCGTCGACCACATCGGTGGCGACGGCGTCGACGTCACCGCCGCCGCGGAGTTCCTGTGTGCCTGCGCCGACTACCAGGACAGCGAGGCCGCGGCCCTCGATGAGCGTGACCGGCAGCGGCGCGGGGCCGGGCGGGTCGACGCGAACCTCCCCTGGGGGGCGCTCGGCCAGCATGCCCAGCACCGGGCCAGGCTCCTCGAAGCCCTCGCCGCCCTCCTCTACGTCGACGTCGACGCACTAACCAACGGCCTCTAACCCGCCCCTCCCCGGAAAGGACACCCCATGTTCCCCGAAATCATCACCTACCCCCAACCGGCGAAGATGACGACCGTCTACAACACCCGCTGGCTGCCTACCTGGGGACCCGTCGGCCGCCGCACGGTCCGTCACCTCCAGCGGCACGGCTGGCAGCACGTCGGCTCGCTCCCCACTGGACTCATCCGCCGAGAGCACTGCCTCCTCAAGATCACCAGCATCCCCGAGGAGCAGCGGTGAGCGACAACTACCAGCCGAAGCCGGGCGACGTCGTCGCCTACGAGGACCCCCACGGCGTATGGCACGCTCAGCGGGCCACTGAGGCCACAGCAGAGTCCATCGCCCACAGTCCTAGGGTGGTCCTCATCGAGGCCGCTATGGAGCCTCCTGCGCCGTGGCCTACCGCGCCCATGATCCTCGTCGTCGACGGGGAACGTCACGCCACCGGACAGCCCGGCGACATGACCGCCAAACCCATCGTCGGGCAGGTGCTCCTCCGCACCCCTGAGGGCCACTACCGGGGTGTCACGTCCCGGCTCGTCAAGCAATCCCGGGGCGACCAGATCCGCCAGTGGGTCGACCTCGCCGCCGTCGAGGACCGGGCGCTCAGAGACCTCTCCGAGGCCGCCCTGAACGGGCCGCTCGCCGCCCTCGACGACGCCGTCACCGACGTCCTCACGTCCGCGGACATGATCCATGACGGGAGGTACATCCCGTGAGGCACAGCATCGACTGGAGCCAGCCGCAGTACTGCCGGGAGTGCGGGCGCCGCATGCGGATATCAGGGACGACGATCGCGGATTTCCCCGGCACCACCGTCCACTCAGGGCGGGGTCTCTGCCAGGCGTGCCGAGATGCAGCCTGGCGCGCTGAGATCCGCCGGGGCGACTGCGTACGCGTCAAGCCCAAGCGTCGCGGCGGAAACCCAACCGTCGCCGAGCTTGCCGCCGCCGGCCACCCCTGCATCGAGCCAGCCCCCATGCCATCCCGAACGAGGAGTTACCCGCTATGAGCCTGACATTTGATGAGGCCCGTCACCGCTACAGCCTCGACGGGCGCCCCGTGACCGGGGTGACGACGATCATCGGGAAGGGGCTCCCCAAGCCGGGGCTCCCGTACTGGTCCGCGAAGGTGGTGGCCGAGGCCGCCGCTGATGAGGCGGTCACCCTGGCCGCGACCATCGGCACGCAGGGCCGGGATGCGGTCGTGAACCGGCTCAAGCGCGCCCCCTGGCAGGCCAGGGATCGTGCGGCCGTGCGCGGCACGAGGGTGCACGCCCTCGCCGAGCAGGTAGCCCTCGGGGAGGCCGTAGACGTCCCCGCATCCCTAGCCCCCTACGTCGAGGGGTATGTGGACTTCCTCGATGGGCACGACGTCGAGCCGATCCTCACCGAGGCCCGCCTGGCGAGCCGCGCCCACTGGTACGCGGGCACCGCCGACCTCATCGCCCGCATGGGTGGGGAGACCTGGCTCCTCGACCTGAAGACCAGCAACTCGATCCACGGCTCCTACGCGCTCCAGTGCGCCGCCTACGCCCGCGCCGAGTTCCACCTCGACGCCGACGGGGCCGAGCAGCCCATGCCGCCCATCGACCGGATCGGGGCCATCCACGTCCAGCCCGACGGCTGCCGCCTCGTCGAGTTCCCATCCGTCAACCATGCCTGGAGCGCCTTCCTCGCCGTCAAAGCCGTTGCCGACCTGACCACCACCATCGACTCCTGGGGAGACCACAAATGACCGACCTCACCACCACACAGCCCGCGAGCGCAGACATCACGACCATGCCGCTGCCGACGCCCGACGTCGTCGCCACAGGGGAGGCCAGCGCCGCCCAGGCCAGCCTTCGATCCTGGGCGCTCGCCATGGCCGACGCCCGCGCTCTCGCGCAGGTCCTATGCCCGACCGGGTTCGCGCCCGCCCACCTGCGCGGCAACGTCGACGCCACCGCCGTGACCATCATGAAGGGCGCGGCCCTCGGCCTCGACCCCACCGCCGCAATGGAGAGCATCTACGTCATCTCCGGCAAGCCTGCCCTCTACGCCAGGACGATGCTCGCCGTCGTCCAGCAGGCCGGGCATGACGTCTGGGTCGACGACCAGTCCGACACGTCTGTCACCGTCTCCGGCCGGCGCAGGGGCTCCCAGCAGGTCCAGTCCTCCACCTGGACCATCGAGCGCGCCCGCACCGCCGGGTACCTGACCAACAAGAAGTACTCCCAGGAGCCGCAGGCCATGCTGCGCGCCAAAGCCACCGCCGAGGTCTGCCGCATGATCGCCGCAGACGCCCTCATGGGTCTCTCCTACTCGGCTGAGGAGGTCGAGCTTGACGGTCTCGGAGACGACCAGCCCACCGTCAAGGTCGCCCGCAAACGCAAGCCCAAGGCCGCCGAGCCGGTCGAGGTGCCCGCCGCCGTCATCGACGACCTCCCAGTGGAGGCGCAGCCGTGAACCTCCTCGAAGCCGCAGTGATGACGCTAGTGGTCATGCTCTTGGTGCTCTTGGGCCTCCTGTTCGTCTGCCTCGGGTACGCCGTGTGGATGCTGGCAATCCCAGTATGGGTGCGCGTACTCCTGGAAGTGGCGGTCATGTTCTTCGGTCTCTTCACCACCTTCGTGATGACCTCCCTCGCAGTGGAGGCGTTCTCGTCATGATCCAGGTCATCCCCTTCGATATGGCGTACGCATCGTTGTCCTGCGACTGGCCAGGATGCCCTGAGCGGA
>ERZ772962.1912-NODE-1912-length-10947-cov-15.392674_pt1 | contig 10947 bp, 7 predicted proteins | sample MGYA00580676_ERZ772962 | MGnify/ENA primary metagenome ERZ772962 (study PRJEB29015, sample SAMEA2738049) | human oral metagenome | biome: human oral; feature: human-associated habitat; material: saliva | place: China | collected 2230 ...
TGGCGTTCGGGTCCGCACTGGCGTCAGCGGCCGGCTTGTCCGCCGGAGCAGCACTGGCGTCAGCAGCGGGCTTGTCCGCCGGAGCGGCGCTCGCCTCAGCACTCGGCTTCGCGCTCGCCTCAGCGCTGGGCTTGGCGTTCGGGTCCGCACTGGCGTCAGCGGCCGGCTTGTCCGCCGGAGCAGCACTGGCGTCAGCAGCGGGCTTGTCCGCCGGAGCGGCGCTCGCCTCAGCACTCGGCTTCGCGCTCGCCTCAGCGCTGGGCTTGGCGTTCGGGTCCGCACTGGCGTCAGCGGCCGGCTTGTCCGCCGGAGCAGCACTCGGCGCAGCACTCGGCTCGGCGGAAGGCTTAGCGGTCGCCTCAGCACTCGGCTTCGCAGTCGCCTCAGCGCTCGGCGTCGGAACATTGAGAGAGGCGTACATACCAGCGAACTTCAGGTCCAGCACCTTCTCGCCAATAGTCACCTTCTGAGACGCGGGGGCCTTGAGGGTGTATCCGTCGACCTGAGCCTTGTCCACGTCCTGCTGAATGGTGCACTCAGTGCCCACGGGCAGCTCCGGACCGTTCACTGCCGTGCCATCGGCCTTGACCTTGAGGTCGCCCTTCTGCCCGTTGTCGCAGGTGTAGGTAAAGGTGAACTCCTTGTCGCCCACGGGAGCACCCGTGGCGGTGTTGGTCACCGAGAACGAGCCCTTGGCCTTCGTGTAGGTGTTGGTCATCGTCACCTCGGCCGTCTGATCCTTGGCGATGGCGACGGTCTGCGGCTCCGGGGCGGTCAGCGTGTACCCCGCCCGGAAGGCGGAGTCGGTGATCTCGGTGACGGTGCAGGTCGAGCCCGCCTGGACCTCCTCGGAGTGCTCCGAGGTCTTCCCGCCCTTCACCATCAGGAAGCCCGTGGTGTTGTCAGTGCAGCTGTAGGTGAACAGGAAGGTGGAGTTGCTGAAGTCGCCGTCGCCGGCCAGGGCCTTCGTGATCGTGAAGTCACCGTGATCCACGGGCACGGCGTCGGCGGAGTTGCTCAGCGTCACGGTCTCGAGCATCTGCTCCTCAACGGTCGCGGTGTTGGTGCTCTGGCCGTTCACCATGAAGGCCGGCTTGCCCCAGACGACACCTTCGGGAGTGGCCGAGGCGTTCGTCGGGTCCTCGTTGAACGTGAGGACCGTTCCGGTGGGGAAGATTTCCTTGAACACGGTCTTCGCACCGATGTTGAGGGTCATTTCCAGGTCGCCGCCAGTACGGTCCTGGTTGAGGGTACCCGGGGCTTTCCAACCCGGGTAGGCGCTTGCCTTCGCGTCACCGGGCAGGTCGTAGTTGACACTGACCTTGAAGGTGGTGTCCGCCGGCACCTTGCCGGTCTCGGTCCCGGTGAGGAGCTTGGTGATCTCGAATCCACCGAAGCCGGGCTTCATCTCAACGTTAATGGAGAAGGATGAGGCGTAGTGCACCGCGTAGGAGCCCCGCAGGCTGGTTCCCAGCGCGGTGGCGTCGTTCTTGTACCGCACACCCGCCTGAACCTTGCCGTTGTCGGTGTCGGGGGTCGACTCGTAGCGGACGATGTAGTTGCTGCGCGGCGCGAAGGGACCGGTCACCTTGACGAAGGCGACATCGCCATTGAAGGTGACATCGAGGTCGAAGTCTCCCGCGTTGGTGTTCTGGTCGGCGCCGGAGGCGTCCGTGAGCTGGCCGGAGCTGGCACTCTTGCTCTCGGAGGTGCCGGTCTCCAGCCTCCACCTGCTCTTGTCGGCGACGTACTTCTGCCCGGGGCCGAGCTCATCGGTGAACATGATGGTCGAGCGGGTCTTGCCGTCCACGGTCAGCGACTGACCGTTCTCCTCGAGAGCCGCCTTGATCTGGTCAGGACCGAAGATCAGCTGCCAGGCAATCTTGTCGGAGTCAGCGGTCAGGTCGCTGGCCCACTTGGTGACCTTCTCCGGCTTGTAGGGACCTTCGACGTACGCGCCGATCTTGCCGCCGGGAACGGCCACGGGAGTGTCCACGCCGTTGGCCTTGATCGACAGGTTGGGCAGATCCGAGGCCCCGTTGGCCACCACCAGTGACGTCCCGTTACCCCGCAGGTCCTTGAAGCCCTGGGCGACGATCTTGTCGAGCTCACTGTTGAAGGTGCAGGTGATCTTACGCTCGGCCACCGAGCACTCACCCACCTGCGTGCTGACGCCATCGTGGTTGAGCATCATCGGCTCAGTGATCTTGTCCTTGCTGCGGACCTGCTCGGGCAGTGCGATCTCGAAGGAGTCCCCGCCCTTGGCCTGGGCCTTGCTGGCATCCCAGCTGAACTTCAGCTTGAGGTAGTCACCGCTCTGAACCGCGGTCTTGCTCGGGTCCTCCTCGCCGGTGGCGTTGGAGGGGGTCAGTGACAGGTCGGAGATGGTGATCTTCGGGTTGATGGCGGCTCGGGCCTGCATGGGCAGGACCGTCAGCATCGCAGCGACCATCACCACGAGCAGGAGGAGAGCACCTGTGACACGCGCAGGCGCTCTGAGCGCTCTGGGGGGAGGGATCTTTGACACGGCAAACCTTTCGGGAGAAGTCCGGCACTCAATTGATGCGGTGACGAACTTAAGTTCTATATTTACTGGTATCAATGGCGAAAATCTCAGGCTAGGGTTACGAATCAGCAGCCGTTTCGCCTCGGAATGATGACGATGATGACGACTTCATCGCTAATCAAACGGGTGGGCGGAATGGAATATTAACGGTGAGCACCCCGGCCCGTTCCGTCGCCGGCCTTGAGACTGCGGCCAACAACCAATCATCGGCGGTGTCGCCCGCAATTCCGCCGTCCAGCCGGCCACCGCTCCGCTCCGCGCGTCACGACGGACGCAGATGCCGCACCTGTCCCTCAGGCACTTAGTTGACTGAGATAATAGATTCATGAGTCCCTCGGTTCGGGTGGGCGAGATCCCCACCCTGGTCAGCAACCTCGTCGACCAGCTCACGCAGCGGTTGACAGCCGACGACGCGCCTGAGCGCCTCGTCGTCGGGCTCGTGGGGGCTCCTGGTTCGGGAAAATCAACGATCGCCGAGCAGCTGAAGACCGACCTGAAGGCGGCGGGCGTCTTCGCCGGACTGGTCGCCATGGACGGCTTCCACCTGTCCAACGCCGTCCTGGACGAGCTGGGGCGCCGCAACCGCAAGGGGGCACCTGACACCTTCGACGTCGAGGGATATCTGGCAACCCTGGACCGGGTGCGGGCCGACGGCGCCCCACAAGTCTTCGCCCCGGCCTACCGGCGTGATCTGCACGAGTCCGTGGCGGCCGGGAGCATCGTCAGCGGCACCGGCGTCGTCGTGACCGAGGGCAACTACCTCGCGCTCGAGACGCGAGGGTGGGGTGCGGCGCGCGAGCGGATCGACCTACTCATCCACATTGACGTGCCCGAGGAGGTGCTCGTGCTGCGGCTCATCAACCGCCACGAGGAATTCGGTAAGAACCCGCTGGCGGCCGGCCACTGGGTGCGCACCGTGGATCTACCCAATGCTCGCCTCATCGCCACGAGCGTCCACCGCTGCGATGAGGTGTGGCGTGACCCCGAGGACGACGACGAGTCCGACGTCGTCGACGACGCCGACGACGACCTCGAGTAGAGCCCCGGCCTGCACTGGCCTCACCAAGCCCGCGGGGCCACCGACGCGGCTCACGGCCGGCGGCCCATTCCGAGCCCTCAGTACTCGACGCTCAGGTGCGTCCGCACGGTGGACTGAGACGGCATCGTTTCACTCCTCGGACTATCGTCACCGCGCGTATCCCCGCTGACGCTCCACCGTTGATCCGAGGCATCCCATGACATCCCTGACAGGCATTGACGCAGTCACCGATGCAGCCGCCGAGAAGAGACAGGACCGCAGCGCCCGCATTGCGGTGACGGTCTTCCCGCTCATCATGTTCGGCGCTTTCCTCGCCGCCTTCTTCTCGCCCTCCACCTTCGTGCCGCTGGCCGGCTACATGACGCCGTTGCTGGCCGTCACGATGCTGGGAATGGGGATGACCCTGTCCATCCCGGACTTCACGATGATCGCTCGTCACCCGAAGCCGGTCATTCTGGGTGTGCTCAGCCAGTACGCGGTCATGCCGCTGGTGGGCTGGAGCGTGGCGAACCTGCTGCCGCTGTCCCCCGAGCTCAAGGTGGGCATCATCCTCATCGGCTGCGTGCCCGGAGGGACGACGTCGAACGTGGTCAGCTACCTGGCCAAGGGCAACACGGCCCTTTCGGTGTCGATGACCGCCTTCTCCACGATGCTCGCCCCGATCGTCACCCCGTTGCTGACCCTGTGGCTGGCCGGGACCTACATGCAGGTGCCGGCCGGGTCGATGGCACTGTCGATCGTGCAGATCGTGCTGCTGCCGGTGGGTGCGGGCCTGGCCTGCAATGTCTTCTTCCACCGGCAGGTGGCGCGGATCCAGCCGGCGATGCCGTGGGTCTCGGTCGTGGCGATCGCCGCGGTGGTGGCGGCCGTGGCCTCCAAGAGCCAGCCGCTCATCGCCACCGCGGGGCCGCTCATGTTCGCCGCGATCGCCTTGGAGAATGCGACCGGCTACGCCCTGGGTTACGCCGTGGCGCGGGCCTTCGGCGTCTCGCGGGCCGACCGACGCACGATCGGTATCGAGGTGGGCCTGCAGAACGCGGGGCTCGGTTCGACGCTTGCCCTGCAGTACCTGAGCGCGGCGGTGGCCGCTCCCTGCGCGGTGGCGACCTTCTGGCACACGATCACCGGTTCCCTGCTGGCCATGTACTGGCGCCTGCGCGGGTTCCCGGCCGGAGAGGATCCGCACGCCACCGTGCGCGAACTGCGCCGTCGTGCCGAGGAGTCGTCACCTGCAGAACGTTGACGATGCCAAGTGAGCCAGCATTTCAGCGCATCCTGAGCAGGAAGCTCATGTGAGCGGCCGATCAACACCATCCCCACTGAAGCGCTGGCACTTCTCCATCCGATGACCTATCCTTGAACTGCTCAGGGCAGTAGCCCTGTGAAGTAGACCCGGCAGCCTTCCGGACGGTGGGCGAGCCGGGTTTTGCGCATCATCTAGCCAACGGCACAATCTTGAGATCCATCTCAGAGAGCCTGGCTCGCCAGTTCCCTCCCTTATTCCAGCACCAGCTGATGGCATCCGGTAGCCACAGGAGAGCCTCCTCATGATCGTGGAAGTGGTCGTACGTACCGCTCCAGCCAGGGCCAAGGGCACTGCGTAGGACTCTCCGGTCAGACTGACAAACCGAGTCATTCTGGTCGAGAACCAGTTGTTGGCACTTCCCGTCCCGCAGAGTCTCAGCCAACGCTTGCAGGCATATTGAACGAGCTTCCCGATGTTTCTCCGCGACTTTGTAAAGTTCAGCCTTGATCGGCATCTTAGCTATGTCTGCTATCACGGCCTTACGTACTTCCGGCCGCTCTTTAGTGAAGTGGATGGAGCGCTGTCCCGAACGCAGATGCTTACGAAGCACAGTCCTGATCTTGTGAACATCTTGCGGTCGCACATAGACAGCCGTTATGGAGTATCCACTGACCTCAGATTCGTCAACAAACACCCGGTAGGGCTGACTCTCATCCCACTCGTTCACTCCGGAGACCCTCGACTCACAACCACGTCCCCTCACAGCATGCAGGAGACGCAGCCCTCGACCTCGGTTCCGGTCAGGGCGGCCTGACGCAGGCGGATGTAGTAGAGGGTCTTGATGCCCTTGCGCCAGGCGTAGATCTGGGCGCGGTTGACGTCGCGGGTGGTGGCCGTGTCCGGGAAGAACAGCGTGAGGCTCAGCCCCTGGTCCACGTGCTGGGTGGCCACGGCGTAGGTGTCGATGATCTTCTCCGGGCCGATCTCGTAGGCGTCCCGGTAGTACTCGAGGTTGTCATTCGTCATGAAGGGCGCCGGGTAGTAGACGCGGCCGATCTTGCCCTCCTTGCGGATCTCCACCTTGGCCACGATCGGGTGGATCGAGGAGGTGGAGTTGTTGATGTAGGAGATCGAGCCGGTGGGCGGCACGGCCTGCAGGTTGCGGTTGTACAGGCCGCCCTTCTTGATCTTCTCCGCCAGCTCGGCCCAGTCCTCACGCGTGGGAACGTGCACGCTGGAGGCCGCGAAGATCTCCTTGACGCGCTCGGTGACCGGCACGAAGTCCTGGGTCACGTACTTCTCGAAGAACTCGCCGCTGGCGTAGGTCGAGTCCTCGAAGCCCACGAAGCTCTCCCCGCGCTCCACGGCCATCTCGTTCGACGCCGTCAGGGCGGCGAACAGGACGCTGGCGAAGTAGACGTTGGTGAAGTCCAGGCCCTCCTCGGAGCCGTAGTGGATGCGCTCGCGCGCCAGGAAGCCGTGGAGGTTCATCTGCCCCAGGCCGATGGCGTGCGACTCGTGGTTGCCCCGGTCGATGGAGGGCACGCTGGGCAGGTGGGTCTGGTCGCTGACGGCGGTCAGGCCGCGCACGGCGGTGCGGATCGTGCGGGCGAAGTCCGGGGAGTCCATCGTCTTGGCGATGTTGAGGCTGCCCAGGTTGCAGGAGATGTCCTTGCCCACGTGGGCGTAGGTGAGGTCCTCGTTGAGCTCGCTGGGCTCGGAGACCTGAAGGATCTCGGAGCACAGGTTGGACATGACGACCTTGCCCTTGATGGGGTTGGCCTTGTTGACCGTGTCCTCGAACATGACGTACGGGTAGCCGGACTCGAACTGGATCTCGGCCAGGGTCTGGAAGAAGGTGCGGGCGTTGATCTTCTTCTTCTTGATGCGCCCGTCGTCCACCATCTCGCGGTACTTCTCGGTGACGTTGATGTCCGCGAAGGGCATGCCGTAGACGCGCTCGACGTCGTAGGGGCTGAAGAGGTACATGTCCTCGTTGTTGCGGGCCAGCTCGAAGGTGATGTCCGGGATGACGACGCCCAGCGAGAGGGTCTTGATGCGGATCTTCTCGTCGGCGTTCTCACGCTTGGTGTCCAGGAAGCGCATGATGTCGGGGTGGTGGGCGTGCAGGTACACGGCCCCCGCACCCTGGCGGGCCCCGAGCTGGTTGGCGTAGGAGAAGGAGTCCTCCAGCAGCTTCATGACGGGGATGACGCCGCTGGACTGGTTCTCGATGCGCTTGATGGGGGCGCCCATCTCCCGCAGGTTGCTCAGCAGGAGGGCCACTCCCCCGCCGCGCTTGGACAGCTGGAGGGCGGAGTTGATGCCGCGGGCGATCGACTCCATGTTGTCCTCGATGCGCACGAGGAAGCAGGAGACGGGCTCCCCGCGCTGGGCCTTGCCCTCGTTGAGGAAGGTGGGGGTGGCCGGCTGGAAGCGGCCGGACATCATCTCGTCGACGAGGTCGAGGGCCAGCTGCTCGTCGCCGTCGGCCAGGGTGAGGGCCACCATGGTGACGCGGTCCTCGAAGCGCTCCAGGTAGCGCTTCCCGTCGAAGGTCTTGAGCGTGTAGGACGTGTAGTACTTGAAGGCACCCAGGAAGGTCTCGAAGCGGAACTTGTGGGCGTAGGCGGCCTTGAAGGCGGACTTGACGAACTCCGGGGAGTACTTGTCCAGGATGTGGCCCTCGTAGTAGCCCTCCTCGACCAGGTACTCGAGCTTCTCCTCCAGGTCGTGGAAGAAGACCGTGTTCTGGTTGACGTGCTGGAGGAAGTACTGCCGGGCCGCCTCGTGGTCGGCGTCGAACTGGATCCTGCCGTCCGCGTCGTAGAGGTTCAGCTTCGCGTTGAGCGCGTGGTAGTCCAGCTCCGGGGAGGACACGGTCTCAGAGCCGGTGTCCGTCAGCGTGTCTGCCAAAAGTCTTCCAATCCTTCTTTGACGCGTGCGACGTCCGTGGGGGTGCCGAGCAGCTCGTAGCGGTACAGGAACGGCACCCCCAGCTTGCTGGCGATGATGTCACCCGCCAGGCAGTAGGCCTGGCCGAAGTTGGTGTTGCCCGAGGCGATGACGCCCCGGCACAGGGCCCGGTTGTCCGGGTTGTTGAGGAAGGCGATGACCTGCTTGGGCACCGCTCCCTTGACGGAGCCGCCACCGTAGGTGGGCACGACTAGGACGTACTCCTCATCCACGGTCAGCGGCGAGTCCGTGCGCCTCAGGGGGATGCGCGCCGTCGGGAAGCCGAGCTTGCCCACGAATCGGTGCGTGTTCTCCGAGGTGGAGGAGAAGTAGACCAGCAGAGGCCCGCTACTCACGGCGCGCCCCCGCGGCCTCAGACCGCGACGGACTCGACGGCCAGGGCGAGGGTCTTGATCTTGTCCGGACGGAAGCCGGACCAGTGGTCCTCTCCGGCGACGACGACGGGGGCCTGGGCGTACCCCAGGGACTTGACCTGCTCGAGGGCCTGAGCGTCCAAGGAGATGTCCACCGTCTCGTAGGACAGGCCGGCCTTGTCCATGGCGCGGTAGGTGGCCGTGCACTGGACGCAGTTGGGCTTGCTGTAGATGGTGATCGCCATGTCCGTCTCTTCCTCAGGGTCGGGTGGCGGTGACTGCGGCCCGTCCCCTGACAGGGACTGCGCCGGCGGCACCACACGCTTGTCATTCACGGGAGGCCAGAACGGCCCCGCGGAGCAAGACACTACCCCTTGGGGTGATCCGGGTCCATCACCCCAAGATAGTGTGTTCAACGTGGCCCTGTGCACACCACCCCTCCCCTCTGTGGAAAACGTTCACCGCACTGTGGACGGCTGGTGGAGACAGTCCGTGGACGCCTCCTCGGCGACGCTCGCCCCCATCTCCGCAATCCGCACAACGATGGTCCTGCACAGGTGCGACATCTATTCGGGACCCTTAACCACAGGCAGGGGTGGCCACCGTCGGCGCTCCACCCCCAGGCCTGGGGATGAAGACGCAGAATTCACCCCTTCAGACATGCCCGTTCGGCGTGTCGCCGCTTTCAGTAAACACCCAGAAAGCAGTCGGGTCCAGAAGTGGTTGAAGGCGATTGTTCCGGTCGCCACCTTCCGCTCATGTCGTATCGCAGGGTCGACGAGAGTCGCAGAGCCACGAGGATGTACCCGGAGTATCCGGAGCATGCAGCCTCACACCGAGTAAGAGACTCACGCTCTAGCATCTTTTACACAGATCGATTCATCGTTATGATATTGTAATAATACGGTTCCCAACCCACCTCCCCCAAGGACATCCTCATGCAGCAGGTGTTGAACGATCTACCACTGACACTGGCCTACATCGGTGCCGACCTGGTGGCGCTCGCCATCCTGGTCGGGGCCCTCTACATTCCGCGCCACGGACGCCGAGACCTCGTGGCCGCCTATATCGGCGTTAACGTCGGCGTCCTGGCTGTCACCCTGCTGCTGTCAACGAGCGACAACGTCGGGGCCGGACTGGGCCTGGGACTCTTCGGTGTCCTGTCCATCATCCGCCTGCGCTCCTCATCCCTGGCTCAGGGGGAGGTGGCCTACTTCTTCGCGGCCCTGGCCCTGGGTCTGCTCGGCGGCATCAAGACCCACCTCATCATCGTCACCATCCTCATGGCTCTCATCCTCGCCTCGCTGTGGGTGGGTGACCACCCGGCACTCATGCGCCGCAACCGCAACCAGGTCGTCACCCTTGACCGAGCCATCAGCGATGAGAACGAGCTCATCACCGAGCTCGAGGACCTGCTCGGCGCCCAGGTGCGCAGCGTCGACCTCAAGAGCCTGGACCTGGTCAATGACACCACCATCGTCGAGGTCCACTACCGGTTGTCTCCTCGCTCCCGTGCAGCGAGGCCCGCTCAGGCACCGGCCGCCCAGGTGCAGCAGGAGAAGGCGGCGCAGGGCCCCCACCTGGTCCAGGAGGCTCCGCCTCAGGCCCCTGTTCAGGTCGCTGCTCAGGCCGTCAGCCAGGCCCAGCCCGCCAGTCAGCAGCTCTGGCCCGAGGCCCCCGTGGCCGACAGCGCCGCGAGAGCCGCCACCGCACCACCCCGGTACGACTGGATCACCGGTCACCGCCAGCAGCGCATCTCCCAGCACTCCCAGCAGCACGCCCAGGTGAGCAACCCTCCAGCCTTGGTGCAGCCCCGCTACAACTAACCACACTGCCCACCTCACCGCCGGCGCCACCGGCGGCAGGGGCAGCACCACGTCAACGTCGCGCATCCAGGGCATCCAGGACGTGGTGCACCCGCCGCGTTCTCGCCAAGCAGCCACCGCATCCCCGCACCACCGCTGCCGCCCAGCAGCACCGGCCCCCCACCTCGCGACTCCCGATCCCGGAAAGGACTGCACCGTGCTGAACACTGACGGCATCAACACGATCACCCTCGCCGAGCTCAACTCCGAGGCGAGCCTCCTGACTCGCATGGACCGCAAGTACCTGGTACCCCCGGGAGACACCCAGCACGTCATCAACCACCTGGCCCCGCGGGCACAGGTCCTCCAGATCGACGGCCTGCGTCACTTCCGCTACGCCTCGACCTACTTCGACACCCCCGGGCTGGACGCCTTCTTCCTGGCGGCCCGCAAGCGCCGTCGGCGTTACAAGATCCGCACCCGCACCTACCTGGACTCCGGCCTGTGCTTCCTGGAGGTCAAGACCAACGGGTCGCGCGAGGCCACGGTCAAGGACCGCTTCAAGTACGATCCCGACGACGCCGACCGCGTCACACCCGACGGTCGCCTGTTCGTCATCGAGCGCCTCGTGGAGTCCGGCACCTGCTCCTCGGACGAGGCGCGCACGATCGCCGATGCCCTCGTCCCGGTCATGGACTCCACCTACAGCCGCACCACCCTGCACCTGCCCCACGACGAGGCCCGCGCCACCTTCGACACCCAGCTCACCTGGGACCTGTTCGGCCCCGACGGGAAGCGCCTGGGGCAGGGCGTCTCAGTGGATCACCTCAACGTCGTCGAGACGAAGAACCCCTCCACGGCCTCCCCCACGGACCGCCTCCTGTGGCATCAGGGGCACCGGCCGGCCCGCATCTCGAAGTACGCCACCGGGATGGCGCTGCTGTACGCGAACCTGCCCACCA
>ERZ772962.1913-NODE-1913-length-10939-cov-9.673741_pt1 | contig 10939 bp, 11 predicted proteins | sample MGYA00580676_ERZ772962 | MGnify/ENA primary metagenome ERZ772962 (study PRJEB29015, sample SAMEA2738049) | human oral metagenome | biome: human oral; feature: human-associated habitat; material: saliva | place: China | collected 2230 ...
CTGCCGCGACCACCACGGGGGCGTCCTCGTGGCCTGCGGCATCGACGAGATCGGAGGCATGTACCGCGGAGTTATCTCAACGGCCAAGAAAACCAGAACTGGTCTAGTCCTCGCACCAAGAGGTTCCGACGACGGGTCGCATTTTGCGGCGCGCCTCCCCCGGTCAGTGGGAGGACCGGCCCCCAAGGGGCGGGCTATCCTGATTACAACTACAGGGTGGATGTGGACTCAAGTTCCGAAACAATAGCCAGTAAATTAGCGCTACAGGCAAGTGAGTTAGTTACTAGAGCCCAGATATAAAAGTGAACATCGCATGAGTAAATACTCAACATTTTGCTGTTCGGTGTATCATGACTTGAGCCAAGTTACATGCATGAAGGGAGCACGGCGTGGCTGATGAAGAAAAAAAACCAGATACCCGCAATCGTTACCGAGACAGTTTAGTATCCCATCAATCTAGTGTCGCCAGGTACGATACAGAAATGTCTTACGACAGTGCAGGATTTCCTGCAAATCCGTGCAGCGGAGTATACAAAACAATTAAAGATGGTGCCTGGAAATCCGCATCCGCGGACAAGTGGCTGGAGCAACTCGAAGAAACGGGCAACTCCATCAAGAACGCAATCAAAAGTTATCACACAGTAGTGAATGATGCTGTGAAGGGCGAGAAGCCTGAGGTTAAAGTTCCTGGGCCAGAGAGCTGGAAAGTCGACTGGGAGTCAGATCGTTGGTGGCAAGATAGAAATACACAGAACCTGTACAATGATAGCCCCGCTTATGGCGGGCCTTCCTGAAACGAGGAGTGTAGTCCATGGTTAAGGTCTCGATGAATATTGAGAATGCGCGCGGTGCGGTCGCTTCGCTGAATACTGTAGCCTCTGATGTTGAGGAAGCTTATAACACCCTCAGTTCGGGTGGAGCTTTCCTCGGCTTGCCCACTACGGCACTTGCGAATGTTCCCGGTCATGTTCAAACATTGAAAGATAAGTCTAAGTTTCTTGACGAAAAAATAGACCTAACGATCCTCATCAATTCCAACGGAGGGAAAAACTTCCCGACTTCCGGCACTATCACCTATGAAGTTGATAAAGAAGCAACCACAATTGATGAGATGGAAGTAGAACTTGGAAAGGCGTTAGCTAAAAACGCCGAGGGATTCGCTACTTCCGATTTCCAAGAGAATGATCCACGCTTGGCCGGTATGCAGACCTACATGGAAAAATATGGGTCAGACAATGAAGTCATGGGTGCCTTTTATGACACACTGACACCCGCTGGCGCATTGGCGTTGGTCAATGCCGTTGGTGATCATGTGGGGTACACGCACAGTGTAAGCGAAGATGAAAGCGAAAGAGCGAAATCAGTACTCCAATTGCTTAAGTTGGGCTTGGCTGCAGCAAGTCAGGAGTGGTCAGAAGATAAGGCGAAACAGTATGGTGAGAACCTTGTTGACGCGGCCCGAAGTCCAGACCTTAAGTCTAAGTACAACAAGATAAGAACCGGGGGTACCGAAGCGCTCACCTGGTTCATGTATAACAATGTAGGGTTGTCTGACGCTTTCATGCTTGGCGCTGTTGAAAAAATGCATGAGATTCAGCAGCGGGATAATAAGGCTGGCACACCCTATGCGTGGGAATGGGCCGGGCGATCACGTTTTTTTCCAGCAGTGATCAATGAGTCCGATCAAGAATGGGCTTTTGATACTCCTTCGGTCATGTTCCGTACCCTTGCGCACCATCCCTCTGCGGCCTATAAGTTTTTCGACGGAGGTAGCGGCGACGAGAGACTGGAGTACTGGACAAAGAAGCACGACTACTCTCGTGGGAATGTGGCCGGAACAGCTGCCGCTCTGGATGCCGCTTCAACGAATTCTGATAACATGGAAAAGCATCCCGAAAGGGCGGCTAAAATGGCGTCTTGGGCGGTCAATGGCTTGACTCAGAATTCCACATTCACTGATGATGATTTATCTCTTGGCGCTAGTTTTGAGCACATTCTAGAGACTTATATGCCCGGAGTTCAAGAGTCAATTACTGATAACGGTGAAGGACCAGATGTCGGCGAAACAAATGAGCCCTCGAGCTATGATAATAAATCCTACGGTATTCAGCCCATATTTAAAGATAAAGCGCTTGCTAGGGCGATAGCCGCTATTGGTAACAATGGGCAAGCCATGCTTGATATGGCCGAAGCTGTTCAGAAGAACACGGAGCGTTCCGCAGAAGCTGTCACGAAAGAAGGATTAAAATCAGAAATGCAGGACGCTAGTCGGGTTGAAGGGTTTTTTGCTCACGCAATCGGTTCCTCTGAAATTTCCGAGGCGGAAGAGCGGAAAGAGAAGGCGAATGCCTGGATCCAGCTCATGTCGATGCCTGTGTCGACCTATGCCGGCATTGCGGCAGCAGCGGCTCCTGAGCCAACGACAAAGGCCGCAGGTTGGGCATCAACTATTCTCGTAGAGAAAATGAAGGAAGGTGCGATATCGGGTTGGGAAGAGGAAACTAAGGAAGCAATTAGTAATGCTGAAAAGGCTGCAGCGAGGCGGCGAGCCAGTCTCGATGCTACTTTCCTCTTTGCGTTGGATGAACAGGGTAAGGCTGGCTATCAAGGTTATATTCCGGCTGGCGAGGATCCAGTGCCTACGGTGCCACTACCAACGACTTATCCAGAGTTGGTTCACACCGATCCTGATGGAACACGGCGACTCATTACTCGAACGGAGCTGGATGCGATGAGTCCGAAGGAGAGAGAAAAGGCTCTCAAGGATATCCGTCAAATCGCCAAGGGAGGCTCCGGTTATGGGTATTACCTGTCGCAGGCTGATATAGATTCCGCCTATCAGAATGGGTTCAAAGAAGGCTATTACTCTGGATAGTTGGAGTTTTGTTATCCGGTCCAATTGCTTATCGTGGACGACTTATATGTCAGCTGGGGTGGCGGTGTTTAATTTCTCGGGGTGAACCCCACTCGCGATGTCGGAGATGCGCGCTCGCCGCCGTCAAGGGGCTTCTCGGCCTCGGTAACTCCAGCCTCGATGAAGTCGATCCTAAGTTGGTTATGCCTGCGGTGGAGGGTAACTCAGGGGGTCGGCAAAGTCGGTTTAGGTGGGGGTTTGGGTGAGTAGTGTGACGGCTCGTTTGGGTTGTCGTGACAGGGATCTGGTGGTGCTGGCGATGGAGGTGCCGGTGCCGTGGAAGAGTCGGATGAGGCTGATGGCCAGGTTATGCAGGGCGACCATGACCTTTGGGCCGTTGCCGGTGCGCAGCTGGTGGCGGTCCTCATCGAAGACCACGTCCCTGACCCAGTGAAGTCGGTTCTCGATTCCCCAGTGCCCTTGGATCCAGGCCGCGACGACCTCGGGCTGGGCATCGGTCATAGGGAGGGAGCAAATCAGGTAGACCACCTCAACATGCTTCCTGCTCTTGATGGTCCTGGTGCGTCGGAGCTGGACCACCTGCGCAGCCCCGGGGAACTCCACCCAGGCGGGAGCCTCAATCGCCTTGACAGTACGCCGCACCCGCCGACCGTGACCGGTGTCGACGCTTGAGACGGACGGGACACTCTTCCAGGGCAGCGCCTTGAGCGTCTTGCGAAGGGTCTTCTGGTTGCCCTTGACGGTGAGAAGGTAGTGACCACCACGCCGGGTGATCCACTGGGCTGTGCCTGTCTGGGTGTGCATCGCATCGGCGGTCACCACACCCCGTCCAGGTCGAGGGGCTCAAGCAAGTCCCTGAGGGCCGGGATCTCGTTGGACGTGCCGGCCACTCGCTGCTGGGGCAGCACGGCGCCGGTGGCCTGGTCCAAAGCGGCCAGGAGATGAGGCGCCGGGTCCTTGCTGGTGCGGGCCCCACGCATGGTCTTGCCGTCCACCGCGATCACCCTGCGACCGTTGATGGTGCCGGCGCGTGTGCACAACCAGGACCTCAGGTGGGCATCAACGTCAGCGGGGTCCAGGTCCTGCAGAACCCGGCGGATGGATGACTGCCGAGGGCAGGGCCCGGTTCCGCCGCCAAGCCCAGGGACCGCAGATCAGACGGGGTCAGGTCGGTGGTGTGCTCCCAGATGGCCGTCAGGCTCCGGCAGCCTGCGAGCACTCCCGTCACGGCCAGGGACAGGACCGTGAACAGGCTGTGGCGCACGCCCCGCCGATCCCGGGGGTCGGTGATGTTCCTGAGGACCTGGGCAAGGGGCTGGCGCGACAAGGCAGACGTGGTGGCCGATGACATCAGCGCGGGCTCCCAGGACGAGGAGAGGACTAGTTGTACTTCCTTGGGAGGTTGTGAACAGGGGTGAGGTTGTGTGAAGGCCTCCGGCAGGATGTGGGTTGACACACTCGCATCACTGACCGGAGGCCTTCATGACCCACGCTAACGCACCGCTGACCCCTGAGGGGCGCCGTCGTCTTGCTCATCTGGTGGTGGAAGAAGGCTGGCCTATGCGCCGGGTGGCCGAGCGCTTCCAGGTCTCGCCGGCCACCGTCAGCCGGTGGGTGGGCCGGTACCGTGCCGGTCAGCCCATGGAGGACCGCTCATCGCGCCCCCACCACAGCCCAGGGCGGCTGGCAAGGCGCACTGAGCGGCGCATCATCGCCTTGAGGCTCAACCGCCGGTGGGGACCCCACCGCATCGCCTACCACCTGGGCCTGGCGCGCTCCACTGTGGGACGCATCCTGGCCCGGTACAACATGCCCCGCCTGACCGAGGTGGATCAGGCCACCGGGCTGGCGGTGCGCCGCCCGGCGCCGGTGCGCTATGAGAAGACCAGTCCCGGGGAGCTGGTCCATCTCGACATCAAGAAGCTCGGCCGCATCCCCGCCGGCGGGGGCTGGCGCGCTCACGGACGGGGCTCAGCGCCCGCTCTGGCCGCGGACCGCACCAAGACCCGCACCCGCCGTCGGGGCAGCCCGGTCGGAGGCTATCGGTACATCCACCACGCGATAGACGACTACTCGCGTGTGGTCTACTCCGAGATCCTCGATGATGAGCGCAAGCAGACCGCTGCCGGGTTCTTTCAGCGCGCCAACGCATTCTTTAAGGACCTGGGCGTCACCGTCCAGGCCGTCATGACCGATAACGGGGCCTGCTACCGCTCACGGGCCTTTAACCAGGTCCTGTCCGCAGCCGGCGTCAAGCACCGCTACACCCGCCCCTACCGGCTCCAGACATGCGGCAAGGTCGAGCGCTTTAACCGTACTGTGGCCCTCGAGTGGGCCTACGCCCACACCTACACCAGCCAGACCCAGCGCGAAGCCGCCTACCAGACCTGGCTCCACCACTACAACCACCACCGACCCCACACCGCCCTGGACGGCCAAACCCCCGCCAACCGCGTTCACAACCTCACAGGGAAGTACAACTAGACCCGCTCGACCTTGACGATCTCGGCCTGGATCTTCCGGCCGTTGGGGGCCTCATAGGAGACGGTGTCGCCCGCGCGGTGCCCCATGAGAGCCTGCCCCAGCGGGGCGTCGGGGGAGAAGACCTTGACGCCGTCGGGCACGTCCTCGGTGATCTCCTGGCCGCCCAGGGCGAAGACCTGCTCCTTGCCGGCCACCTTCGCGGTGACGATGGTGCCGGCCGAGACCGAGCCGTCGTCGGCCGCCTCGCCGATCTGGGCGTTCTCCAGGGTCTCCTCGAGCTGGATGATGCGCGCCTCGTTGAGCCCCGCCTCCTCGCGGGCGGCGTGGTAGCCGGCGTTCTCCCGCAGGTCACCCTCCTGGCGGGCCGCCTCCACGCGCTGGGCGATCTCCTTGCGCTCGGTCGTCTTGCGGTGCTCGAGCTCGGCGGCCAGCCGGTCGTAGGCCTCCTGGGTGAGCCAGGTGCCCTGTGACTGCTCGGACATGGGTCCTCCTTGGATGACTGGTGATGGTCGCTCGGCAACCGGTCGGTCACCTTGCGACGACGACACCCGGCGGCTCCTCGTGGGGCCGACCGGGGTTGAAGCGCGAGTCTACGCCGCAGCCTGAGGGAATGCTGTGCGGTTGGCGAAAGGTGCTGGAATACTCCGGGGCTGGGGTTGGGCGGCGAGGCGGGCGAATCCGTGCTGGCCCGCCTGATCGACGTCGTCGCAGGGGTTGGGGGAGAGAGGTGGACAAAGCAGCCGGCTCGACGGCGTGGCGGGCCGCCCGCCGGGCCCAACAGCCTCAGTGGCCGGCCTCCCGCAGCCCGCCGTCCCCGCTAGCGCAGAACCGCCAGGAAGCAGGCCACGCACTGGCAGGCCCACGCGGCCACGGTGCACACGTGGAAGATCTCGTGGAAGCCGAACCAGTGCGGCAAGGGGTCGGGAGTCTTGCGGGCGTAGACGACGGCGCCCAGCGTGTAGGTCACGCCGCCGGCCACCAGCAGCCACACGATCGCGGGGCCGCCCGCCCGCCAGAACTGCGGCAGGAACCAGATCGCCACCCAGCCCAGGATGATGTAGAGGGCGGTGGTGAACCAGCGCGGGGCGTGCATCCACAGCAGGTTCGTGGCCGTGCCGATCGCGGCCCCCGCCCACACGATCCCCAGGACCAGGGTGGCCGTGCGCGTCGGCAGCAGCGCCGCCGACAGGGGCGTGTAGGTGCCGGCGATGAGCAGGTAGATGTTCGCGTGGTCGATCCGCCGCAGCGTGGCCGCGACCTTCGCCGGCCAGTGCCCGGTGCCGATGTGGTAGACGCCGGAGTTGGCGAACAGCAGCAGCGAGCAGGTCAGGTAGACGGCGCAGGCCCATTTCAGGCCCGCTCCCGGCGCCAGCACCGTCAGCACGATGCAGGCCGCCAGGGCCAGCGGTGCGGTACCGGCGTGGATCCATCCGCGCAGCCTGGGCTTGACGGAGGCGATGACGCCCTTGGCGCTCGTGGACGCGGCGCGGCGCGCGGCCGGCGACGTCGAGGGCGATGTCGGTGACATGGGCGTGAGTGTCCTTCTGGGTGGTGTGGGGTGGGAACGGGTTGATGCTGAACCTTACGACTCCGTAGGTTACGTGAGCGTAGGTTGCGGTGGTAGCCATCCTTGCGGCGATGTGACGCGGCAGGCATGGTGGTCTGTGGCGGTAGGTTCCGCGGTCGCCGTCGCCAGAGCCGGTGCGGCCCGGCCGCCTGGCATGCCTCCGTTGTGCCCCGGCAACCCTGGGTGAACCTGATGGCCGGATTTGACCCGGCTGTTAACCGGCTCGTCCAGCGCAGGAGGGGCCTCGCGCGATAGCGTTGGAGGTGGCCCCGCGCCGTCGGGCCCCGTCCCCCAACAACCCCACCGAGGAGCCTCGAGGAACACGGCATGGCAGGCGACAACCTCCTCTACGACATCTACGAGCGCCGGCTGGCTGCGCGCATCGACCCGGCCACGGTGCCCCACCACGTGGGTGTCATCCTCGACGGCAACCGCCGCTGGGCCAAGTCCATGGGCTTCGGGGCCGCTCAGGGCCACAAGCGCGGCGCGGACAAGATCGAGGAGTTCCTCGGGTGGGCCGAGCAGATGGGGGTCCAGGTCGTCACCCTGTGGCTGCTGAGCACCGACAACCTCTCCCGCGACCCGGCCGAGCTCTCGCCCCTGCTGGACATCATCGCCCACGCCGTCGACGAGCTCGCCGAGACCGGCCGCTGGAGCCTGCGCCTCGTGGGCGCCGTCGACCTCCTGCCCGAGCCGCTGGCCGAGCGCCTGCGCGCCGCCGTCGTCCGCTCCCGGCCGTCGAGCGCAGAGGCCTCTGGGGTAGGCGGGTCGGCGGACGAGGCTGTTGAGACCGCTGAGGCCGAGGACCGGCGCATGCAGGTCAACATCGCCGTCGGCTACGGGGGCCGTCAGGAGATCGCCGATGCTGTGCGTGAGCTGCTGCGCGAGCGGGCCGCCGCCGGGGCGAGCCTGGAGGAGGTGGCCGCCTCACTCAGCGAGGAGGACATCACCGAGCACCTCTACACCAAGGGGCAGCCCGACCCCGACCTGGTCATCCGCACCTCGGGCGAGCAGCGGCTCTCCGGGTTCCTGCTGTGGCAGTCGGTGCACTCCGAGTACTACTTCTGCGAGGTCAACTGGCCGGCCTTCCGGCGCGTGGACTTCCTGCGGGCGCTGCGCGACTTCGCCAGCCGGGAGCGCCGCCTGGGCAGGTAGCCCACCTCATCACGTGGCTGAATGACGTGGCCGTCGGGGGCGGTCCTGGGGCCTTAAGTGTCACGAATGGCGACTTTTCCTTCGGTTCTGCGGCCGCTGTTTCTCGGGCGTGCCGTAAAACCGCTGGTCATAGCGTTTCGCGGGCCGCCGCATCGAGTGCCTGCGCAGTGAATAGTCGCCCAGAGTGACACTTTGCGGGATCTCGGGCAGGATGGCTCACTGGTCCGGGCGTCGCCCGGCCTGGCTGGTGCCCCGGCCCCGGCGCGCGTCGACTCACCTGACGCCCCGCGCCGTTGAGCCGCGTACGCCGGCACCTCACGCACCGACGCGCACGCTGCCAGCGACACGCGCCGGCGTGCCCGCGGTCCCAAACGACAGGATCCTCGTGGCCGCACACCGCACCTCCGCCTCACACCGCTTCGCCTCCGGGAAGACCCCGGCCGCGGGTGAGACCACCTTCGCCGACCTCGGCGTGGACTCAGACCTCGCCGCCGACCTCGACGCCCGCGGCTTCACCGCGCCCTTCCCCATCCAGGCCGCCACCCTGCCCGACACCCTCGCCGGGCGTGACGTGCTCGGCCGCGGCCGCACCGGCTCGGGCAAGACCCTGGCCTTCAGCCTGCCGCTGGTCCAGCGTCTGGCGCAGCAGGACAAGGCCCGCCCCGGCCACCCCATCGGCCTGGTCCTGGCCCCCACCCGTGAGCTCGCCCTCCAGATCGCCGAGGTCATCGAGCCCCTGGCCCGCGTGGTCGACATGGACGTGACCACCATCTTCGGCGGGGTCTCCGCCAAGCCCCAGGAGAAGGCCCTCAAGGCTGGGGTCGACGTCGTCGTCGCCTGCCCCGGCCGGCTCCTGGACCTCATGGGGCAGGGGCTCGTCAGCCTCGACGAGGTCGAGATCACCGTCCTGGACGAGGCCGACCACATGGCCGACCTCGGCTTCCTGCCCAATGTTCGCCGCATCCTGCGCGCCACCCCGCAGCGCGGCCAGCGCCTGCTGTTCTCCGCCACCCTGGACAACGGCGTGGACACCCTGGTCAAGGAGTTCCTCCACGACCCGCTGCAGCACTCCGTGGACCCCTCGACCTCGCCCGTGGACGCCATGACCCACCGCGTGTGGATGGTCGCGGACAAGACCGCCAAGGACGGCATCGTGCGGCGCCTGGCCTCCGGGCAGGGGCAGCGCATCCTGTTCACCCGCACCAAGCACCTCGCCCGGCGCCTGGCCCGCAAGCTCGTCCAAGCCGGGATTCCGGCCGTCGAGCTCCAGGGCAACATGAGCCAGAACGCGCGTGAGCGCGCCATGCGGGCCTTCTCCACGGGGCAGGTGCACGTCATGGTCGCCACCGACATCGCCGCCCGGGGCATCGACGTCTCCGGCGTCGAGCTCGTGGTCCACGTCGACCCGCCCGCCGAGCACAAGGCCTACCTGCACCGCTCGGGCCGCACCGCGCGCGCCGGGGCCGCCGGCAGCGTTATCACCCTGGTCCTGCCTGAGCAGAAGCACGATGTGCAGGTCCTGCTCAAGAAGGCGCGGATCCGCGCAGACATCGAGCGCATCCGGCCTGACGACGACGCCGTGTCCGCCCTCGTGGGGCAGGTCGCCGAGGCCGTGGCGTTGGAGGACATGCCCGAGGGTGTGGCCATCAAGGGCGGCAGCCCCAGCGGTCGGGCCTCCACCGGGCGTCCGGGGCACGGCCACGGAGAAGCGGCGCGCGGCCGGTCCGGTCGCGGGGCCAAGGGTGGTCAGGGCGGCCGGGGTGGCCGCAGCGGGGGAGCGCGCGGTGGGAATGCTGGCAACGGTGGGCGCAGTGCGAAGCGACGTGGCGGAAGCGGCGAGCAGGGCGCCGGGCAGCCCTCTGGCCGGGGCGGCCTCAGCGGCGGCTCCCGTGGACGTGGAGGCCGCGGTCGTGGGGCCAAGGGAGGTCAGGGCAGTCCTGCCTGAAGACTTGCGTAAAACCAAGTTGGGGTGAAATGATATTGGTGTAAGCAAAGCACCTAGGGGAACTGTGGACTACAACGCCACGCTCACGATTCACGCGAACAAGCCCGCCACTGAGAATGACGACATCGACGACGTCATGGAGGCCTTCGCCTCCTACCACCCCGCCGTCGGGGACGCACCCGCATGCCCCGGGGCTCTCAATGCAGTCATCACCCTGCCCGCCCACACGCTGACCCAGGCCGTGGCCACAGCCACCGCCCTGGCCGCCCAGGTCGGCGACCTGGTGGGGATCGAGGTCATCCCCACCAGAATGTGGGACCGCCGCGAGGGCCTGAAGATCGACGACGTCGAGTTCGTGGGCGTGTCCGAGGCCGCCGTCCGGCTCGGGATCACTCCGCAGGCGGTGCGCGACCGCATCACCTCCGGGCGCCTGCCCGGCAAGAAGGTCGGACGCAACTGGGTCGTGTCCGACGCCGCGCTCCCGCGCTGAGCCCCTACCCGCCTTGGCGAGTGGCGCCGGTGGTGCGGCGGTTCAGCCTCAGCTCCGGCCGAGCGGAACCGGGATGCCGGTGCTACCGTCGAGTGGCTGACGGCGATCGGGAAGGTGGGTGGAGAGCGTGGCAGCGCACCTCTCGCGGCGAGCCCTGACCGGCGTGATGGCGGGCCTCATCCTGGCCGGCTGCGCCTCTCGGGGGCCGCAGCGAGCGGCAACGCACTCGACTCCGCCGCCGCACCTGCGCTCGCGCGGGGCCGGCGCTGCGCCGAGCCTGCGGCCGACGTCGGGCGACCTGTCGGTCCCTGCCGCGTTCTCCTACACCGATGACGAGGACGAGACCTCCGACTGCATCTTCTACGCGACCACGGGAGCGCCGGTCGGACTGGTCGTCTACCTCGACGGCGACGGGCAGTCCTT
>ERZ772962.1914-NODE-1914-length-10936-cov-4.536532_pt1 | contig 10936 bp, 4 predicted proteins | sample MGYA00580676_ERZ772962 | MGnify/ENA primary metagenome ERZ772962 (study PRJEB29015, sample SAMEA2738049) | human oral metagenome | biome: human oral; feature: human-associated habitat; material: saliva | place: China | collected 2230 ...
TAACCTCTTATAGAAGGGATTTAGAAAACTTATCAATGCATCTTATTTAATTCTTATTTTATATGACCTTCTACAATAATATAGCTATAAAACACACTCTTAAAACTAGATTTTTTATCTGATTTTTAGAGTGTATTTAAAAATTTATCTATTTCTAATTATTTTAATAATTTGCACCACGATTGTTGGAGCAAGAGCTAAACCTACTATAGTTAAAATTTGCGCTCCACTTAGAGTCATTACTTTGAAAATACTACCGATTGCCGGAATAAAGATTATTATACTTACTAATGCTATTCCAATTAAAAATGCGATAATTGTATTTTTGTTTGTAAATAGTCCTATTTTTGTCAGTGGCAAATCACTTCTGCAGCTAAAGCTATTGAATAATCTTGCTAAACATAATACCAAGAACGCAAATGTTGTTGCATAACCTTCACCTGTATTTATACCGATGTAATAACCGATAAATACCGCAATAGCTATTAATCCCGCTTCTGTTAATATCGCTGTAAATGTTGAACGCGTTAAAATCGGCTCTTTTGGGTCACGCGGTGATTGTTTTAACACTTCGTCAGTTCCCGGCTCTGTTCCTATCGCAATAGCTGGCAATGAGTCTGTTACTAAATTAGTAAATAACAATTGAATTGCTGCAAATGGTACAACATACTTCGTATCAAAGAATGCCAATAGTGTTGTCGCTATTACTACAAAGATTGCTCCAGTATTTCCTGTTAAAAGATACTTAATTGCATTTTTTATATTTGTAAAAATATTACGTCCAACGGTTACCGCTTTTACGATAGTCGCAAAGTTGTCATCTGTCAATATCATATCAGCAGCATCTTTCGAAACTTCTGAACCAGTTATCCCCATGGCAATACCAATGTCTGCTTGTTTCAGCGCTGGTGCGTCATTGACACCATCTCCACTCATACCAACAATTTTACCTTTTGCTTGCCATGCATTTACAATACGGATTTTGTGTTCAGGTGCAACACGTGCATAAACCGAAATTTTTTCTAAATCACGAGCAAGCTCTTCGTCGGTCATATTTTCTAATGTTATACCATCAACAACCATATCTTCCTCTTGGAAAATTCCTATTTTACGTGCGATAGAACGTGCTGTTATAGCGTGGTCTCCAGTAATCATAATCGGTTTAATTCCAGCTTTTATCGCTTTTTCTACCGCATCTTTTGATTCTACACGCGGTGGGTCTATCATTGAAGTTAGACCGACGAATGTTAAATTATTTTCATCATCAAAAGTTAATTGCTCTTTATCTGTTACTTTAAAAGCATAACCAAGGACACGCAATCCTTCTTCTGCAAAGTCATAGTTTTGAGCTAATATTTGGTCGATATCCTCTTTTGTTATACCTCGAACATCACCGTTTAATAATATGTGGCTACATTTTTTAAGAAGTTCATCTGTCGCACCTTTGGTTAACATTACTTTTTCGTTATTAACAATTTGTAATGTCGACATAAATTTACGAACTGAGTCAAATGGTAGTTCTGAAATACGAGGATAGTTTTCTCGATAATCTTGTTCAATAATATCGTATTTTCTACCTAATTCTACTAAAGCAAGCTCCGTTGGATCTCCTACTTTTTGGTCACCATTAATAAATGAATCATTAGTAAGAACCATCGTATCCATTAACATTTTACTCGCTTTATCTTCTAAACTAAGTTCATCTGGTTTTAAAAGTTTACCATTTACATAAACATCTTCAACCATCATTTTATTTTGTGTCAATGTCCCCGTTTTATCAGAGGCTATGATAGATACTGAACCCAAAGTTTCTACAGCGTTAATATCTTTCATAATCGCATTTTCTTTTGCTAGAGTTTGTGACCCTAATGATTCAACTATTGTTATAATAGATGCCAATGCTTCAGGTACAGCCGCAACTGCAAGCGCAATAGCAAACATCGCTGCTCCACCAAAATCTTTTGAACTAATATATGTTAGTCCAAAAACTACAATACATAGAGCTATTATACCGATAGATAGGTTTTTAGAAAACTCATCTATTGATTTTTGTAATGGTGATTTGCTCGTTATCGCCTTGTTAAGTAGTTCTGAGATTTTCCCGATTTCTGTCGCTACTCCTATACTAGTTACAACTGCACGACCTTTACCATAAGTAACTTGTGAGCCTGTAAAGACCATATTTGTTTGGTCCCCAACAACTACTTCATCATCTATTATCTCGATTGTTTTATCTACAGCATGACTCTCTCCGGTAAGTGCAGATTCTTGAACTTGTAGTGAGCTTGCTTCAATAATACGCGCATCCGCAACTATCATATCTCCGGCTTCAAACTCTATAATATCTCCAACTGTTAGTTGTTCAGAATTAATCTCTTGTTTAACTCCGTTACGAATTACTTTAACTTTTGGAACTGATAGTTGTTTTAAGCTATCAACCGAACGTTGTGCATTAAGCGTCTGTGTTGTCCCAAGTATCGCATTAATAATTAGCACGATAATAATTACTGTTGAAGACTCATGATCTCCTGTAAACCCGGAAATAACCGCCGCAACTATTAAAATTAACACAATCAAGTCTTTAAATTGGTTTAAAAATATTTGAAAAGCGCTTGGACGAGGAGCTTCAGGAAGTTTGTTTAAGCCATACTTTTCTAGACGACTTTTTGCCTCATTATCACTTAGCCCTGAATTACTAGTTTCTAATTCATTTAATATTTCTTCGCTATCTTTTTGATAAAAATATTTCATCTCTTTACCCTCTCTTTATAATTTTTTCACAAAGTAACTTGATTGCTTAGGTCAGTATTAAAACAAAAAAGCGAGACCGATTGCATAGCAACCAAGTCTCGCTTTTTAAAGTAGCACCGGAAAATATTCTTTCGTAATGACGATACTACTACGTTTATTCGTAAGCTAATCCCTTGTGTTTATATAACTATAACATATATTTACACATATTGCAATTAAAAATCTTTATCCTTTTTCATAAATTCTAAAAGATTTTCATGGCGAATACCATTTCTTTTTTGAAGAAGATAATCTGTTGTAAGTACATATTTTGTATAGTTATCTCTAATTTGTTCTAAAGGTCTAAATTCTCTATCTTCAGTTTCTTTACTTTCATTTATTGTGTTAAGCTATTTGAACATAAAAATACTCCATATCAACACTATTAGCACTGCGTAAAATAAAATCACATTCGAGTTTTCCTATTCTTCCAACACTCACCGAATATCCTTTGCTTTTTGCATAAATATATACTAGGTTTTCTAGAGCTGAGCCATAATTTATTCTATTGTCAGTGTTAGTACTAAAATAAAATGAGATATCTGCCAAATAATATTTTTTTTCGCCCGAGAGTATTTTTTTTGATTTCATATCAAATCTATCACAACAATATAAGATTTTAGATTTAACTAATTCATCTATGTATTTACTTATCGTATCTCTTTTTACTGATCTTCCTTCTCCTACTAATGCACGATGGATACTTGCGATACTAAAAGTAGCCCCATAATTATTAATAACAAAATTTCACACAATATCAAATACCTCTGTATTCCGGATAGCTGCCCTTTGCTTAATATCTTTTTCAAATATTTCTTTTATTATTGATGTAACATACATCCTTTTATCTGAAAATTCATCAATGAAAATAGTTCTTGGGAAACCACCTTCTAACAAATAATTGTGAAGTTCTTCTTGCAAATTAGAGCTTACTTTTTTTGAAAAAAATTTTTTCATCTCTATATATTCACTAAAGTTTAATGGATACATTTCTAGTTCGATATAACGTCCTGTAAGTTTTGTTACTAATTCTCCACTTAATAAATATGAGTTTGAACCAGTTATAAAGATAGAAAAATCCCCTTCTGTCCTAAATGCATTTACAACCTCTTCAAAGTCTTTAACATTCTGAATCTCATCTATAAATAAATACTTAATATTATTATCTGGTTCTATTAAGTTTTCTATTACTAATTCTAATTCATCTGCAGTCTTTATTTTACGATACTTTCTACTATCTAAATCTATAGAAATAATATCTTTTTCATCTATTCCACTTTCTAATAATTCTTCTTTTATTACTTCCAATAAACTAGACTTACCACATCTCCTAACTCCTGTTATTACTTTTATTATATCCGCTTCTTTATAGAAATTTCTAATTCTTTTTAAATATCCTTCTCTTCTAAATAATTTCATTTTATAAATCACAATATTAAAGGTGCAGATATTGAAAAAATAACAATATCTGCACCCTAATAACTCGGTGTTTTATATAAACACCTCTTTTGTGATGCATTTGATAAGGTTTAGATATCACTAAGATGTCAATTTCTGCACTTTATATGCCGTTTTCTTTTAATGATTTTAGATTTTGGTTCTATAATAAATACGGTTGATTTTTTTATCAACCGTATTTATTATAGAACCGTTATTTTCTCATGCCCCGTATTTGACATAGAGCCAAAAAACACGAGACACATCTTGGTCTTAACGTGTCTCGTATTTTTCCTGCAAACTTGCTATTAATTAGTTAGCTTTGTTTTTTCTTCTAATTAACACATATCCTGCTAGTAACCCTAATACTCCTAAGCCTCCAACTTCACTTGGCGCGCTTCCTGTCTTAGGTAATTTTGGTTTTGGTGGGATATATTTGTTCTCAAGGTTATATCCTTTTATAGATTTTTCATATCCTGGTACATCTACTTCATCTATGCTATATTTAATTACTTTTCCATTTTCATATTTTGGTAAGTTAGTGAATTCGTAGTTCCAGTTATCTTTTGCTGTTACTTCTTTTTCTGCTACTTTACTTGTTTTTCCGTCTACTGTTTTGTTTAAGATTACTTTGATCTTATCTGGACGTTTTCCATCTTGGTTGTTCGCGTCATTCCATGTTTTTGTTCCTTGAACATTAACTGCTTCTGGTGTGTAGCTGTTTGTTATCTTAAAGCCTGCTGCCATTGAGCCTGTTACAACGCCTGCGTACCCATTTGCTACTACTACTTCTTCAACTGTGTATTGAATTTCTTGTTTGTTTTCGTATTTGTCAAGATTTTCAAATTTCCACTTCCAAGCTTTGTCAGCACCTTCTGTAACTACTTTTTCAGTTACATATTCCTGATTATTATTCCCAACCTTTTTATACAACTTAACCTTGATTGATGTTGGACGTTTTCCGTCTTGGTTGTTGTTGTCGTTCCAAATTTTTTGCCCTTCAATTGTTCTTTTCTCTGGTTTGTGTGTGTTCTTTAAGTTGTAGTCTGGGCCGTTTGTTGTTATTGTTGTAACTTTATCATATCCAGCTACTTTTTCTTCGTCTATACTATATTCGATTAATTTTCCGTTTTCGTATTTTGGCAATTTATCAAATTTGTATTTCCATTTACCGTCAGAATCAGGAGTGACATCTTGACGTTTTACTTCACTTGTTTGTCCACCTACTTTTTTCTTCAAAATCACTGTTAGTTTTGTTGGGCGTTTACCATCCTGATCATTGTTATCATCCCACGTCTTTTCTCCTGATATTTCTATTTCTTTTGAATTTTTTACTGTTAAGAGCAGTGCTTCACCTGCAATTACTGTTACTTCGTAAACTTTGCCGTCAAGTACATAACCATTAGGTGCTTCCGTTTCTTTAACTAAATACTTACCTGGAGCAAGTTTTTCAGAAACAGCTTCACCTTGACTATTTGTTATCAATTCAAAAGTAGAACCATCAGCTACCTTTGTAACCTTAAACTTAGCATTAGCTAATTTAATACTGTCATTATTTTCATCTACTTTAAAGATTTTAATTTTTTGAGTTAAATCTCCTTGACCGCCACCACCAGCTTGTGAGTTCATCCAATAACTTTCAGTGTTGGTATTATGTTCTTTACTATAAAATGTAGCTTTATTTTGCAACTTAAGCTGAGGAATATATGTAGATTTATAACTCAGTATAAACTGTTTCCCTTCTGTATTACCTAGCATATTGCTGAATCTAAACTCAAACTTCGTGCCCTTTGCAGAAAATGTTATATGTTGTTTTAATTTCTCATAATTATACGTATTTATAACTTTCTGCCCCTCACCATAAGCATTCATTTCTACTTCTTTCAACTCAAAAGTTTCAGGAATATAATGAATCCCTGACGGAAGAGCTCCCGAACTAACAAAAAGTTCATCTTTTATAACCAAATTAGAGAAATGTCCTTTTTTATGGTTAATACGCATCCTCCACTGCGCTTGGTTCTCATTCCCAGTTATTTTTTCTCCCCATTTACCAAGTACTTCGTTATCAAGAGTTGGTTTTGGTTCTATACTAATATCAACACTTGTTTGTATTCCACCGATTGAAATAATAATTTTATTAGATCCACCTGCATTTATATTCCTATGAGCAAGCGTAGCCTCTAAAAACATATCCCCTTTTATATTTTCTCTGTTATTTACATAATTTGTAAATATAACCTTTACAGTTCCACCACCAGCTTCTCCTTCAGAATTAACATCTGCCCAAGCAACTATGGTCTGTTTATCTGGCGCATAAAGAGGAAAATGTACTGCCGATCCTTCTGTTGGGAATTTAAACTGCTTAGGTAGAGTTATAACAAAGTAATCTCCCTCTTTCAACTCACCCTTCTTATACATACTTGCATCCCAGTCCATTTCCAATCTGTATTTACTCCAATATCCATGTTCTTTACCAGGTGGTATAGGATTTCCCTCTTTATCTTTAATTTCAAACCTAGTTATTGTTACCTTCGTCTTATTTGCTTCTGCACCTTTTACTTCGGCAGCTTTGTTCTTTATAAGATTTGCAAGATTTTCTTCTGTACCTTTATCGCTTGCACCATTTGCCGCTGTACTCTTGTTTTCTGTACTTTTGTTTTCTTTACTTTTGTTCTCTGTACTTTTATTTTCTGTACTCTTGTTCTCTGTACTCTTGTTCTCTGCACTCTTGTTCTCTGCACTCTTGTTCTCTGCACTCTTGTTCTCTGTACGATTTACCTCTGTGCGATTTACCTCTGTCCCCCTTTCTGCAAATGTTATATGGCTGTTTTGAAATAATATCCCTAAAAACATTATAAAGGCTAAAAACAGCTTAAATCCCTTTTGAATAAATGGCTTTTTGGTCATTTATTTTACCTCCTATAATTTTTAATTATTCTATATATACCCCTTAAATGCTTCCTTTATTTTCACTTCATAAATATCTGTTTTGAATTTAGAACAATAGTACTGTAAATGACTATTTAAACTCTAATTTCTATTGCATGGTATTCTTACTTGATATTAGGAAGCATAACTATCCAAGTAATTTTCCTTATGCAAAATTGCATAATTATCACTTATTTTTCAAGTCCATTAATAAAATAAAGTGAATCATGCTTATCGATTTTACAGCAAAGGCTTCTTCTTACACTAAAGTCTATAATTATTATATTTCCAACTTTTTAAATAGCAAATAATAACTGCCTTCACTAAAAATCCAAACTCTCCTGTATATATTGTATCACAGCTCCCAATCAGTGTCCATTATTATCAAGATACAGCTTCAATATAGCGTTCCTATAGGTTTGTAATAGATATACAATAAAAACAAAAATAATTAAATTCAACTAAACTTAGAAAACAGGCTATTCTTGTAAAATTAGTTGTTCAAGAAATATATAAAGTAATCCTCACTATAAAATATACGCCAAAGTCATACAAAACAGATTATAGCATCAATGTTTCTTATACCTCTAATTTAATAAGGAATAAAAAAATACGAGACACATCTTAGTCTTAACGTGTCTCGTATTTTTCCTGCAAACTTGCTATTAATTAGTTAGCTTTGTTTTTTCTTCTAATTAACACATATCCTGCTAGTAACCCTAATACTCCTAAGCCTCCAACTTCACTTGGCGCGCTTCCTGTCTTAGGTAATTTTGGTTTTGGTGGGATATATTTGTTCTCAAGGTTATATCCTTTTATAGATTTTTCATATCCTGGTACATCTACTTCATCTATGCTATATTTAATTACTTTTCCATTTTCATATTTTGGTAAGTTAGTGAATTCGTAGTTCCAGTTATCTTTTGCTGTTACTTCTTTTTCTGCTACTTTACTTGTTTTTCCGTCTACTGTTTTGTTTAAGATTACTTTGATCTTATCTGGACGTTTTCCATCTTGGTTGTTCGCGTCATTCCATGTTTTTGTTCCTTGAACATTAACTGCTTCTGGTGTGTAGCTGTTTGTTATCTTAAAGCCTGCTGCCATTGAGCCTGTTACAACGCCTGCGTACCCATTTGCTACTACTACTTCTTCAACTGTGTATTGAATTTCTTGTTTGTTTTCGTATTTGTCAAGATTTTCAAATTTCCACTTCCAAGCTTTGTCAGCACCTTCTGTAACTACTTTTTCAGTTACATATTCCTGATTATTATTTCCAACCTTTTTATACAACTTAACCTTAATTGATGTTGGGCGTTTCCCATCTTGGTTGTTGTTATCGTTCCAAATTTTTTGCCCTTCAATTGTTCTTTTCTCTGGTTTGTGTGTGTTCTTCAGGTTGTAGTCTGGGCCGTTTGTTGTTATTGTTGCTGTTGTTTCTTTTGTATACCCTGGCACATCAACTTCATCTACACTATATGTAATTGGTTTCCCATCCTGGTATAATGGTAGATTTGTAAACTCATATTTCCATTTGCCTTCAGAATTCGGAGTAACATCTTGGCGTTTTACTTCGCTTGTTTGTCCATTTACTGTTTTCTTCAGAATAACTGTTATTTTTGATGGGCGTTTACCATCCTGATCATTATTGTCATCCCATGTTTTTTCTCCTGATACTGAAGTTCCACCGAATTTGTTAGATATAAATACACTTATTCCATCAGCTCCTACTACAGCTTTGTAGAAATTATCTTTTCCTTTTCCTTCAGTATTATTACCAGCCTCTTTTGGAAGCAGATAACCATCAGGTGCTTTTATTTCTTTTAAGTAGTAAGTTCCTGCAATTAACTGTGGAGATTGAGCTTTCCCTTCACCATTAGTTTCTAAAACTATTGGCTTCCCATTGTGTTTAACTGGTGTAACTTTATCTTGTTCGTATAACTCAAATATTGCGTTTGCTAAAGGCTTACTAGGATTATCTTGGTCAAATTTCCTAATTTGAATCTTATTTGCATTATCTCCTTGACCTACTCCTCCAGCTTCTGCTTGTTTAAAATAAGTAGATTTTTCTATAAGCTTATCAACATTATAAGCAAGTCTCGCTTTATTCTCTGGTCTTAGCTTAGACCCATCCTCATATGTCGTATAGTAAACTAAGAAATATGTTTTCCCTTGAACATTCCCTAAATTATAACTAAAGCTTCTCTTATCAAGTGACAGCTGAACATCATTTGAAATGTTTTTGAAATTCGTTGGATTAATGGCTGACCCATTTTCATTAACGTCTCCTTCAAATAATGCAAAAGTCCCTGGAATCATTGTAATATTCCCTAGTTCTTCCCCATGCAGTTGGTCAGAAATAACTGCATTACTCAGATTATCTTTTTTAACGTTTATTCGCAGTAGCCACCTTGTTGCCCCTTTTCCTATTTCTTTTAGAACTTCTGGATCTTTTATAACAAGGTGTTCTCCACCTTGATATAACGTTGTTAAAACTTGGCTAACTGCCCACTTCCCTAAAATTTCAGTAGGATTTTGTGTCCCAGAAGGAGCAACTTCAATTCCTCCTGGTTTTATTGGAATCGTTGTTTTATCTATAGTCATTACTAAGTTATTCTTCTCATTTGCTTTAGTATGAGTCTCATTAAGAATAAATGACATCTTAAAATTCCCTTTAATATTACCATGAGTATTAACAAAGTTAGTAAAGGTGAATTTAATATGACCTCCACCGTTTTCAAATCGTGTTATCACTGCCGTAGCTACAAGATTACCCTCCCCATCCTTGATAGAAAGGGTTTTCCCCGCCTGACCTCGATCGATATTCATCTGCTTCGGTACTTCGACTGTGAAATAGTCTCCTTCTTTTAGGGTTGTTCCATAGGCAGTAGCATCCCAATCAAACTGTAAATCATAACCCGTCCTTAATGAAAGTTTCTCTACCTCAGTAGTTTCATTTGTACGGAAAATTTTAAAATTAGTAATTTTTATCTTAGTTCCGTCAGTTACATCCCTTCCACCTTGTTGATTACCTTGTGCTAAAGTAAGATTATTATTCCCCGAGCCTAACATAAAAAGTATTGTTAAAAACGAGAGTATAACCTTCATCAACTTATGTACTTTCATTATAAAAATACCTCCTTTTTTATTAGATTTTATTTATTTAGAATATAACAAATTACAACACTCCTATTTTAGCATTGTAATACACTTCTATTTTATCTTAAAAAACTAGTCTATGCAACTATTTAGACTCGATTTTTTCGCATTTTCTCCACAAAAAAATATTGATTTTTTTCCTTTTTTTAGAATTGGAGAGATTAAATTAATATATTTCATTAGATATACGCAATATCTCCTTTTAGTATTTCAAAATTGATAAAAGTTTTCAACAATAGCTGCACCAACCTTTAAAAAGTCTATATATCAACCATCTACAATATATTAAATTTTTATTTTTTTTACATAATAAGAGCAAAATTTTTACAATAAAAAATCAAAATTAAACAAAACATAAATTTTATTATTAAGAATTTAACATTAAATTATTAAATACAAAATATAATCAATATAAAATATTGTGTAATATTTTTAAAGGTGATTTTTTTCATATTATTCCCCGATAAACAGAGTATTATTATATTACTTCGGTAAACTTATTTTTCTCTTTCTTCTCAATATTTGAAAGCACATTTTGAAAAGCTTTATTCATAACTTTTGTATCTTTTGCCTGGAAGAATACCGAATATATCCCAGTCTCCTTATCTTTCATCACTGAGAATTT
>ERZ772962.1915-NODE-1915-length-10932-cov-3.423187_pt1 | contig 10932 bp, 7 predicted proteins | sample MGYA00580676_ERZ772962 | MGnify/ENA primary metagenome ERZ772962 (study PRJEB29015, sample SAMEA2738049) | human oral metagenome | biome: human oral; feature: human-associated habitat; material: saliva | place: China | collected 2230 ...
TTCATCACTTACCGATGGCATCACGAAAGGCAGTAATAAGGCCACCGTCACCACAACCGACAAGGAAGGTACTGAACTTAAGAAGGAGCCTTCCAGTGAGGTTCAATGGGACAAGACTCCGTCCAATCCTGTAAAAAACGGCGAAATCCAGTCTGATGGCAGGATCAAGTGGACGGTTACCGTCGATGCCGGCGCTGGCTCATTGGATGGATGGACTCTGAAGGATGTCGTAAAAAACACTGACGTCAACGTTAAAGATATTACGCTATCCGATGGTTCCACTAGCCAATCCATCAATCTTCCATACACATTCCCTGCGGGAAGTGCAAAGAACTATACGGTCACGTATTACACGACAGCTCCAACTGATTCTTTGAAAGTGACAAATAAGGCCATTCTGACTCCTCCGAACAAGGAGAACGGTAAGAGTGATAAGGACTCCGGAGATAAAGGAGTGTCTTATAATCCAGTGACTAAGCAGGGTAACTCCGCAACCGTGGTGGAAAATAATCCGAACCGCACTACCAACAATTGGACCGTGACCATTGCGCCTCCGGTCGGGCTGGCGGCTATTCCGGCAAACTGGACCTATACGGATACCTTCTCGAATCAGTGGAATTTCAACCAATACATGTCTGAGAAACAGCAAGAAGCTGTGGAGAAGGCAATTAAGGGCGCGCTTACGTCGGCCGGTGTGAAAGAAGAAAACGTTACAGTCACTTTCACAACGAGCCCTATCACTGGAAAGAGCTCGGAGCAGAACGGCAGTGTACCGGACGGTGACTATGCGACTGGATTCACCATCACTTGCTCGCAAGCGCTTACGCAGTCGATTTCATTCACCTACGACACGACTGGCGTGGTGGTTGGAACTGGCAGCCAGTACTACCAGAACGGTGGCAAGGTTAATGACGGAGCGGAACAGCACGGTAATTTGGTCTACACTCCGGAAACGTCGAACTGGACCATTTCCAAAACGGACTCCTTGGATTCTTCGAAGGACAATACGGAACATGCATATCATGAGCTGAAGTGTCAGGCCGGGCATTCGACGGCTACCGGTGTAGAAGGTGATACGACGTGTAACGCTCCATACATGGAGTGGAACATCAAGGTCCAGCAGGCAAATTTCACTTCCGTGGATGACTACACCAGCGATCTGACCATTACCGAAACGTTGCCTGAAAACGTGATTCTGCTCAATGGCACGGATACCGGTAACGCGGGACTGTTGTTGCAAATGAAAGATAAGTATGGCTCGTCTGTCGGTGATGCGATTTCGCTTTCGATACCTGACGATGGTCAGACGAGTACTACCACGTATCAATGGCACCCTAATGTCTGGATAAGTGATACCTACTACTCTGACATGTCATTGCGTTTCAGTGTTTCGCGTAACGGGAACCAGCTATCCATCATAGTGTCTAAAGACGTGTTGAAGGCTTTGAACACATACACGTATGATGCGGGCAACCTGTCTTTCGAACTGACTGTGCGTGCTGGCTTTGACTCCGAAAAGTTGGATTTGACCACGAGCTGGGAGAAGGCCCGGGTGTTCAAGAATACCGTTAACTTGAATGACGGCAGTAGTGACGAAGGCACTACGGCAACGCAGACCCAAACCATCTCCAAGAACGACAACTGGAATGCGGTACGTAAGTCTTCCACTCAAACCGAGGAAGAGAAGAAGACCAACATTCTTCCGTATGCGGTTGTGGTCAATCCCTATGGTAATGATCTGGATTCGCAATCCGACAACATCACGTTGACGGACACCATGACCTATACCCACGATGCGAACAATGACCTTACGGTGTCGCTGAAGGACGTGAAGGTCTATCGGTATGACTCGTCCGTGGCGAATGCCGACGGAAGCGCATGCCAAGGTGTGCAGTGCAAGGGTGAAGAGCTACCACTGAATCAATACACGTATACATACGAACACTCCGGTGATAACAATCGCAAGAATGTCTTGACATTCACGCTTCCTGATAAGACCCCGTTGATTGTTACGTATCGGTATCGTTATGCCGGCAAGCTGGGCAACCATAACAACGTCATCAAGAACAGCGCATCCATGGAAGGAATTTCCTCCTCGAGCACTGAGTCGACGGTTGAGATTAATGAATCCCAAGCCGGTGCCGACACCGATCAGCTGAACTTCCATAAGGTGGATAAGAACGATTACAGCATCACCCTGTCTGGAGTGAAGTTCGCGCTGTATCAGTGGAGTCCGGAAGAGAACGAGTATGTGCTTGCTTGTCCAAAGACCAAGGATGGCGAGGTCGAGTATCTCGTTACGGATGAGAACGGTTTGCTTACCATCAGTGCCAACAAAAGTAACTGCGCTACGTCCAATTCCTGCTCTGGAAATACGGCATCGGTGGACAACAACGTGGCGTACAAGCTTGTGGAAGTCGAACCGAGTGAGGGTTATGAAAAAACCGATAAGGCATTCTACTTCTATATGAAGGATGACGATACGAGTAAATGGCCCGTCAAGAAGCCGGCAAATTTCCCCGCTGATGCTGAAATTATGGGCATAGTCAACGAGTATTTCACCAACACCAAATTAGTGGAACTCCCGTCAACCGGCGGCATGGGCGATGCCTGGTTCATTGGCGGTGGCGTGCCGACGGTGTTGGTGGCGAGCTTCGGGCTGGCCGAATCCCTCAAGAACGCCAAGCGTAGCAAGGTTTCCCGGAAGTGAAGCGACCAGTAAGGCTCCGGAAGGGCGCTCCATAACCATTCCGGGCCTGAAGGCATGCGGACCTTTGGGCATACTCCAATTCGCACATCACCCAAGACCTGCTTGGTCAAAGGGCAAAACCCTCCAACCAGGCAAGGCCGAAACAAATAGTTTTATGGCTGCTGGGCATCCAGTCCAGCAGCCGTACCGAAGTGAAGAACAATTTCCAATAGATAAGGGATTAATTATGAAGAGGGCAATCAACGCTCTGGTTGCGGTGCTCGCCACCGTTGCCATGGCAGTCGCTGGTTTCATGGGCGCGGGTACTGCGTTCGCGGATGAGGCCACCTATAATCTGACGGTCACGGGCACCGGACACACCTATGAGATCTATCAGATCTTCACCGGCACCCCGTCCGGCGGCAAGCTGACCGACGTCAAGTGGGGCCAAAACGGCACCGGCACCGCCGGGACGGCCGTCGACGATACCACTCTGACCCAAGTCTCCGCCGTCACGGGCACGGACCAGGAGAAGGCCGACGCCCTGAAAGCTTACACGAACTTTAACAGTAATGCGTACGCGACCGTCGCCAGTAACGCCACCGCATCCGTCCCAGCCGGTTACTATCTGGTCAAGGACCAGGACCCGGCGGAAGGCACGAAGCTTGACGCCTACACCACCTACATCGTGAAGGTCGTGGACCAGAACGTCACCGTCGCTCCGAAGTCCGACGTCCCGTCCTTCGAGAAGAAACTGAAGGACTCCAACGACACTGAGGGCACCCTTTCCGACTGGCAGGATGCCGCCGACTGGGACATGGGCGACGACGTCCCGTTCAAGCTCGAGGGTACCGTGGCTTCCAACTACGCCAGCTACAAGACCTACTACTTCGCCTTCCATGATGTCGAGGAGCGGGGCCTGACCTTCAACAAGGACTCCGTCAAGGCCTATGTCGACGACACTGAGATCACCGGCGGCTATTCGGTCGTGACCGAGGGCCTGGCCGACGGTTGCACCTTCGAGGTGAAGTTCGCTGACCTCAAGCGGATCCCCGCCGTCAAGGCCGGTTCCAAGATCCGCGTCGAGTACACCTCCAAGCTGAACGAGAACGCCGTCATCGGCGAGCAGGGCAACGTGAACAAGGCCAAGCTCCAGTATTCCAACAACCCGAACGATGAGCAGGGCGGCGAGAACGGTCCGACCGGCGAGACCCCGTGGGACAACGTCATCGTGTTCACTTACAAGACCGTCATCAACAAGGTCGACGACAAGAACCAGCCGCTGAAGGGCGCCGAGTTTACCCTGAGCAAGAAGATGAAGAATGGAACCACCACGACCGTGGCCGTCGTGAAGAACGACGAAGGCACCACCTTCACCTTCAACGGCCTGGATGACGGCGACTACGTCCTGTCCGAGACCGTGACCCCGGCCGGCTACAACAAGATCGACGACATCACCTTCACCGTGACCGCCAATCATGCGATCGAATGGGACGGTACGGGCCGCACCGATGTGCTGACCAGCCTGTCGGGTGATAAGAAGTCCGGTTCCGCCGAATTCACCATGACCGCCAGCAAGGCGGACGGCTCCCTGACCTCCAACGTGGTCAACAAGCCGGGTTCCTCCCTGCCGGAGACCGGTGGCATGGGCACTATCGTGCTGTACGCTGCCGGTGCCGTCCTGGTGATCGCGGCCGGCGTGTACTTCGGTCTCAAGAAGAAGAACGCTCGCTGAGCGAACTGGTGTGATGTGATTCATGGAGCGGTCCGAATCGTTCGGGCCGCTCCATGAATCACCGACACGGCGAGGAACGTATGAGTCGGCACAGGGTACGGAAAGCCAAGGCGAGCCTGGGATCGCGGATCATGTCCGCGTTCTTCGCGTTCGTGCTCGTGGCGGGGTTGGTCCTGCTGGCGTATCCGGGTGTCGCGAACTGGTGGAACCAGTTGCACCAGTCACGGGCCGTGGCGACCTACATCGCGCAGAGCAAGGATTATTCCAAACGGCAGCGCAAGGTCATGATCGCCATGGCACGCCAATATAATGCGCAGCTTTCGCAGCGGGCGTTGCTAAGCAAGAGCGAGAACGAGAACGACCGTTGGGTCATGACCGATGCCGAGAAACGGTATTACGAGAGCGTGCTCGACATCACCGGCACGGGTGTGATGGGCTACGTGACCATCCCCAGCATCGAGGTGCGCCTGCCGATCTACCACGGCACCGACGAGGGCATCCTGCAGATCGCGACCGGCCATATCGCGGGCAGTTCGCTGCCGGTGGGCGGCGAGTCCACGCATGCGGTGGTGTCCGGGCATACCGGACTGCCCAGCGCCAGGCTTTTCACCGGCCTGGACCAGCTGAAGAAGGGCGACACGTTCGCCTTCCACGTGCTCGAGCGGACCTACACGTATCAGGTGGACCGGATCAGCGTGGTCCTGCCGAAAGACCTTTCAAAACTGAACATCGAGTCGGGTATGGATTACGCGACCCTGGTGACCTGCACGCCGTACGGCGTGAACACGCACCGTCTGCTGGTGCGCGGGCACCGCATCGCGAACCCGGATGCCGCCGACACGACCGACTATGACGCGCGCATCCGGCTGATGAGCGCGATCATCATCACCACGACGCTGCTCGTGCTCACGGCCATCTTCTCGTGGCTGGCCTGGACGACGAGACGCTACCTCGCGCAGAAGAGGGCGATGCGGCCGATGCCGTTATCGGGGGAGCCATGGGACGACGTGGCCGGCATCGCGGACCCGTTGAACGACAACCAACGCCGACATGCAAAGGAATGGCGAAAATGAACAATCACGATAACGGCCGTGTTCGCGGCCTCTTTCACGCAGTCGCGATGATTGTGGCGTTCGTGTGCGCCGCGGCCTGCGCCCTTGCGGTCGCGCTGGGTGCGGGCGTCGCCGTGGCGCATGCGGACGAGACGGGGCGGGCCGGCGGGACCGGCACCATCGAACTGAAGTACGAATACCAGGGCGAGTCACTCGAGGGCGACGGGGTGAGCCTGTACCGCGTGGCCGATTGGGACGGCGGCGCGTTCACGCTGCGCGACGAGTACGCCGACGCCGACTTCGGCACCGACGCGCGCGGCTGGGACGGTCTCATGGACGACCTGAAGGATGGCAAGGCCAGTGCCGAACAGTTCCAGGCGGCCGCCAACACGTTGGACGCGTACGTGCGCGCCGAGGGCATCGAAGCGACGCGGACCGGCACCATCTACGGGCTGGGCGCCTCCTTCTCCGGCGTGGACAAGGGCCTGTACCTGGTGGTCTACGACCGTTTCGAGGACGCCGTGAAGACGTGTGGCTCCTCCGCGAGCCTGGTGTCCGTGCCGTCCAACGGGAACGGCAGGCTCGTGTCGGACGTGAAGGCGTATTCCAAGAGTTCGTGCGAGGCGACTCCGGAGAGCCCGGAGACCACGCGGGTGGACGTCACCAAGGTATGGAAGGGCGACACGCGGCAGGCGCGTCCCGGGTCCGTCCAGGTGCAGCTGATCCGTGACGGCGGGGTGTACGACACCGCGACATTGGCCGCCGGGAACAATTGGAAGCATTCGTGGAGCGGCCTGGATGCCTCGCATGACTGGCTCGTCAGGGAGAAGAACGTGCCGGAGGGTTACGTGGTGGCCGTCGAGCGTGACTCGACCGATGTCACGATCACGAACACCGCGACCAAGCAGGCGAGTACCGGTTCGAACGTGATGGTCGTGGCCGGGCTCATGGTCGCTGTGGCGTTGGCGGCGCTGGTGACGCTCGCCATAGTCCGCACACGCCGCAACCGCAACTGATCCGAATGCGCAACTGATCCGAATATACGAAAAACTGGTCTGTTTCCAGCGTAATTGGCTGGAAACAGACCAGTTTTTCGTATATATAAACCAGTATCCGAGGTACATGCGGTTGGTGACCGCAGCACGTGAGGTGACTGCTCGACGTGTGAAGGATGATGCGGACGGGTGTATTACAGGGGAACATAGTGGGTGTGTTCCTCGTTTGAAAAACGCTTGCATCTCAGGTGAATTTGAGGGTACTTTACAAAATCTTCACAAACAGATTCCCCGAAATCGGGGGGGGGATGCTGTTTTTTGGTATCGCACCCCCGTTTCCCCTATTTCAGGGGTTTTCTTGAATGCGAAAGGGTGGAATGGATGATAACGAAGGGTGTTATCGGGGGATAATAGCCGTTCAAAACCACCGGTGAGGTACGGTTTTGATACGCTTCGTGGCGTAGAAATAACCCTAGGCAGTTTTCAAGGGGGTTATTATGGCAGGCAGTCAAGGGCTGTTCACGCTCAAAGAGGCCGCTTACCTGCGGTCTCTTCCGGCTGTGAAAGAGGTGAGTGCCACTCGCATCACCTATTCCGACCGATTCAAGGTCGAATGCGTACGCCGTTACCTCAAGGGGGAATCGGCCCGCAAGATCTTCCGCGATGCGGGGCTCGATCCGTCCCTTATCGGGGCGAAGCGCATCGAACGTTGCATCGCACGCTGGAAGACCACCAAATCCATTGTCGATGAAGCCGCAAGAATCGATGCCAACGCCAGTGGCGAAGACGGCGTCGATACCGCCGCCTCCGGGCAGGTGGGGTGCATCGATGCGAAATCCGTGCTTGATAGCTACGACATCGCCAACGCGGCATTCGCGGCGATCAGCACCAGCAAATCCGGTCGCGAAATGTTCGACGTGCGCGACTTGATCATCTACCAGCAGGTGCAGCAAATCACCGCCCTGCAGGAGAAGGTGGCCGAGTTGCAGCGTCGTATCGAACATTTGACCGATGTCGCCGCTGCCAGGAATGTCGCGACCGAAACCGCGGCGGCGACCGACTGAGGGGACTGACAAGACCAGGTTGGTAGATGTGCGAACTGCGGACATGAGGCGAGCCTGTAGCCAACCAATCCAAAAGACGACGGGTAGTAGCGGTAAGTGAAGCGGCCGCTGCACCCGTCGTCTTTTGTTTGACCTGTGCGGGGCGGTCGGGCATCTCCACCTACAATGGTGGGTATGGCATCTAAAGGAAAACCCTCGCCGAGGTCGGCGGTAAAGCCCTTAAGCGACGCGCAGGTGGCGAAACTGGCGGCGGCGCATCATCTGGTCGATCCCACCCGTGACTTTCCGACCGGACCGCGAACGGCCAATACGGCGGAAATCGAAGCGCAGAACCCCAAGGCTACGCACCGGCTGCTGACCGGCTGCGACGTGGTGCTCCGCAACCGCAGTAAGGTGCGCGCGTGGGGGCTTGAGCATGTGCCGGAAACCGGTCCGTTCATCACCGCGGCGACGCATGTGACCATGTACGACGTGTTCGTGCCGATGGTCGGCCTGTTCCATCAGGGACGCCGCCCCCGTTACATGGCGAAAGCCGAAATGGCGACCTGGCCGCTGATCGGCAAATGGTTCCAGCTGGTCGGCATGCAGCTTGTGCAGAGACGTTCAGGTAAGGCAAAGGCCATCGAAGAGACGTCGATCGAAATTCTGACCTCCGGACGACCGCTGACCGTGTGGCCGGAAGGCACCGTGACGCGCGACCCGCAGAAGTGGCCGATGAGCATGAAGAACGGCGTGGGCGTGATAGCGCTGGAATCCTCACGCAGACTCGGCTACCAAGTACCGCTGTTCTGCTCCGTGACGTGGGGTGCGGCAAGCATCAACCACTTCTGGCCGTGGCCGCGCAAGAACGTGGTGATGTGCTACGACGCGGCGTTGGATTATGCGGATCTGCTGGAGGGCTCTTCCGAGTGGGGCGAGAGCGTGCCGGAACACCTGGCCGATGAGCTGACCCGCCGCATCCGCGTGCGCATGACCGAAATCATGGCCGAAATCCGCGGCGAGCAAGCACCTGACGGCTATTGGGACTACCGCACCATGAGGCGCGTGAAGGAGTAAGCGAGGCTCACCTTTGCCGGCGCAAACGGCGGATTCCATACCGAGTCGGCTGTAGCATAGGGGAAGCAACGTTGAAGGCGGTAATCCGCGGGAGCGATCCAAGGAGCGAAACAATGACGAACGTGACGGTACTGGGCGCAGGTGCTTGGGGAACGACCTTCGGCCAGGTGCTGGCCGACGCGGGCAACAACGTGACCATGTGGGCCATCGAGCCGGAAATCGTGGAAGGCATCCGCGACCACCATCACAACGGCGTGCGCCTGCCCAGCGTGGCGGTGCTGCCGAGCAACATGACCGCGACCGGCGACCGGGCCGAGGCCGTGCGTGACGCCGACATCATCATCGCGGCGCAGTTCGCGCGCGTGGCCTTGCAGGAATTCAAGGACCTCATTCCCAAGACGGCGCTCGTGGCATCGCTGATGAAGGGCATCGAACGTTCCACGGGCAAGCGTATGGACGAAGTCGTCACCGAAACCCTGGATTTGCCGGCGGAACGTTTCGCGGCCATCTCCGGGCCGAACCTGAGCAAGCAGATCGCCGACCGCGAGCCGGCCGCCACCGTAGTGGGCTGCACCGACCTCGACAACGCCCGCACCATCGCTGCCGCCTGCTCCACCGACTATTTCCGCGCCTTCGTGACGCGCGACGTAATCGGCCTGGAAATGTGCGGATCGCTCAAGAACGTGGTGGCACTCGCCGTGGGCATGGCCCGCGGTGCCGGCTACGGCGAGAACACCGCCGCCATGATCGAGACCCGAGGCCTCGCCGAACTGACCGCACTGGGTGCGGCGGCCGGCGCCGATCCGAAGACCTTCGCCGGACTCGCCGGCGTGGGCGATATGATCGCCACCTGCGGTTCCCCGCTGAGCCGCAACTACACGTTCGGCTCCAATCTGGGCAAGGGCCTGAGCGTTGAAGAAGCCACCAAGGTCAGCAACGGTGTGGCCGAAGGCGTGCCGACCACCGATGCGGTCGTGGCCTTGGGCAAGCAATACGGCGTGGCCACCCCGCTCGCCACCGCCATGAGCCACGTGCTCTCCGACGGCATCTCCTGCGCCCAGATGCTCTCCGAACTCTTCGATGAAGGCATCAGCGAAGAGTAAGAAGACGGAGTAAGCGGCGAATAGTATGCTGGTGTGGTAAACGCAAAGGCTAGTCAAAGGGCGGAACATGGCTAAGAAGCGCATTGTGGTGATGTATGGCGGCAAGGCCGATGAGCATTCGATTTCGTGCATCTCCACCGCAGGGGTGCTGCGTGCGCTGGATGTGGAGAAGTTCGAGGCGATTCCGGTCGGCATCACCAAAACCGGCCAGTGGATCGTCGACGGTGAGGATCCGCGCGGCTGGAACATGAGCGAAGGCATGCCAATCGTCAGGAAAACCGATACCGCCAAGGACGTGGTGCTTGACGTGGCTCTCGGCCAAGACGGTTTCTTCGCGCGTGAGGCCGACGGTACGCTGACCTCCCTTGGCCATGTGGACGCGGTGTTGCCGGTGCTGCACGGCCCGTATGGCGAGGACGGCACCATCCAGGGTCTGTTCGAGATGATGAACGTGCCATACGTGGGTTGCGGTGTGTTCTCCTCCGCCGCTTGCATGGACAAGCACTATACGAAGGTGCTGCTGGCTGCCGCCGGCATTCCGGTCGCCCCCGGCATTACGTTGGATGCACGCGATTACGATGCAGCTTGCGCATTTGCCGCAAACGGCGAAACGATGTTGGCCGCGGTACAGGCCGCGGGATTGCGGTATCCGCTGTTCGTCAAGCCGTCCCGTGCCGGTTCCAGCTTCGGCGTGACCAAGGTGGAACGCGAGGGTGACGCCGCCGAACTGGCCGCCGCCGTATTCGAAGCGTCCCACCATGATTGGCGTGTGCTGGTCGAGCAAGGCATCGATGCTCGTGAGATCGAATGTGCGGTGCTGTGCCCGAAAGCCGGCGACGAACCGCGTGCCAGCTGGCCGGGTGAGATTGTGCTTGACAAGCGTGCCGGCGGCGACGATCAGTTCTACGATTTCGACAGCAAATACATGGACGCCGAGGCGAGCCATGTGGAAGTGCCTGCGGCCCTGCCTCAGGAGACGCTCGAACTGGTGCGTGAAACCGCGAAGAAGGCGTTCAAAGCGGTCGATGGCACAGGCCTAAGCCGTGTGGACACGTTCGTGACGGCCGATGGCAAGGTGATGGTCAACGAAATCAACACCATGCCGGGCTTCACGCCGATTTCCATGTATCCAAAGGCGTGGGACGCCACAGGCGTAAGCTATACCGATCTGATTTCCACCCTCATCGAAGGCGTGCTGGAGTAGTCGACCGGCGAAGTCGGCATGACAGGTTTACCGG
>ERZ772962.1917-NODE-1917-length-10918-cov-25.010126_pt1 | contig 10918 bp, 8 predicted proteins | sample MGYA00580676_ERZ772962 | MGnify/ENA primary metagenome ERZ772962 (study PRJEB29015, sample SAMEA2738049) | human oral metagenome | biome: human oral; feature: human-associated habitat; material: saliva | place: China | collected 2230 ...
ATCTGCGAAAGGTGCCCGCTGTGGTGGTAGGCGCGGTGCGGCTGCTCCCACGCCTGCAGCAGGCTTTCACCCAGTTCAGCCACCTGCGCTGTGAGTTGAGCTCGCAGCGCGGCAGGAGCCTCCACGCGCTTGAGGCGGGGCGTATTGAGACGGGGCGTAAACGCCGCCTCCCAGGCGCGAAGCAGACGCGGGCGAATCTTCTCGGGGCGCTCCTTGAGCGGAATGCGCAGACCGCTCGCAATGAGCGTGCGAGTCAGTTGCGCGCCGCTGAGCTCCTTCGCGCCCGCCCGTACCAGGTCCTCGTAGAGGTGCGCTGGAACATCGTAGTGGTCGCGATCGAAGGCGCGCTCACTGATGCCCGCCGCTGCGGCGAACTCGTGCAGTTCCGCCAGGGACACATCGGAGATGAGGTGTGAGAAGACGGTGCCGTGTGCGGGCCAGGTGGGCGGGTCAATGTAGATGCTCATTCGTACATTGTAGGAGCGGTTCTGCTGCCGGGTGCGGGTGTCCTCAGGCGGTGAACACGGGGTGGTGAACAGGGCTTGGACGCGGTATGAGCGTGGGGCGACTATCGGTGGATACCGACGGCTTGTCGTGGGCTGTGCCGACCGGAGGTGCGGGGTGCTTTATACTGGATAGGTACGCCCTCGTAGCTCAGGGGATAGAGCACTTCTCTCCTAAAGAAGGTGTCGGACGTTCGAATCGTCTCGGGGGCACACAGAACCGGCATTCACGTCGGTACGAGAAAACCGCCCGTCGCTTGCGTTAGCAGGCGCGGGCGGTTTCGCTGTCTTAATGTAGTGTGACTGCGCTATCTAGCAATCTTGTGGGGAAACGCATTAAAGCTTGGCAAGGTCTATCTTGCCCTGCTGCAGAATTTTTTGGCGAGTTGCTTCATCAGCCATAAGCTCAGCAATATTGTGCGGAACAACCTGCCAAGAAACACCCCAGCAATCTACACACCAGCCGCAACGCTCCGCCTCAGGTATAGCTGAGAGCTGCTCCCAATAGTAGTCAATCTCCTCCTGAGTACGGCACGAAAGAACGACTGAAACTCCGGGCGTGAACGTGAAATCATGAAAAGCGCCGGAATCTGCTGCCGCCATCCAGGTGCCGTGCAGGTTGAAGTCGGTGAACATCACTGCATCTGCCTCAAAGGGGCTATCTTCTGGATAGTAGTACAGGGTGCCGCGGCGAGCGTCATCAAAAAGGGAAATCCAGCGGTTGGTGGCTTCCTCTGCATTGCCGTGGTTTGTACCGCCAAACATGAAAGAGGGCACGACGAAGGGCCGCGGGTCGCCTGCGGGGTTGGTAAGCATCAGCTGCCAGGTCATACCGAAACGATCACGCACCCAGGCGTAGCGCGGGGAGAAAGGATACTCACCCAGTTCCATCAGCACACCGCCGGTACTTAGCTCGTTGTAGAGTTCATCGAGGTATGCTCGCGCCTGCGCCTCACCGCCGAAGAGGAGCGGGTCAAAGTTTAGGATGCAACTGATGGACTGGTTCGGGACGTATCGGTCATCACCGTTAATGAGTGAGAGCTGGAAGCTGTGGATGCTTAGAGTCGTCGTGAGTCCGGGCACCTGTTCCATGATGGAAGCATCGCGAAAAACCCTGGTATAGAACTGCGCGGCTTCGTCGGCTGAGCCATTGCACCATAGGGCTATTGAGAGGCTCGGAGGTAAGGTCTGGGTCATGCGGTCATCCTAACATGACTATTCTGTACCACCGGTGTGCCGTTGCCGATTTAGGACGTGCGGCGGATGACCGAACGGGTGGGAGCCGCGCAGCAAATGCGGTAGCATGGAATATCGAACGTGTATTCTAGGCAGCGAGGTAGATGATGAGCGACAAGCCCGAACAGCAGAAGCAGCCCTTCACCGAACAGGACGGCCTGTTCGCCGCCGAACTCGTCACCCCCGCAGCACCGGTAGACCCTGCACCGGTGGACGAGCCGCCCTTCGACCCCTACTACGACGTACCCCCTGCCGAGGACGACTACTACGCCCCTCCCATGGACGCCCCGATGATGGAGGCGGGGACGATGGAGGCACCCGTCGCCCTGCCCACCGGCATGCCCGCCTACAGTGCCCCTGCTACCAGCGCGCCCGTTCCTGTACCCGATGCGCCCGCAACCTTCACCGCCGCAGACCCGCTCGGCGACTTCATGCCGCCCGCCTACCGCGTCGGCGGCTACGGCGAGGATTTCGACCCCGCCGACCCCTACGGCGAACGCGCCCACAGTCTCAACGCGGTGGACCCCGCCTCCCTCACCGCTGGGCTCAACGAACGCCAGGAAGAGGCCGTGCTGCACTCCGGCTCGCCCCTACTCATCGTCGCGGGCGCCGGCTCCGGCAAGACCCGTGTGCTCACCCACCGCATCGCGTACCTGCTCGCAACCCACCGCGCGACCCCCGGCCAGATTCTCGCCATCACCTTCACCAACAAGGCTGCCGCCGAAATGCGTGAACGTATTGAGGCGCTGGTCGGCCCGCGCGCTAAGCACATGTGGATTTCTACTTTCCACAGCTTCTGCGTGCGCGTGCTACGCCGTGAGGCTGCTGCGCTGGGTTTGAAGTCCACCTTCACCATCTACGATTCGACTGACTCGCAGCGCCTGCTGAGCCTCATCATTAAAGAGCTCAACCTGGATACCAAGAAGTTCACCGCCAAGGCCGTGGGCAACCGCATCTCCGCGCTGAAAAACGAGCTGGTCAGCGCCGAAGCCTACGCATCCCGCGTGGCGAGCGATAACCCGTACGAGAAGACCATCGCGCAGATCTACACCGTCTACACGCAGCGTCTGCGCGCCGCCAACTCTCTCGACTTTGACGACCTGATTGGCCGCACCGTCTTTTTGCTCAAGAAGTTCCCTGAAATCGCGAACTACTACCGCCGCAAGTTCCGCCACATCCTCGTGGACGAGTACCAGGACACCAACCACGCCCAGTACCAGCTGGTGCGTGAACTGGTCGGCGCCCACGCGAAGGCACCGGCTGACCGTGGCCCCTACCCGGACGCCGTGCCCCCCGCTGAGCTGACCGTGGTGGGTGACTCCGACCAGTCCATCTACGCCTTCCGCGGCGCGGATATCCGCAATATCACGGACTTCGAGAAGGACTACCCGAACGCCCACACGATCCTGCTGGAACAGAACTACCGTTCCACGCAGAACATCCTCTCCGCGGCGAACGCGGTCATTGAACGCAATCCCGACCGTCGCCCCAAGAAGCTGTGGACCGCCTCCGGTGCGGGCGCGAAAATTATCGGTTACGTCGCCGAGTCCGAGCACGCTGAGGCACGCTACATCACCCGCGAAATTGACCGCCTTGCTGATGAGCACGGCGTGCAGCCCGGTGACGTCGCCATCTTCTACCGCACCAACGCGCAGTCTCGAACCCTCGAGGACATGCTCATGCGTGCCGGCCTGCCCTACCGGGTGGTCGGTGGTACCCGCTTCTACGAGCGTAAGGAAATCAAGGACGCCCTGGCGTACCTGCGCGCCCTGAGCAACCCCGATGACGACGTGAACGTGCGCCGCATTCTGAACGAGCCTAAGCGCGGTATCGGTGCCAAGTCTGAGTCCGTGGTGGCGGAGTACGCGAGTGCGAACCGTATCTCCTTCTACGCCGCCGCACGCCAGGCAGCCGACATCCCCGGCCTCGGTGCCGCCGCCGTGAAGAAGTACGCCGAGTTTGTGCGCCTCATGGACGACCTGGCGCAGATTGCCCGCACCGAACCCGCCGCAACCTGCCTGGAGGCGGTCCTGGAGCAGACCGGGTACCTGGCGGCTCTGCGCGCCTCCAAGGACATTCAGGACGAATCGCGCGTGGAGAACCTCTCCGAGCTGCTTGACGCCATGGTCGAGTTCGAGACCGAGAACCCCGGCGCCGACCTGGAGCAGTTCCTCGAGCACGTGGCTCTGGTCGCCGACGCCGACTCGATCCCGAACCGCCCCGCCAGCGCGGAGGGTGAGAACGCCTCCGCCGCGCAGATTGCCGCCGAAGCAGCTGAGGCGAAGGCACAGGGCATGGTCACCCTCATGACCCTGCACACCGCCAAGGGCCTGGAGTTCCCCGTGGTGTTCCTGACCGGCATGGAGCACGGCCTGTTCCCGCATCAGCGCGCCCTGACCGATGAGAAGGAAATGAGCGAGGAACGCCGCCTGGCGTACGTGGGCCTGACCCGCGCCATGGAGCGCCTGTACCTGACCCGCTCGGAGACCCGCACGATGTGGGGTAAGAGCCAGTTCAACCCGCCCTCGCCCTTCCTGGAAGAGATTCCGGAGGAGCTCATCGAGTGGAAGCGCACCGCCGGTTTCTCGGGCTTTGGTGCCTCCGGTATGGGCGCGTATGGCGCTCGCGGCGGTGGTTCTTACGGCGGCGGTTCCTATGGCAGCAGCTCCTACGGTAGTTCCTATGGTGGCGGCTATTCGGGTGGTTCTCGTTCCGGCGGCTACTCCGGTGGCTACTCGGGCGGCTATGGCTCGGGTGGTTACAGTTCCGGTAGCTCACGCGGCTCTTACGACCCCTACGAGTCCCGCCCCGCACGCCGTTCTGAGCCGTCCACTGCGGATATTAACGGCTCGGCAAGCTACGGGCTGGCGGCGGCTACCTCTTCGAAGGTGACGAATCGTTCCCGCGTGCACCAGAGCAAGGAAATTCCGATCCTGGCGGTCGGCGATACGGTGCGCCATACCAAGTTCGGTGAGGGTCGCGTGCTCGCCGTTGAGGGTAGCGGCGATAAGACCGTGGCGAAGGTGCGTTTCGGCTCGGAAGAGAAGCGTCTGCTGCTGCGTTATGCGCCGCTGGAGAAGGTGAGCTAACGCCTCAGGGGCGAGAGCCTGACAATGCCGATGGAGGGGCGGGTACCTGGGGGTGCCCGCCCCGCTTTCGTGGGCTGTGCCGGGCGTGTTGTCCGCCTGCTGAGAAGGGCTTCGGGGCTTGGCAGAGCATAGCGGTAAACGCCGCTTTTTCGCCGGTATTTCGCGGCGGATGGGGGAGCGGCAGCTCGGGTTAGTTACCCGGTGCACACCCTTTGGGTGGAATCTACCCAAAATATTTGTGAGCTGAGTCGCTAAAATCTCAGATTTGGGGGTCCGTGAGTGCGAGCTCACGCCGAATCCGATAGAGTAGAGACGAGAGAAATTCCCCGCGTCAATGATGCGTGTGCGCCGGGTGCGAGAGATACCTATCGCACGTACCGGACACACAGGGGAAGACACCTCTAATGACCAGGCCGAGTGCACCAGTACTCGGCACCACTTCGAAGAAGAAGGACACCTGTGGACCTTTTCGAATACCAGGCGCGCGAGCTCTTCGCAAAGCACGGTGTACCCGTGCTCAAGGGCATTGTTGCGACCACCCCTGAAGAAGCAAAGGCAGCAGCTGAGGAAATTGGCGGCCTGACCGTCATTAAGGCTCAGGTTAAGACCGGCGGCCGCGGTAAGGCTGGCGGCGTTAAGCTCGCAAAGTCCCCCGAAGAAGCTTACGAGCACGCTAAGGCAATCCTCGGCATGGACATCAAGGGCCACACCGTTCACCGCGTGCTGGTCGCTGACGGCGCAGACATCGCCGAAGAATACTACTTCTCCCTCCTGCTGGACCGCGCAAACCGCTCCTACCTGGCAATGTGCTCGGTAGAAGGCGGTATGGAAATTGAGCAGCTCGCTGCTGAGCGCCCCGAGGCACTGGCAAAGATCGAGGTTGACCCGCTGGTCGGCCTGGACCAGGCTAAGGCTGAGGAAATTGCTAAGGCAGCAGGTTTCTCCGCAGAACTGCAGGAGAAGGTTGTTCCCGTTCTCGTCAAGCTGGGCGAAGTTTACACCAAGGAAGACGCAACCCTGGTTGAGGTTAACCCCCTCGTTCTGACCCCCGAGGGCACCATCCTCGCCCTGGACGGCAAGGTTTCCCTGGACGACAACGCAGAATTCCGCCAGCCCGAGCACGAGGCTCTCGTGGACAAGTCCGCTGAGAACCCGCTGGAAGCTAAGGCAAAGCAGTTCGACCTGAACTACGTGAAGCTGGACGGCGAGGTCGGCATCGTTGGTAACGGTGCAGGTCTGGTTATGTCCACCCTGGACGTCGTTGCATACGCTGGTGAGAATCACGGCAACGTCAAGCCCGCAAACTTCCTTGATATTGGTGGCGGCGCATCCGCTGAGGTTATGGCTGCTGGCCTGGAAATCATTCTGGGCGACGAGCAGGTCAAGAGCGTTTTCGTGAACGTCTTCGGCGGCATCACCGCATGTGACGCAGTGGCAGACGGCATTGTGAAGGCTCTGGAGATTCTGGGCGACGCAGCAACCAAGCCCCTGGTTGTGCGCCTGGACGGCAACAACGTTGCTGAGGGTCGCCGCATCCTCTCCGAGGCGAACCACCCGCTGGTTGTTCTGGCTGAGACCATGGACTCCGGCGCTGACAAGGCAGCAGAGCTCGCTCACAAGGCGTAATCGCCAGCAAAGGATTTCAAGGAAGTAATATGTCTATCTTTGTGAACAAGGACTCCAAGGTCATCGTTCAGGGCATCACCGGTGGCGAGGGTACCAAGCACACCGCACGCATGCTCGCAGCAGGCACCAACATTGTGGGCGGCGTGAACGCTCGCAAGGCTGGCACCACCGTCACCCACAAGGCGAAGGACGGCTCCGACATCGAGCTGAACGTCTTCGGTTCTGTAGCTGAGGCTATGGAGAAGACCGGCGCGAACGTCTCCATCGTGTTCGTTCCCCCGGCCTTCACCAAGGCAGCAGTTCTCGAGGCTATCGAGGCTAAGATCGGCCTCGTCGTCGTCATCACCGAGGGCGTTCCGGTTCAGGACTCCGCAGAGTTCTGGGCAGCTGCTAAGGCATCCGTGGACGAGAACGGCAAGCAGATCACCCGCATCATCGGCCCCAACTGCCCCGGCATCATCTCCCCCGAGGAGTGCCTGGTCGGTATTATCCCGGCGAACATCACCGGCAAGGGCAAGATCGGTCTGGTTTCCAAGTCCGGTACCCTGACCTACCAGCTGATGTACGAACTGTCCGACATTGGTTTCACCACCGCTATCGGTATTGGTGGCGACCCCATCATCGGCACCACCCACATCGACGCTCTGGAAGCTTTCGAAGCTGACCCCGAGACCGAAGCAATCGTTATGATTGGTGAGATTGGTGGTGACGCTGAGGAGCGTGCTGCAGAGTACATCAAGGCAAACGTGACCAAGCCCGTCGTTGGTTACATTGCAGGCTTCACCGCTCCTGAGGGTAAGACCATGGGCCACGCAGGCGCTATTGTCTCCGGTTCCTCCGGTACCGCTCAGGCGAAGAAGGAAGCTCTGGAAGCAGCAGGCGTGAAGGTCGGTAAGACCCCCTCCGAGGCTGCAAACCTGATGCGCGAAATCTTCGCAGCGAAGTAAACAGCATAGTATTGCGGCAGATGCCGGTAGTCGTTGAGACTACCGGCATCTGTGTTTTAACAATGAACTAAACAGGGACAGCACGCCGGAAAATACTGGAGGCGCCGGGGGAGTGTGCAGGGGAGTACGCCCGGGAATGCGGCAGGGAATGCACCGGGGAAAGAACGCAGTTAGAGCCGCTCCACCTGTTGAATAGCAGAGCATTTTGAGGGTGCTTTTGAGGCGTTTGCACCCGGACAATAGAGCTTGCGGCAGAAAGTAAGATTGTGCACATCTGCCCTACAAACGTGCGGATATAACCTTAACCTTTGTATACTGGAGTGCATTGAGCCTAGTCAGAATTATTTTCAGCGGCTCCAAGAAACACCAAACACTCACAGGAGATCACCACACTCATGACCCAGCCCATCTCTCGCCGCACCATCGCCAAGGCAGGCGTCTGGTCCGCACCCGTCGTCGCAGCCTCCGCAGCAGTACCCGCCTACGCCGCATCCAAGGAAACCCCCGGCGTACAGTACGGCGTGTACGTCAGTGTGCAGAACAACGGCGGCTACGTCGGCTACGCATCCTCCAACAACACCGGCACCATCAACCCGGCAAGCCCCGAGGCGCACTTCACCGCCTCCACCAACCCCGACTCCGACATCAACTGGGACGACGCAACCTCCAAGCCCAAGAGCGCAACCTACGTCAATGGCGAAGGTAAGTTCACCCCCGTCACCAACTCCCAGACCGGCGCAAACGGCGCATACATGTCCTCCAGCGGCTTCTGGTGGTCCGTACCGACCAAGGACACCGCAAGCGGCACCGGCTACATCCCCGGCAGCAGCGTAACCCTCGCAGCTGGCGCAACCTTCGTGACCGAGGTCGAGTATACCGTCTCCGCCAGCGCCCAGTCGCTCCTTAAGCTCGGTAAGATCAACGGCCAGTCCTGGAGCCCCACCGGCCGCAAGCTGACCGGTAAGACCACCGAGCTGGTCGCCTCCGCAGGCCAGGCAAAGTACCTGTCCGTCGCACAGACCGCCGGCACCTGGACCGCAGAAGTACCGACCGTCACCAAAAACTCCGACGGCACCTACACCTTCAAGGGTCGTATCGTCTACACCACCAGCAAGGCGTACACCATGAAGCAGTCCGGCACCAAGTACTACAGCCAGACCAACTTCATGCCGGCGCAGCTGCGCTTCCCGGCAAACGACGGCTGGGTTTCGTACAAGCAGACGTCCAGCGTGCAGGTCGCTAACCTGACCTACTCCGGCAACGGCGCGACCGGCTCGGAGAGCGTTTCCGGTCAGGCCACCACCGCACAGATTAACCCGTAATAAGGCAACCCCTCATGTAGGGTAAGAGCCTATAGAAAACCCCCGGCGGATGACTTACTCCGTCGGGGGTTTCTTTGCGCTCAGGCTGTGGTGCTTACAGGGAATGCAACACATGCTTGAGCGGCTATATACACTTGGGAGAGCTTATTGGGGGTATTGCGACTAGCCGACCGTCGTGCCGAACGCCAGACCCAGCAGGTAGGTCACAAACGCCGCACCGAAACCAATCAGAATCTGACGGATACCGCGCTTGAGCGGAGAAGCACCCGACAGCAGACCCACCACGCCGCCGGTGAAGCCCAGAGCCGCACCCACAAACAGCAGGGACAGCACCATCGCGAACACACCCGAGAAACCGAAAATATAGGGCAGAATCGGAACCAACGCACCCGAAGCGAAGAACGCGAACGACGCAGCGGCGGCACCAATATCGGTACCCAAAGCCACGTTCTCCTCACGGTCCTTATCCTCGCGGTGAGACAGCGACGGATCACAATCGCAATCCAGGTAGCCGAAACGCTCCATCGCACGGTGATGCGCCGCCTCCGGCTCCATGCCGCGGGCACGGTAAATCAGCTCCAGCTCGTTCGAATCCAAATCCAAATCGTGCGCAACGCGCAGGGTCACCTGGGTCGGCTGGGAGGCATCCAACAGCTCACGCTGAGAACGCACCGACACGAACTCACCCGCCGCCATCGACAGCGCACCCGCCAGCAGACCCGCAATACCCGACAGCAGAACCATCGAACTGGACGCGCCCGACGCGGTAATACCCATAGTCAGCGCCAGATTCGACACCAAACCGTCGTTAGCGCCAAAGACCGCCGCACGGAAATTACCCGAAAGCTTCTCGCGACCGTTAGTCGCCAGGGCGCGAATAATCTCCTCGTGAATCGCCTCGTCAGCCGCCATTTCCTCGGTGGCGTCCGGGTCCTCAGCGTAGGGGGAGCGGGACTCGGCGCGCTGAGCCATCGCAAGAATAAACACCGAACCGAAGTTCTTCGCCAAGAACTGCAGTAGCTGCGATTGCAGGGAGGGGCGCACGTGCACATCCGCGTGCTCACCGAGCATGTCACGCCAATGCTGCTGGTGACGCTTCTCCGCCTCAGCAACCTGTAGCAAGATTTCACGGTCGGTACCCTCTGTACGGCGAGCCAGGTAGCGGTAGATGCGCGCCTCCGACTCCTCATCGGCAAGGTAGCGGCGCCAACGCTTAATCTGCGTGGGGGAGGGGGAGACGACGGCGCTATGGCGGGTGGCCTGCGGAGCCTCGGTAGCGGTGTTTTCCGGCTGAAGCTTCTCGGTCTCTTCGCCGTGCTCGTGCTGGGTGCTCTTGTGCTGGGGGTGCTCGTGCTGGGCGTGCGTGCTCATAGTTCCCTTTCCACGGGTGCCGTGCGTGCAGGGCGGGATCCCTGCACCTGATGATGCGTTCATATCTGTGCGCTCTGTCATGAACAGTGAACCACTCTAGGGCACTCTGAACAGAAAATCTAGGACGGCCTAACCCGATAATAATGTTCGCCTCAACGTACTCTAGAGTACCCCGCGGGCGAGGCGAAACGTCGGGAAAAAGCACCGAAACAGCACAGAAACCGGGCGGGTGCACCCTCCACAAAGGAGAGCGCACCCGCCCGGTTTCGTGATTCTAAAAATTCGTGTCTTTAGAACGCTGGCTTAGATGTTGCCTTCGCCGTTTTCCAGGAATGCGCGGATGAACCACTGGAACTTCTCCAGCTCAGCGGTCTGACCGATCAGCAGGTCCTCGGTGACGGGGTCGGACTCGCCGGCGAATGCAATCGCCTTGCGGTGAGCCTCAATCACGCGGGTGTAGACGTCGTTCAGGGCGCGCAGGTGGTCAGCAACGCGTGCGCGGCCGACGGGGTAGTCCTCAACGGTGCGCTGTGCGACCAGTGCGCCAGCCAGACCGTTGGGGGTTGCGCCCAGGGTTGCCATACGCTCTGCAATGGCGTCAACGAAATCGCGGACGGTGTCGACCTGAGGGTCAATCATTTCGTGAACGGCGATGAAGCCGGGGCCGGTCACGTTCCAGTGAGCGTGCTTCAGCAGCAGGTGCAGGTCGTTCAGGTCGTGCAGACGTGCCTGGAGAACCTCGGAAATGCCCTTGCCTTCTTCGATAGTCAGGCCGGGTGCGGTGTAGTTTGCGAATGCCATGATGGTCTCCTTCATGATGCTGT
>ERZ772962.1926-NODE-1926-length-10896-cov-6.952956_pt1 | contig 10896 bp, 10 predicted proteins | sample MGYA00580676_ERZ772962 | MGnify/ENA primary metagenome ERZ772962 (study PRJEB29015, sample SAMEA2738049) | human oral metagenome | biome: human oral; feature: human-associated habitat; material: saliva | place: China | collected 2230 ...
CGGCGATGTCTTCCATCTCCTCTTCCTCGATCTTCTGCGGTCCTTTTGGATCGAGCGGGGTGAACCAGCCCAGGGCGGCATAGATCAGCCCGATGAGCGGCGAGAGCCAGCAGAACAGGGCGAACGGGGCGTAGAGGAAGGCGCTGATGCCCAGCGTGCTGGTGACGAAGGCGCCCCCGTTGTTCCAGGGGATGAGCGGCGAGACCAGCGTGCCCCAGTCCTCGATGGTGCGCGACAGGATGGCGCGGTCATAGCCCATCTCGGCGTACTTGGACTTCATGAGGCGGCCGGGCAGCACCAGCGAGGTGTAGACCTCACCGGCCACCATGCCCACGGTCAGCACCGAGCCGGCCGAGGTGAGCACCAGCGAGAAGCGCGAGGAGATGACCTTGTTGATCTTGAGCAGGATGGCGTGGAAGGTGCCATAGGCTTCCAGCACGCCCACGAAGGCGAGCGACAGGAACATCATGGTGATGACCCAGCCCATGTTGAGGATGCCACCCTTGGTGAGCAGCTTGTCGACGTATTCCTGGCCGGTGGTGGCGGTGTAGCCGTTCATCAGGATGCCGGAGATCTTGTCGAGGCTCACGCCCTGGTAGAACACGGCGATGAGCGCGCCGATGAAGACACCGGTGCACAGCGTGCCCATCACCGAGTACTTGCGAAAGCCCATGGTGATGACCACGACCGGCGGGATGAGGGTGACCCAACCCAGCTGGAAGTTGCTCTGGACCGTGTTCTGGATGGCCTCGCGCATTTCCAGGCTGCCCATGCCGCCATCGGTGCCATAGTCCATGCCCACCCAGGTGTAGATGATGAGCGTCAGCGCATAGGCGGGGATGGTGTTGGTGAGCATCGACCGGATGTGGCTCCAGAGGTCGGTGCCGGCCACGGCCGGGGTGAGGTTGGTGGTGTCCGACAGCGGCGACATCTTGTCACCGAAGAAGGCGCCCGAGACCACGGCGCCTGCTGCCCAGTACTCCGGCACGCCCAGCGCCTGGGCAATGCCCATGATGGCCAGGCCGACGGTACCCACGGTACCCCACGAGGTGCCGGTGGCCAGCGAAACCACCGTGGCCAGGATGCAGGTGGCGGGCAGGAAGATGCGCGGGCTGAGCATGCCCAGACCGAAGTCCAGGATGGTGGGCACCGTGCCGGCAGCGATCCAGCTGGCGATGACCATGCCCACGCACATGATGATGATCATCGTGGGCAGCGCCACCTTCATGACCCGGTACATGTTGTGTTCCATGTCGATCCACTTTCTGCCCTTGAGCGACATGAACAGCCCGGTGATGCAGATGCCGATGATCAGCGGGACGTGCGGCGTGTAGTCCTTGAAGATGAAGAACTGCACCATCAGGATGGCCGTGGTCAGCACGAGCGGTGCGACCTCGAACCAGAACGGATAGTCGCTCCGGTTCCTGAAGCTTTGCAGCATGGCGTGGGTCTCCTTGTGCGAAGGCCCGGGAGAACCGGGACTTCGCTGTCATGTGAATGTTTATGTGACCCCATTGTCAGTGGGCTGGCATGAATTGTGCAAGCGACACCCGGCGGTCTTAGGGGAAGCCCTGATGGGCCACCACCCGGCCGCACCCTTCGCGGAACCGTGCTCGATCGGACAACCAGAGCCGGGCCGGAAGCGCAGTGCATGCGCCCGATCCCGGAATCACGGACGGAACGTAAGTCTTCGGGTGTTGCTTCCGTTGCCGATGTGGATTTGCCGGGCAGCTTGCTGTGTAGGGATCATAATGGGCGAAGAGCCTGCCATGGCTGCGGATGAGCCGGGCAGTTTCCTTCCGCCCCTCCCGAGCCAGCCCTTCGTCATGCCAGAAGCCGCGCCATCTTCCGTTTCCGAGCGTACCCCGTCGCCAGCACCCGATTCGGGTGGCCCACCGGCAGGGCAATCGGGCCGCGCCTTCACGCTGCGCCCGATCCTGTTCGCCTACATGTGCGGCACCATGGCGATGATGGCCTTTGTCTCCATCGTCGGCTCGCTGTCGCGCCAGCTGGGGCTGGCGCCGTGGCAGGCCGGGATGGCGGTGACGGTGAGTGGCGTGCTGTGGATGCTGATGGCTCCTATCTGGGGCCGGGCCAGTGACCGCCTGGGCCGCCGGGCCGTGATGCTCACCGGCTTTGCCGGCTTCTTCGTGAGCTACTGCGCCATGAGTGGCTGGCTGGTGGCGGCCATGCGCGTGCCGATGAGTGTCGGGCTGGTCTTTGCCGGGCTGGTGCTGACGCGCGGCGCCATCGGCGGCTTCTATGCGGCGGCGCCCACGGCCAGCCAGGCGCTGATCGCCGACAACCTGCCGCCCGAGCGGCGCGTGGCCGCGATGGCATCGCTGGGCGCAGCCAATGGAGCGGGTCTGGTGCTGGGGCCTGCACTGGCGGCGCAGCTCACGCACTTCGGGCTGGAGGCGCCGCTCTATCTGACGGCGCTGCTGCCGGCACTGGGACTGGCGGTGCTGTGGAAGTTCCTGCCGGCCACGCCGCCGGTCGGCGCACGTCCGGGACAGTCGCCGCGCCTGTTGGATCCGAGGTTGCGCCGCCCGATGGTGGCGGCGTTCACGGCGCTGTTCACGGTGGCCGTGGGTCAGATCGTCGTGGGCTTCTTTGCCATCGACCGATTGGGCATGACGCCCGGGGAAGGGGCGCAGGCGGCCGGCATGGCACTGACCACCGTGGGCGTGGCGCTGATCATCACGCAGATGGTCGTGCGGCGGGTCATGTTGCCACCGGGCCGGATGATCTGCATCGGCATGACCACGGCCGGCATCGGCTTCGGATCGGTGCTGCTGGCCACCGGCGTGCCGACGCTGATGCTGTCCTACTTCGTTGCAGCGGCGGGCATGGGCTTCGTGTTCCCGGCCTTCACGGCCATGGCGGCCAATGCGGTGCAGCCGCACGAGCAGGGTGCGGCGGCCGGTTCGGTAGGGGCGGCCCAAGGGCTGGGCAATGTGCTGGGGCCGCTGGCCGGTGCGCTGCTCTATGAGATTTCGCCCACCGTGCCGTATGCCCTGGCGGCCGTGCTGCTACTGGGGGTGGCCGTCTGGGTGGGGCGCACCGGGAAACCGGACAGGGAAGGACGAGGCTGAGCCCGTCCCGTGCACCCGTCCGGGCCTTTTCCGGAAGGCCTGACCCATGATGTTTCCGCCCCTGGCCGCGGGCGGCACGGATATTTCATCAGGCCGACGCCATCCGGGTGGCCAGCTCATTGTCCAGCGCTGCGGCGCGGGCGAAGGCCGGGCGCGACGTCTGACGCTTGGCGTAGGGGCCCAGCACCGGGTCGTCGATGGACAGCACCGGACGGTTGCGCGGGTTGTCGGTATCGGTGCCCCGCGGCTGCATGAACTGCATCAGCAGGCCTGCGTAGTAGAGGTCCAGCATCGTGGTGTGGTCACCCACCAGATGCTCGCGCGTCTTCAGGTGTTGCCGCAGGGTGTTGAAGGCGGTGTCGAAGTCACCATAGCCGACGGAAAAGCGGCGTTCCGGATCGTTGTCCAGGAGCTGGAACCGGCGGTCCATGGCGGCGTATTCCAGATGCAGCGCAAAGCACATCCAGCGGTAGAACTCGCCCCGTTCCACATGGCCCGCGGGCGGGATCAGGTTCTTTTCCGGGAACTGCTCGGCCAGCCAGGTGCAGATGCCCAGCGCCTCGGTCAGCACGGTGTCGTCTACCTTCAGCGCCGGTACCTTGCCCATCGGGTTCACGGCGAGGTAGGCGGCCGATTTCATCGGCTCGCCATAGGGCACCGGCACCACCTCATAGGTGGCTTCGCATTCTTCCAGCATCCAGCGCACCATGCGGCCGCGGGAACGGGGGTTGGTGTAGAGGGTGAAGTGGCTCATCGTGGGCTCCTGGGGTGGGGAAGGCCAAGCGCTTCCCGGACGTGAAGCCACTATACGCGGGGCTGCTGTCAGTTTCTGTCAGGAGGCGGCAGGCGACCGGGCCGTCCGGCGGACTCACGACTTTTTCAGGTGCTGGTGAAGCATCCGCGGGTGGCGCGAGCGCGTCGTTCGGCTGCGGGATCCGGTCCGGGGAATGCCCTTGCACGATCACGGATCGTACCGGCTGAGATCAACGCCGGTGTGGCGTTGCCATTCGGCCAGCATGCGCAGGCGGGGCAGCGGGCAGGGGCCGGCGGGCTGGGCCTGCTTCATGCGGTCAGTGCGAAAGTGCCGGAAGTCCTGGCGCAGTTCGCACCAGGCGGCCAGCACCGGGGTCTCGTCGAAATAGCCCAGTGCCAGGGGCCAGACGATGCGCTGGCTGGTGTGGCCTTCGGCGTCGGTGTAGTCCAGACGCAGGCGCTGGTTCTCGCGCAGGGCGGTGCGCACGACGGGCAGCACGGCGTTCTCGTCGTTCCTGGTGCCCTGTGGGTGTCGGCGACCGGCCGGGTAGAGCGCGTGCTCGTCGAAGATGGGGGCCAGCCGTGGCGGCAGGATGGCGCCGATCTTGGAGAGCGCCGAGCGGGCATCGTCGGCCAGGGCCGGGTCGGCGTGCCGCCCCACCCAGCGCAGTCCCAGCACCAGGGCCTCGATCTCGCTTTCGCGGAACATGAGGGGCGGCAGGGTGGGGCCGCCCTTCTTCAGCACGTAGCCCACGCCGGCCTCGCCCTCGATGTCGGCGCCCTGGTGGCGCAGGGTCTCGATGTCGCGGTAGAGGGTGCGGACGCTGATGTCCAGCTGCTCGGCCAGTGTGTGGGCCTGCAGCGGCTGCCGGCTGCGGCGCAGCCGCTGCATCAGTTCCAGCAGGCGCTCGGTGCGGGTCATGGGGCAACCGGCTCAGTCGTCGCCATGTGGCCATTCCTCTTCTTTACCGCGCAGGGCGGCCTGGATGGCCTCGCGGGCGCTTTCGCGCTGCGCCACGACCAGCTCGTCAATCTGCTTGTTCTTGAAGGGGCCCAGCGTGGGGTCGTAGACGCGGGCCTGCTCGATCATGCCGTGGCGATCGTGGCGGTAGAAGATCTTGCCGACCTTCTCGGCGTCGTCGCGGCTCATGCCCAGCCTTTCCAGGGCACGCTTGCCGGCACGGATGGCGGCGTCGAAGGTCTCGCGCACGATCTCGTTGGCACCGGCCTGGTACAGGTCGAAGGTGTGCAGCCGGTCGTAGGCACGGGCCACGATGTCGATGTTGGGGTTCACCTCGCGGGCGAAGCGGGCGATGGACAGCGCCTGTTCCCGGTTGTCGATGGCGATCACCAGCAGGCGGGCGTTCTCGATGCCGGCCGTCAGCAGCAGTTCAGGGCGGGAAGCGTCGCCGAAGTGGGTCTTGGTGCCGTAGCGGTTGAGCCCGGCCACGGTGGCCGGATCCAGGTCGATGACGGTGGTGCTGTGGCTGCTCATCTGCAGCATGCTGTTGACGATCTGGCCGAAGCGTCCCATGCCCACCACCAGGATCGGATGGTGTTCGTCGATGGTGTCGGCCTCGGGCGTCTCGGCTGGCTTCGCGCCGAAGCGCCGGTGCAGGATGAGGATGAGCGGCGTGATGGCCATCGACAGCACGATGATGGCCGTCATGTTGGCGTTGACGGTGGCGTCGATGACGCCGGCATTGGCGGCCGCGGCATAGAGCACGAAGGCGAACTCGCCGCCCTGGGCCATCAATAGCGCCCGGTCCATCGCGTCGGTGTGGTTGCTGCGGGCCAGCCGGGCCACGCCATAGACGCACAGCCCCTTGACCACCATCAGCGCGATGACGCCCGAGACGATGATGCCCCAGTTCTCGGCCACCACCTTCAGGTCCAGCGACATGCCCACGCCCAGGAAGAAGAGCCCCAGCAGCAGGCCACGGAACGGCTCAATGTCGGCTTCCAGCTGGTGGCGGAAGCTCGATTCGGACAGCAGCACGCCGGCCACGAAGGCGCCCATGGCCATGGACAGGCCGCCCGTTTCCATCAGCAGGCCGGCACCCAGCACCACCAGCAGTGCGGCCGCGGTCATGACCTCCCGGGCACGGCTGGCGGCCAGCACGCGGAACAGGGGGTTGAGCACCCAGAGGCCTGCGGCCACCAGGGCGGCCAGACTGAGCAGGGCAGTGCCGATGGTCTGCCACAGCGGTGTGGCATGCGCGGCACTCTCGGGTGTGGCAGGCGCGAGGAACTCGACGATGGCCAGCAGCGGGACGATCAGCAGGTCCTCGAACAGCAGGATGGAAACGATGCGCTGGCCACGCGGCGAGGCCAGTTCCTGCCGCTCGCCCAGCACCTGCATGACGATGGCGGTGGAGGTGAGCACGAAGCCGGAGGCGCAGATGAAGGACACTTCCCACGGCGCCCCGAACAGGGTGCCGACGATGGTGAGCAGGATGGCGCTGACGACGACCTGCAGGCTGCCCAGGCCGAAGATCTGTCGACGCAGGCCCCACAGGTGCGAGGGCTTCATCTCCAGACCGATGACGAACAGGAACATCACCACCCCGAATTCGGCAATGTGGATGATGGCGTGCGAATCGGTGATCAGGGCCAGGCCGTAGGGGCCGATGGCCAGGCCGGCGGCCAGATAGCCGAGCACCGAGCCCAGGCCCAGTCGCTTGAAGAGGGGCACGGCCACGACGGCGGCGCCCAGCAGGGAGACGACCTGGATGAGGTCGAATGAGGAACCTTCTGCTGCCATGAAACGGGAGTCGAGGAGAGGGGGGGAGAGGGGATGCGGTGGTCCCGGGGGACTTGCGCAGGGAAGAGGAGGGGCTATGGTAACGCCGCCGACGGGGAGTGAAGCGGGCCCGCCGATTTCAGTGGGCCGGGGAAGCCCTGTCCAGTGGGGGGCCGGAGGTTCGGGAGTCCCTTGGGACCGGGGTATCCTGATTGGTCAACGAGGAGGAATCATCATGACGCAACGGAATCCCTGGCGAGTCTTCATCATCCACGGTTTCGACGCTTCGCCCGAGGAGCACTGGTTCCCCTGGCTGGAAGCGCAGTTGCGGGAACGGGGGATCCAGGCCACCCGCCTGCGGATGCCGGACAGCAGCCACCCGGACTTCGACCGCTGGCAGGCCACGATGCGCGAGGTCATCGGGCAGCTGGATGAACACACCATCCTGGTGGCGCACAGCCTGGGCACCATCAGCGTGCTGCATTTCGCCAGTCAGTCCGGTGCGAAGCGGCTGGGCGGCATCGTGCTGGTGTCGGGCTTCGAGGGGCGGATCCCGGGGCTGTCCACGCTGGATGACTTTGACGTGGATGCCTATGCGGACCGGACGAAGATCGATGCGGCCACGATTCACGCCATGTCGCCGGTCCTGCATCACGTCGTCAGCACCAACGACTATGCAGTGCCGCCGGCCGTGAGCGAGCAGCTGGCACAGCGCCTGGGCGGCACGGTGCACCGGGTGCCGGACGCCGGCCACTTCCTGGACCGCGAGGGTTTCACCGAGCTGCCGGTGGTGCTGCAGGCGGTGGAGGATGTCGTTCAGGGCGCCGGGGTGGCGGGGAGGTAGGGGGCAAAGGACGGGCCGTGCGTTGCGAGACTCAGCGGACAGTGTGGGCGATGCCGAATCGTTCTGCGAGGCTGTTCAGCCTTCTGTCGAGCGTCCAGAGCAGAGCGTTCTCCGTCATCAGGGTCGAGGCCAGCAGCATCAGATCGACGAGGCCGCAGCCCAGACCGTAGAGACGATGGCGCTCAATGAAGGCCATCAGTTCGTTCAGACTGCATATCTGGGTGCTGCGCAGCTCGGCCAGCCAGGCGAGGACTCGAGTGCGATCAGGCGGGGCGCCGCATGCGATTTCACCGATGACGAAGGGATGCACCAGCACACGATCCTGATGAAGCAGTGTTGTCAGTGTTTCATTGCCATGCCTGAAATGATCAACCCAGACGCTGCTGTCCACGAGGATGGCGCGTGTCGTCATGGCAGCGACGGAAAACCATCTTCGTTTCGAGAAGTGGCAGGCTGGGCCTGGATGGATGAAGGATCATCGGAATGGGAGCGCCGCGGCGGAAGCTGCATGTCAGGCATGCTGCCTCCCAAGGCGGCCAGACGCTTGGCCGACTGGATACGGACGAAGGTCTTGACGGCTTCCCGGAAGAGGTCGGCCTTGTCCATGTCGGGGTCGGCAACAGCGAGCGCTTGTTCGTAAAGTGCGTCATCCAGCGTGACCGTAGTGCGCATCGGAAGGCTCCATGCGATTTGATGTCATTTTGCATCAGGATTGATGATTCCCGCGATGCCTATCAGCTGTGCCAACCTTCTGCACTGTGTCACCGGTCCTGAATCACGTTATCGGCATCAACAACCCATGCCGTCCCGCCGGCTGTGAGCGAGCAGGTGGTCCGGCTGCTGCATGGGTGTACTTGCAAGGGGTTTTGCGCTCAAGATGTCGATGATCACACTACCATGATCGAAGAAACGCCCGGGAGCGCTGCTGACCAGCCCTCCCTCATGAAAGGAGACGACGATGAGCAAGAAGATACTGGTGGCCTATGGCGTGGACGTGGATGCCGTGGCGGGGTGGTTGGGATCCTACGGCGGCGAGGACAGTCCGGATGACATCTCCCGGGGCATGTTCGCAGGCGAGGTGGGGACACCGCGCCTGCTGGATCTGTTCGACAGGTATGAGCTGAAGACGACCTGGTTCATTCCGGGGCATTCCATCGAGACCTTTCCGACGCAGATGCAGGATGTGGCGCGTCGCGGCCATGAGGTGGGCGTGCATGGCTACAGCCATGAGAACCCCATTGCCATGACGCGCGAACAGGAAACGGCGGTGCTCGACCGTTCCATCGCGTTGATCACCGACGTGACAGGCCGGCGGCCGACGGGTTATGTGGCGCCGTGGTGGGAGTTCAGCTCCGTCACCAATGAGCTGTTGCTGGAGAGGGGCATCAAGTACGACCATTCGCTGATGCACAATGACTTCCACCCATACTATGTCCGGGTGGGCGACAGCTGGACGAAGATCGATTATTCGAAGCATCCGGATCACTGGATGAAGCCCCTGCAGCGGGGCCAGGAAACGGACCTGGTGGAGATTCCGGCCAACTGGTATCTGGATGACCTGCCACCCATGATGTTCATCAAGAAGTCCCCGAACAGCCATGGGTTCGTGAATCCACGAGACATCGAGCAGATGTGGCGTGACCAGTTCGACTGGGTATACCGCGAGCATGACTATGCGGTCTTCACCATGACGATTCATCCAGACGTATCCGGCCGGCCCCAGGTTCTGTTGATGCACGAGCGGCTGATCGAGTACATCAATGGCCATGAGGGCGTACAGTGGTGCACGTTCGACCAGATTGCAGACGACTTCAAGGCGCGTCACCCACGCGGCTGATGTCGAGGACGGGCATCTGATGTGTGGGCTTTGTGGACTGCTGGGTGAAGATCGACATTGGAGCAGCCTGCCGACGAATGGGCAGAGCAGCAATGCCGTGCTGCGTCGTCTGGCCCGGAGTCGCCGTATCGCTATCGTCAACCGGATGCTGGACGCACGCCGGATCCGCGTAAGCGACTGGCAGGGCAGCCAGTATCTGGTGAGCACGGCAACCGGCAAGACCTTGCTGGCCATGAATCTGCCGGACATCTGGCGTGCAGTGGCCGAGTTGACGGGCAGCCCCTTCGATCCGCTTGGGCAGGAGGGGGCTGAGCCGCCAGCTCAGGCGATCCGATGAGGCGGGAGGACACCCGATCCATGGACCTGTCTCCGAGCCGAGTGCCTCGGAAAGGGCGGGGCCATGATGAGGAGCAGGGTCGTGGAGCGGGGCCGATGCGATGAATGTTGAGCTTTCCCGACATGACGGCGATACCCGGATTCCTGTCATTGTCCTGACGGGTTTTCTGGGTGCAGGGAAAACCACGGTGCTGCGGCAGATGCTGGAGCAACCTGGCTACGCCGATCATGCAGTATTGATCAATGAGTTCGGTGCGGCCGGTATCGACCAGCAGGTGGTGACGCCCATTTCTCCTGATGTGGTGCTGCTTGATTCGGGCTGCCTGTGCTGCCAGATCCGGGGTGAGCTGAAGGCGGCGCTGGTCGGCATGCTGGACCAGCGCGCCCGAGGAGTGATTCCCCGTTTTCGGGGGATGGTCATCGAAACCAGTGGCCTGGCGGAGCCGACCCCCATCCTGGCAACGATGCAGGCCGATCCACTGTTGTCTCACCAGCTTCGCGTGGCGCGAACGGTCACGGTCGTGGATGCCATCAATGGTCTGGCCACGTCCGAAGCGTGTCTCGACGAGGAGCGTGCCATCTGGTGGCATCAGGTGGCTGCGGCCGATGCCATTCTGATCAGCAAGGGGGATCTGGATGCGGAGGCCGCGCACCGATTGCGTCTGTTGCTGCAGACCCGGTTGCCGGGTGTGCCGGTGATGATGCGGGTTCCAGGACAGGGAGTACCTGACTTCGATGATCTTGCCTTCGGGCAGGCAGATTCCGGTTGGGCGGAGGCGGGTGCGATGCGTGATGATCATGTCGCTGTCGACAGGATGGGGCACGCATCGATCGATGACGCGTCCTGGAGAGCCGCTCCGGTGCAGGGGCCGGGTTTGCCTGCTCTGGTACAGTCCCTGGTTCTGACGGCGGTCACGCCCATCGACTGGACCGCATTTGGTGTCTGGCTGTCCGCACTGCTGCACGTGCATGGTCGAGCAATCCTGCGGGTCAAGGGAATTCTGGACATCGGCGAGCCCTATCCGATACTGATCAATGGGGTTCAGCATCAGATACATGCGCCGATGCACCTGGATGCATGGCCGGGGCAGGGGCGCCGTTCCACACTCGTCCTGATCGTGGTGGGCATCGATCCCGCAGATCTGTGCGCGTCGTTCCAGCGTTTCGTACATGCCGAGGCGATGCCTATGCAGCTGGACGGCTAGAAAAATCAGGGATAATCCTCCACAGTTCCGGCCGGTTCCGCGGCCATCATCATCACTGAAGGAATCGTCATGACAGCGCAAGT
>ERZ772962.1932-NODE-1932-length-10886-cov-15.916351_pt1 | contig 10886 bp, 10 predicted proteins | sample MGYA00580676_ERZ772962 | MGnify/ENA primary metagenome ERZ772962 (study PRJEB29015, sample SAMEA2738049) | human oral metagenome | biome: human oral; feature: human-associated habitat; material: saliva | place: China | collected 2230 ...
TTCTGCTCGGTCTTCGTCTCGGTTTTCGCACCGACGCTCGCGGTATCATCCTCTGCGCTCATGCGGGTTGCCCGACGTTCCTTCCGCGCCCAGCCGATTGCCCCGGCGAGAAGGCCGAACCCTGCCCAGCCCAACAGCACAGCCCATGGCAGGGAGTTTGAGGCATCCGGGAAGTAGGCTATATTCCGCAGCAGCGTGTTGGATGCGCCCGGCACCATCAGCTGCCCGAGGGCTCCCCAGGGTGCGGGGATAAACTGCCACGGCATGCTTGCCCCGGAGAGCGGGTTACCCACGAACATGGAGAGCACGGCGCCAAGGCCGATACCGGCGGCGTCGGCAAACAGTGCGGACATTCCGATCATGAAGGAGGCCGTCGCGAAAACGGTCATGCCGAAGGTTGCCCACAGCGCCCCGAAATCGCCGGGAACGAACCCGAACCAGGTGCCCAGAATAAGGGTCATGAAGAGTCCGCCGATAACTCCGTAAAGCCCTGCAGTTGCGAAGCGGCGCACGGTTCCTTTGATGAGGTAGATACTGAGGACCCCGCCGAGCATTCCGCCCATAACAAGCGGGAATGCGGCAACCGCCAGGCCCATACCGTTGGGATCGCCCTCGCCGAGCGGCACGACTGCGGTGGTTTTAACCTGCGCCTGCTGCAGTTTTTCCTGTTCGGTTTTCAGCTGTTCGAGCTGCTGGGCGCAGCGATGGCTCCTTGTTCACCGCCTGCCTGTGCGGCCTGCTGCAGCGCCTGAGTTTTGGCTGCGGTGGCTTGCTGCTGCACCTGCGCGTTCATCTGCTGGGCTACGCCGGTGAGCATCTGGTTTGCGGAGGCGTTCGCAGCAGGGGCGGTCATGACTTCGGGTGCTGCGCCTTCGGTGAAGACGATCGCGCCGTAGGTTTCGCGTTCTTTGATCTGCCGTTCGGCGTCTTCGCGGGAGGACGCCTGTTTGAACTCGAAGGTTTCGATCCCTCGATCTTTGAGTCCTTGCTCGAATTGGCTGACGGCTGCTTCCGGTCCCGCGATGGAGACGGGCAGGTTTTTTGCCTCCATGGCTTTAGTGGGCCAGGTGAAGGCGAGAATCACGATGCTGACAATGACGGATGCCAGCGTGGCGATGGCGATAACCTTGCGCCAGGATGAGGGCGTGATCACCTCGGTTGTGCGTGCCATGAAACTCTCCAAACAAAATAGATGTTTTGTTTATCAACACGTAAGACTCTACTCTGCATAAAGACCAGATGCAAACACAATAACCATTTTGTTTATAATGTCACAACAGAGAATAAGCATTCTATTTTTGTCTAGCGCAAACTCTTCGAAAAGGTATAGTCTTAAGGCATGCCACGTCTGACCGAAGCCACTAAACAGGCACGTCGACGCCAAATTATCGACGCCGCCTTCACGTGTTTTACCGCCAAGGGGTACACCCATACCTCCATGACGGACATCATCAGAGAATCCGGACTTTCCTCGGGTTCCATTTACTCGCACTTCAGCGGCAAAGGCGACATTCTTTACGCCACTGTTCAACAGCGTATCGATATGATCGCCGCAGCCTACCAGGAACTCGACGACCCATCCCCGCGCGATATTATGCGCATGATCTTCGCCACCTCAACCGTCGAAGCGAATTTCACCTCGATGCTGCGCATCCGTTTGGAATCGTTTACCGTTCCCGAGGTGCAAGAATCCACCAACACGCTTTTTGCCACCCTGCACGATATTGTTGCCCAGTCGCTCACCCCTTGGGGTCAGCGGTATCTCAAGGCGAAAAATAAACGCAAACCTTCTGCCGACGAACTGCATTCTTTCGTCAGTGACACAGCAGATGCGCTCATCCTCACTTTCCAGGGGTTCATGGTGCGCTCAGCCCTGTCGCCCTCGACCGACCGTGAGCACCTTTTCGACATTGCACTGAACCTGCTGCCTGAATAGAAAAAGCAATCTATAGCGATTGTTTACAGGGGTTTTAGGTTCGGTGGTTAACAGTATGCGCCCGGGCAGGAAATCCACCTGCCCGGGCACGGTATTCGCTGTGCCTCAGCCACTATAGGCGTATCACACCAGCTCTCTAGGGCACTTCAAATGCCCACACATTATGAACATAAGGGCGGCGACCAAAATCACCATTCCAATCCACCCGCATCCCGTTTCGCTCTAAAACAGGCACCACTTTATCGCGCATCATAGCGACAGACAGACGCTCATATGTTTCGTCTTTTTCTTCCTCACTCATTGCTTCGAACTGTTCTTTCGTGCAATAAGCGGGCCAAAATATGCCATACCCCAGGAAAACACCCCACCCCTGTGGGATGGCTTCGGCATCTTGCTGGTGGTAGAACACATACCCGTACCAGGTGCGGGAACTATCGCGCTCATCAACAATTTCGTAGTTGCCGCAGGTGCCGCAGCAGGTGAAGTTGCTGCGCCCCAGAATGCCCTCTTCCGCCAGCTGCGCAAAGGCACGCTCGAGGTTGCCGTCTTCACGAGTAATGCCGAGCTCTCGAGCCAGGCTGCGGTGCCGTTCAATCACTTGGCACGCATAAGCATTAATGGCTTCTTCGGTGGGGCAAGACGACTCTTCAGTGTCCTGATCGTTATCAGACAGATAGTCGATACTATCTAGAATCACCTCCGCGTACAGCTCAGGGTCACCTACTCCCCTCGCGAGGTGGGTGCGAATATCGTCCTCAATTACCTCACGCGTTTCTCGATCGACACCCCACTCGGCGGGCACGGGTGGATCGAGGGTAAGACAATGGTTATACCAAGTGGTAGCGGTTTCTTCAGTAATTTCTTGGCTCATGCCCCCAGTGTACAAGCTCTGCTGTGTGCTGGCTCGTGGTTTCGTCACGTCAGCGGGCACCATAACTTCGCACACAATAACCCAGTGATACACAGAGAATACCGCGCGGAAAATATTGCCCAGAGTATGCGAATGCGGGGTGCCGCCTACACTTTAGGCGGCACCCCGCGTCCTTTATACTCCCAAAAAGCAACCGATATCAACTGCTTTTTGCTGTTTCACGTGAAACATTTGCCGATTAGCTACAGCATGAGGCCGCCCGGCCATCAAGCACTATGCCCACGATTCGCGCGCAACCATTCTGGTCAGCGCCAACGGACCACCATTGCTGTTACCGTGGTACCGACCGAAGTGCACATAAGGGCCGCGGTGTGCGGTATCATTCAGCCGTGGCGAGTACTGGCCATTAATCACGTAGTAGAAGAAATCCTTCTTGACAATAATCTTCCCGTCAATATTGCGGTTGGCCGCTAGAGGTTTCTCCAGCTTCATGGTGTGCAGCACCACCGGCTCCTTGCCGCGTTTGGCCGGGTCATAACGGAGTACCTGTGCAATATCGCCGCTGAGGTATTTGCCGTTTTCATCGCGCACGCGGCCGCCGGGGCGCAGCGTCAGCACATAGCACCCGTCGGTGGCCTCACCCCGGAATTTTGAGGCAATGCCGAACGGCCCGTCGTGTTCGCGGCCAAATACCAGGTAGCCGTACTGCCAGGTGGTGGCGGGCAGCCTGTTTTCCCAACGCATTGAAAAGTCTAGGGTGTAGTTCTGGCGCGTGGTCATGCTCACCAGCGGGCCCAGCAGCACCGACTCGTCATGGGGCTGACTGTGCACGAGGGCCCCGCGGGAATAGTCGGGCATATCGCGCGGGTTCGTGACTTCAGCCGGAATCATTCCGTGCAGGCGGCGTCCTTCCCCTAGTTTTAGGTTGGGGTCGAGGTTACCGCCGGTAATCCAGTACGGGTCTGGGCACATAAACCCGCGCACACCCAGGGCACGGAAACGCTGGTGTACACTGCGGCGGTGAATCTCCCACACAATTACGGGCTTGCCGTAACCTACCACCTTACGCACATTCTCCACAGACATGGTGCCGGATGCGGTACCGCGCGTGTTCTCGTAGAAGGGCACCCCAATAGCGTCCACAGTGGCGGAGGCGGCCATGCGCTGAATTCCAGGCTGGCTGTCATTGGCATCGAAGTAGCACCAGGTCTGACATCCTGCTGCCTTAGCCTGGGTGAGGAAGCGGGAGTTGGGGTCGTATTTGCCGTTGCCGTCACGGTAGACTTTTACGACGGTGCGGGCGGCAAGATTGCGGCGCTTAATCGTCTCAAGCAGCAGGCGCTGGCCTTGGCCGTCTTTCGCTTCAATGAACAGAATGGTGTTGCGGTTAATGGCATCAATGGAATCCAGTGCCTCATCCAGGGTAGGAATCAGCTCCAGCGGGGCGCCTTCACCGAGGGTTTCACGCATGTTCACGTATACGCTGCGCAGCCGCACGTAGGTATTGTGGCGCACTACCATATTTGACCCCGTAGTGCGCTGCAGGGTTTCGTCGTGCATGCACACAAGCCTGCCGTCGGAGGTAGTGCGCACTGAGATTTCGACGGCTTCCGCGCCGCGCCGCACGGATTCTGCGTATGCGTAGGCGGTGTGTTCGGGGTTAACGTCTCCTGCGCCACGGTGGGCGATGAAGAATTCCTGACGGCGGATAAAGTTGTGTGCAGCAGTTGATACGGCACCTGAGAGTGTCCCCTGCGCCTGCGGGGAGGCGTTTTGCCTCGCTTCTGCTGCAGATGCACTGCTTGCCGTCCCAAAGACGCTTGCGGCTGCTCCTAGTGTTCCGGCGCCAATAAAGGCACGACGGTTCAAGTTAAAGTTGAATGTTGTCATCGGGTAGTCTCCCTCGTTCATTCGTTGTTGATTCAGTTTTACGTGTGTTATGTGTGTGCATTAAGCCCTAATTGTAGTGAACTTATGCTTTAAGTAGCATATCTATTTTTAAGCTGCCTGTCTCTGTTTTCTAAAGATTTATGCGTGTTTTTTGCATCAGAAAATAAAGCCCCTAGTCAGGGGCATAAAATGGTTTCGGGTAGCAGCCGTTCTATCCGGAGCATTACGCGGCTAACGGGGCCTTCAATGCCCCATAAATACGCAAAGTACGCATAAAAATAGCCCGCCGGGCGGGTATCGGAGGGTCTCGATACACGCGACGGCGGGCGAGAGTAGGTGCGGAAAAGTGAAATTTACTATTTCTTGGTGGCTTCAGCAACGCGGTCGCCAGCGTGAACGGTGCGGCGAGCGTCAGATTCCTTAGAAATATTGAACTTCGCGGTATTAGTAATCATCACCATGGTTTCTTTTGAGGGGATGCGCCCTTCAATTGCAGCCCAGTCCACCTTCACAATGGGGTCGCCTGCATCAACCTTATCGGCGACTTTAGCCAGACCCTCAAACCCTTCACCACCAAGGTCTACGGTGTCAATGCCGATGTGCACCAGCACCTCACCGCCGTTAGGGGTGCGAATCATAAATGCGTGCAGGGTATCCTGAATGAGCGCAATCTCGCCGCTAACGGGGGCGCAGATAACACCATCGGTGGGGTCCACAGCGTAGCCATCACCCATCACACCCTGCGAAAAAACAGGGTCTGAAACCTCGGCGAGAGGCAGGTATTCACCGCTGACAGGTGCTACATAAATTTCGGCGGCAGGCTGTTCTGCAGCTTCTTTTTTCTTGCCGAATCCAAACATATAATCTCCTTCAGTGGGGCTGGGGTGGTCATGAAACCGATGCGATCCCCTGCGGCGATCTGGAACACGTTTCTGCATCAAGGATACCGTATTCAGCGGGTGAGGTGTGTGGCCAAAGCCCCATGACGCATTGTGGAAGATGTGCCGCACCACTCGTTTTACAGGTTTCCCGGCCTGGGGGTTAGGGCAGTTAAGCCGTGCGCGCATCCTTGCGGCATCCCCCTGTCAGCACGGATGCAACGCGAGTAAACTTAGGAGCAAGTTCAGGCACATGATGGTGCACCAATCAACAACGGCGGAGTGGGTATGAGCGAAGAGCAGCCAACAAGCACTATTCTTGAGGTCTTCATCCCGGGCCCGGGAGAGAACCCCAATGACCCGGGCGATGTGGAACGCAGCGCCTTTTTAGGCGCGGCGCAGCAGGCTTTGGATGACGGGGTTGATATTGAGGTGTTTGCCACCGACACCTACCCCTCAGCGTTTGAGGAATGCGAACCGGTGGCGGAGCAGATTGCTATGAGCGGCCTTGAGGTTCTGCCTATTATGTTGGTAAATGGCGAAGTAAAAGTATCATTCATGTACCCCACCGCTGAGCAGCTGAAACGTTTTGCAAAGGCACACACGGTCAAAAGTCCGAAGGTTAATGCGGCTGCGGCTGCCTGTGGGCCAACCGGGGGCGCAGGCACCCCGGTGCCTGACTTATCGCCGGGCGGGTTACGTGAACCCGCCGGGTTTGCGGCCACTCTTGCCGGGAAGAAGCCCCAGGTTGTGGGTGGTCCCGATATTGGTAACCGCGTGAATCTCATGGGCGGGGATACCGGTGACGGCATTCCCACAGAGGGTTCTGTTGCTACCAAGTCCGGCGGCTGCGGATGCGGTGGCTGCGGGTGTGGCAGCAAGTAGCCCACCATCAACCAGCAGCTAAATATTTAACACCAAAACATGGGCCTCACCCTTCACGGGTGAGGCCCACACTGCTATTGGTAGTAATACGGTGGCTGCTGCTCGTACCCTATTTGGGTGTATTGCGGCACCACCCCGCCCCCATACGCAGGGTAGGCTGCAGCTGCTTGCTGCATGGCTAGCCGCTGATGTTCACGCTGCCTCTTAATGTCCTGCATATGCCGTGCACAGTCTACCGAGTAGAGAATGCAGACTACCATCCATACTATACACACAATAAATATGAGGAGAATATGGACGGTTAATTCTATTGTTGTATTATCAAGCCGCGAGGGGAAAAAGGAAAAAGCGGCGATTCCTGCAAGTACTGCACCGTAAATATTTATACCCATAACCAGGCCAAAAAGTTTTCCGCGCTGATACATAAAAGCACTAATAATCTGCAGGATAATATACACAATATAGGGGATGCTTAAGATCGAAAGTACAATGGCGAAGAAAATGCCTAAACCTTTTTCATGGCCGGTCGACTTTAATATAGGAGTTGTTATCATAAAAATCCAGAAACCAATATGTGCTGCATGCACAATAAAATGTAACCAGTAAAAAACAATATATATAGTATTGGGTTTCTGCGCACTCGGCCCATACGGCGCTACGGTGATCGGGGGCACTTGAGGGGGCACTCCCATGTAAGGGTTCTGCGAGAATCCTGGGGTACTCATGCGATACATCCTTAAATTTTTAAAACTGTAATATTTACCATCGGCCACCTTAATAGTGTTACTTACTGGGGATGCTCCTGATCGGGGCGCATGTTCGGGGCAGCGGGTGGGTGCGGATAGGGAGCCTGCACCGCCTGTTGAGTTGGCGGTATGGGGGCAGCGGACGGATAGGCAAACTGCTGCGGTACCACGCTGTTATTGGGGTACGTCGGCTGCGAGGCGAACATACGTGCCGCCTCTTCCTGCCGCTGATGGCTTGCTATTTCTAACATGTAAAAGATTCCCATAGCAATGTCAAACACCAAGAACGGTAAAATAAACGGGTTTATCGCAAAAGCTACAACCATAGGTAACCCACAGGCCACGAATCCATAAATATTAATGGCCCGTACTACACCTAACAACTTTCCTTTACTATAAAAATAAGCACAGAAAGCCTGCAATATGATATTCACCATATATGTTATATTGGGTATAACAAACAGGATGGTTACAATAAAGTAATATTCTTCTGCACCGCGAAGAAAGTCAAAATATATATACCATAAGCCCAGAAGCATAATAACCATTGGTACATAAGCACGCACCCAGTATAAGGCAACATATTTAAGCGGTGAGACCTCTACAACAGGCGGCGGCATAGCCCCCTGCGGTGGCAGCGGCGCAGCAGGAAAAGCCGGTGGAGCATACGCGGGAGGCGGTATCTCGGCTCCCTGCGATACAAACTGATACTGAGTCTGCTGATTGACTGGCCCATAAGGGTGCACCGTATGTGATGATTGCACCGGTGCCTGAGGCTGTTCGTATAACAGCGAGTAGGGGAGGTGATCTACATCGTACACAGGCTCTTCAGTGTGTCGTTGTTGAAATATGTTATCGGCGCTCATGTAGGCATCCTAAACACCCAACCTGAAGGTAAGCTGACAATCTGGCGCAGAATTATTAAAAAACATCAAATATCAACCCAAAATATCAAATAGTGAGAAATTTGCGTCTTCTCCGAACCCGTTACCCCTCCACTAGATTACTAACACGTGGGCGGCATGATGTGCTGTTTCCTAAGGTTTTACAACGGGCCGGTGCCAGCCAGTGCTCACCCGCACAATGCAATATGCAGGCGTTTAGTGATCGTGGGTCTTATGTTGCTTGGAACTTGGGTGGGATTGCGGCGACAGTTGAGAGCGTTGAGCTTGCTGCACCAGATGCTCAGATACAACCGGGATACCGGGGATAAGACTGTTATGTTCACCCGAGTCGCTCGAGGCGGGTTCTTTATCATGGGTTTCCGTAATCTCTGTCTCAGGCTCATCGCTCTGGGTGACGGCTGGTGCTGTCGGCCCTGTGGGCACACCGGTACTGGTCGGTTCTGTGCTTTCAGGCGCAGTAGTACTGGAGGATTCGGTGCCTTCTTCGGGGTTTTCGGCAGGTTTTTCTGGGGTATCCGGGTGTGCAGGGGACGTTATATTGCTTAACGACGTTTCACGGGGTAAGTCCTCGGCAGTTACGTATTTCTCATAGAGACGCCGACCGCCCTCCCCCAACTGGATATAACCTTTGGAGATTTTGGATGCCTGCGCCAAGCTGTATACAGCACAAAATAGCTCGAAGGCGCACAGCATAATGCCCGGAGTCATAAATATTTTGTAGAGCGACATGGTGATTCCCCACAAAAAGGGCAGGCTCAGTAACGTTAAGATATTAGCCGCAACGTTTACGGCAACACGTCCTTTATCAAGTTGGCCTAAGCTCAGTAAAAGCAGAATCGGGTACGCGAAGACTGTAGGTGCAGGAAACACCACCCCAGATACCGTAGCAACCAATAGTGCAAGAAGCGGGAGCAGGAGAAAAAAGAACCGGACTCCAATAAAGACTTTAAAGGTACGTACAATCTTGGCGAGCGTGTACGCCTCAGCCTTAGTCTTGGGAGGAACGATAGAGGTTTCTGACGCTCCTCCAGTGGATGCAACACCAGCAGACACGCGGTTTGTCTGCTTAGCATCCTCACCAGCAGGTGCGGGGTTTTCGGAGGTCTTATCCGGTTCCCCCTGTGTGCTTTGCTCCGCATGGTCATTGCGGCGCGTATCTTCATCCGCCGATTGAGGCGCCTGATCGTTTTTGTCCGTGTCTTCTGGCTGGGCGCCCTCCCCCGTTTGCTGTACGGTTCGGTCTTCTTCTTTGTCCTGCGTTTGCTCCCGTGCTTCTTCCTCGGCGGCTTTGTTCTCAAGCTGCTCAGCCAGCTCAAGCAGTGAAGGTACAGCGTGTAATTCCTCATTGTGTTTTGACATGTGCGCTCCTTGCCCGTCTGCAGCTTTTACGATGAGCCGATATTTTCAGGGTATTCTGCACATCTGAAGGATGACTTAAAAACAGGCGCGTTTTGAAGGCTTCAGTCTTTGTATTTGCTGGCAGTTCTCCGGGCAAAGGCGCAAAAAGCGGAAAGCAGCATCATGAAGGCCCGTTGTAGCTAAAATACGTATGCCCCGAACCGTCCATAGTTCGGGGCACTCATGTATTTTCACAGCTTGCGGGTATCGGCTACATTAGGAGCTACGCTCCCTGGGTTCAAACCGTTTTATTCTTCCGGCGGCGAGAATATTCACGAACCGTCACGAAGATAAAGACGATGCACAGGGCTACATCTATGAAATCTATGAAATATAGACCCCAGTTGAGGTACCCCAAGCCATTGGTGTACTGAAAGGAGCCACCCGCAAGGGAAATGCTGAACAGTTTAATGAGTGATGCTACTTCTGTACCTTGAAGGAACAAACCAATAATATTGATGCTCAGAATAAATCCCAGTGCTTTAGACTTGAGATAGAAGATAGCGGCGAGTATCTGAAGGCTATGATATACTAGAAATGCACATGTCAATACTACGTGCAGAAAATATTCTGCGTCCCAGTACTTGAATCCATACTCAGCGATAAACTCCACAATGTTATATATGCTCCACACGGACATCCCCAGGCTCACCATCATGAACGCAATACGCACCCCATACAGCCAACGGAGCGGAAATTTAGGGTATACCGTCGTCACGGCTATGGGCGCTTCCGTTTGGTTCGCGGCTCCCAGGTATGCATACTGCCCCGGCGCCGTCGAAGCTTGAGAACCGGAAGACTGCGACATCGCCCAAGGTTTTACCGCATCTTGCGGGTTTTGTTCGACAGAGTTGTCTTTCGATGATTGCTCGCTCATAAATTCAAAACTATCACGCATATCGTTCACGCCCCACTATTTTGCCTCTTCGCAGGACTCGTACGACAAATTCTCCGCACATACTAAAAAGGCTCTTTATGTGATAGAGGCATTACAGCTATCACATAAAGAGCCTTTTAATGCCGGGGCAATCCGGCTAAGAATTACCTACTTGTTCAGCGAGGTGCCTACCGAACCGAGCTGCTGGCAAGCCTCGACCACGCGAGCTGCCATGCCCTCTTCAGCCTTAGCGCCCCACACGCGGGGATCGTATGTCTTCTTGTTGCCGACCTCGCCGTCAACCTTAAGCACACCGTCGTAGTTGCTGAACATGTGACCAGCAACCGGGCGGGTGAAAGCGTACTGGGTATCGGTATCAATGTTCATCTTGATCACACCGTAGGAAACCGCATCCGCGATCTCCTGGGCAGTCGAACCGGAACCGCCGTGGAACACGAGCGAGAACGGCTTCTCCTTACCGTACTTAGCGCCGATCTCGT
>ERZ772962.1933-NODE-1933-length-10884-cov-4.280635_pt1 | contig 10884 bp, 10 predicted proteins | sample MGYA00580676_ERZ772962 | MGnify/ENA primary metagenome ERZ772962 (study PRJEB29015, sample SAMEA2738049) | human oral metagenome | biome: human oral; feature: human-associated habitat; material: saliva | place: China | collected 2230 ...
TGATATGTACGCGCTACGTCGCACAGCTATGCGCCACGGAATTTTTACAGATGCGCTGACCCGTTTCAACAAGGGGCAATCGCCAGCACAAATTGACCCTGTCTTAAAATGGTTAATTGGTATGGTTGGTGGTGAGCAAGCTAGTCCTATGCTATTTAAGAATCATTCTTCATTGCGACAAGTGTTGGTCGATGGTAAGCACTGGCACGGTGGATTGTTGATTCCTAAAAGGTTTGTCGAAGAACGTCTGGGTGTTGACTTTGCCGAGAATGAGATTGAGGCACTACTAAAGAATGTTGAATTTATCGTTGACGATGGTAATAAATATGGCGAAGCTGGCGTGATGGTTTACAGTCCATTTTGGCGAACAGATATTGAGCTTCCTGAGGATATTGTTGAGGAAGTTGGGCGATTATACGGTTTTGATAGATTGCCGCGTCATTTGCCAGAGCGAAGCATTAAGCCTGCGCCGAAGAATGAGCGTCGTGAATTGAAGCAGAGAATTCGCCAAAGTTTGTCGCGAGCTGGAGCAAACGAAGTTTTGACATATAGTTTCGTTCATGAGCGAGTTTTGAAAAATTCCGAGCAAGATCCGAGCCGTGCGTATCGCTTGAGTAATGCGCTTAGTCCAGACTTGCAATATTACCGAATTAGCATTTTGCCGAGTTTGTTGGATAAAGTTCACGCCAATATAAAATCTGGGCATGACGAATTTATGTTGTTTGAAATTGGCAAAATTCACGATAAGAAATTAGGATTTAACGATGAGAATTTGCCGATTGAAAAGACTTTCATTGACGGAGTTTATGCGAATAAAAAACCTCAAGCTGGCGCGCCGTTTTACAAGGTGAGGAAAATTGCTGAAAGGCTGATGAAAGATTTGAGTGTTGAGGTTGATTTTGTGAAGATTGCGGAATCTGACAGCGACGTCCCAGCGTCATTTGATGCGAAACGCAGTGCTTGGATTGTGGCGAAGAACGGTGACAATTTGGGAATTGTTGGCGAGCTGGTTCCGTCTGCTCGACGCAACTTCAAATTGCCAGATTACACGGCAGCGTTTTCTATTGATATTGAAAAATTGCAGGAAAATCTGAGTAAAAATCAGGGCTATAATTACCAGCCGTTAAGTCGATTCCCGTCGACCGCCAGAGATATTTCATTGAAAATGGATTCGAATGTTGATTATGCGAAGGTTTATGCTTGCGCTGAAGAAGTTGCGAAAAAACACGGTGAGTTACAAATTAGCATAACGCCGATTGCGATATATCAGCCAAAAAATGACGATTCGACAAAAACTGTAACTTTGAATGTAAAATTTACGAGCACTGAGCGGACGCTGGAAGATAAAGATATTGCGCCGATTATTGAGGAGATTGCCGCGATGGCTGCGGAAGAATTCGACGCCGCTCAGGTTTAATGCGATTTGTTGCGCTTGATAAAAATTGCTATAATTGAAAGGTAAATAAAGGAGGAATATGGCAACTACAAAAGGCCAGAGAATAGGTATTTGGGTTATTGCCGGCATGATGTTTTTGGGGACCGTTGGCGGATTTGTCGCTATGATGGTAGCTCCTGGAAATGAGGCCAAGGACCAAGCCGCGTTTAAGAAAGCCCAGGATGAATACGCCAAGGCTACTGACGAACGGAAAAAGAAAGTAGAGGCTCAGGCTAATGAATTGAGTCAAAAATATTACGGCAAGTTTTCTGAGTTTAGCTCACGAGTTGGTGCGTTTGAAGCCGGTGACGTGAAAGAGCTTGTTAAGGAAGATTTGGTTGAGGGCGAAGGCGCTGAAGTTAAGGACGACACCAAATTGGCTGTTTATTACATTGGCTGGAACGCTAAGGGTGAGATTTTCGATCAATCAATCGCTGACGGCAAACTGAAAGCTCCGCTCAATATGGATGGTCCGGCAAATACTGCGGTTATTCAGGGCTGGAAAGAGGGTTTGATTGGTATGAAAATTGGCGGCGTGCGCGAACTAACAATTCCAGCCGACAAGGCTTACGGCGACAAAGCTCAGGGCGATAAAATTCCTGCAAATTCTCCACTTAAGTTCGTGGTGATGGCTATTGAAAAGCCAGCCGATATTCCAGAGTCAGAAATGCCAGAAGTGATGAAGCAATATTATCGATCGCGAGGTTTCAATGTCTAAAGATGTTATTATTGTTGGCGCTGGTCCAAGCGCGTTAACGGCGGCAATTTACTTGTCGCGCGAAGATGTCGACACGACGCTATATGAGCGTGGCGTGGTCGGCGGAATGGCGGCGATTACTGATCAAATTGACAATTATCCTGGATTTGCCGAGGGCGTTACTGGAATGAAATTGGCATCTGAATTGCAACAGCAAGCGGAGCGATTTGGTGCGAAGATTGAGTATGGCGACGTGACGGAATTGAAGCAAGTTGATGGCGAGTTGGAGCTGACAATTGACGGTCAATCTGTCCGCGCGAAGTCAGTTTTGCTAGCGACTGGCTCGAATCATCGCAAATTAGGCGTTCCGGGCGAAGATGAATTATATGGTCGAGGCGTGCATTACTGTGCGACTTGCGACGGTGCGTTTTATCGTGATAAAAATCTGATCGTTGTCGGTGGCGGAAACTCAGCGGTGCAAGAGGCGATATTTTTGACGCGATACGCTAGTCATATTGATCTGTTGGTTCGCAGTAAATTGCGCGCCAGTGACATTTTGCAAAAAGATTTGCAGAAGTATATCGATGATGGAAAAATTACCGTTCACATTGGCGCAACGACTGATGAAATTATTGTCAAGGACGATAAGTTTTACGGCGTTAAATCGACCCAAAACGGCGAGCAGAAAGAATTTACCGCTGACGGATTGTTTGTGTTTATTGGGCTAATTCCGAACACGCAATTCCTGATAAACTCGGATGTTGAGTTGGATTTAGGCGGACACATCATTACTGACGAACATCTGCACACTAATATTCCTGGCGTTTTTGCTTCTGGCGATGTGCGCTCGGGGGCAACTATGCAAATCGCTTCGGCGGTTGGTGAAGGTGCGGTGGCAGCGCTGCAGATTCGTGAATATTTACAAGAAAAAGCCAGAGAGGAGTAAAAAATGGCAGATTTTAATCAAATTTTAACACCTGGTGATGTCGAAAATGGCATCGTAAATGTAGTTGTTGAGATTCCACAGGGATCAAGTCATAAAATTGAGTGGAATCGTGAGCTTGCAGTAATGCAGTTGGACCGTGTTGAGCCAGCTATTTTTGCAAAGCCAACAAACTACGGTTTCATTCCACAGACTTTGGATGAAGATGGCGACGAATTGGACGCGCTAATTATCACTGATGAACCATTGACGACTGGTATTTTTATGGAAGCAAAAGTTATCGGCGTGTTGGAATTTGTTGACGACAATGAAGTTGACGACAAGGTTATCGTTGTGCCAGCCGACGACCGAAACACTGGCAACGCAATCAACTCACTAGAAGACCTACCTTCACAATTGTTGAAGCAGATTGAACACCACTTCAATCACTACAAGGATTTGAAGAAGCCTGGTTCAACAGTAGTCAAGGGATTCGGCGACGTAGAAAGAGCAAAGCAAATTATCCGCGAGTCAATTACTCGTTGGAACGAAAAATAAATCACGTTTGATTATTGATTAAAACTGGGAGACTGGCGAGCGTTACTTGTGTCGGAAGAACGAGGAAACGCCGCCAGTTAATTGTTGTAAGATGCCGTTTGAGCGGGACAATTGTAAGCGCAATTTGTCTTTGGCGTGTGGTGTAATTATGACGTCCCGCCAATCTGGTTTCGGACGAGCGGATTTGCTTGTTAAGACTTCGATTGTGTCGCCGTGCTGTAATTTGTAATTGAACGGCTTCATTACGCCATTGATCTTAAAGCCGCTTGCGCGCGCCGCGATATCGGAGTGAATTCGGTAGGCATAATCCAAGGGAAACGCTCCGCGAGGCAAATCATAAATGTCACCCTTTGGTGAGTATACGAAAATCCTATCAGAAAACAGCTTCATTCGGAATTTGTTGGAGTCGAATCGCTTTCCTTCGCTAATTAAGGCAGCAGCCTCCTGAAGTTCGCGAATCCACGACAAATCGGCTGGCATAGTTCCGATTTTTCCTTTTTTATAGGCATCAGTCAATTTTTGCTCATTATAATGGAAACTAGCCGCTAATCCACGCTCAGCGTATTCGTGCATTTCTTTGGTGCGAATCTGGAATTCAACAATTTGTCCGCTCGGAGTTTGTACGGTTGTGTGAAGACTTTGATAGCCATTTGGCTTTGGATTGGCAACGTAATCTTTAATCCTCTCGTACATCGGCTGATACATATCGTGTAAAATTCCCAGAACCAAATATCCAGTCGATAAATCGTCGACAATTATCCTCAGGGCAATCAAATCATAAATCTTATCGATATCGCCAACTTTGTCCAATTTCTTAAACAGACTATAAACGCTCTTAACGCGTCCGTCCATCTGGAAAACCAGCTTTTCCGCCTTCAGTCGCGCTTCAACTTCGCGGCGAACGTGATCCAATTTTCGTTGCGATTTTTTCAGTCGACTGTCCATCAAATTTTTGGTTTCTTGAAAAGCTTTCGGCATCAAATATCTAAAGCTCAGCTCCTCCAATTGAACACGAACTCGTCCCATATTTAAGCGGTCGGCCAGCGGCGCAAAAACCTCAATTGTCTCTCTGGCAATTTTTTTCTGCTTTTCTGGCGTCATAAATTGCAGCGTTCGCATATTGTGCAGGCGGTCGGCTAGCTTGATAATTATCACGCGCACATCTTCACCCACGGCAATCATCAACTTGGTCAAATTGTCCTTCGTGTGTGGTAAATAACTATCCAAATTTCGCATCCCGGCGCGAGCTTGTGAAACTTTAGTTACGCCATCCACCAGAAACGCCACATCGCGTCCAAACAAACTCTCCAAATCGTCCAAAGTTGCGTCGGTATCTTCAACGGTGTCGTGCAGAACTCCCGCCACAACCGTATCGATATCCATGCCCCATTCAATCAGAATTCCCGCCACCGCCAACGGGTGATTGATGTAGGGTTCGCCACTTTTGCGCTTTTGTCCAGCGTGCTTTTCCGTGGCGTAATCGATTGCGCTCGCTAAAACTAATACTGGCACTTCGTCGTATTTTTGTTCAGCAATTGACAATAACTCTTCGCGCGTCATATTTATATTATACAACTTTGTAGTATAATTAAGAAAAGCTAAAGCGAAAATATCTAACAGGGAGGGCGATATGGCTGTAACGAGAATAGCAATTAACGGCTTCGGGCGAATCGGACGCAATGCGTTTAAGATTGCTAACGAGCGAAGCGACTTGGAAATTGTCGCGATCAATGATTTGACTGACACGAAAACTTTGGCGTATTTGTTGAAGCATGATAGCAATTACGGCGAGTACGGACGTCAAGTTGATTTTACGGAAAACGAGCTGATTATTGAGGGCAAGTCGGTTAAGGTGATGGCTGAGAAAGATCCAGAAAATCTGCCGTGGCGAGATTTGAATATTGATGTGGTGATTGAATCGACAGGATTTTTCACCGATAAAGATGGCGCGGGCAAGCACTTAACGGCTGGCGCAAAGCGTGTGGTTATCAGTGGTCCGACGAAGTCTGAGGGAGTCGATACGATTGTTTTGGGAACTAACGATGACAAGGTAAAAAACGCGACGCCAATCGTGTCTAATGCTAGTTGTACGACCAATTCTTTGGGCGCGGTTATGGCGATTTTGGACGCGGAGTTTGGTGTTGAAAAGTCAATGCTAACGACGGTGCATAGCTATACGGCTAGCCAAAAGCTTCAGGATGCGCCATCCAAGGATCTTAGAGAAGGTCGCAACGCCGCCGAAAACATTGTCCCGACTACGACTGGCGCCGCAATTGCTGTAACTAAAACCTTGCCGCAATTAACTGGAAAATTTGATGGGCTTAGCGTGCGTGTACCGACTCCAGTGGTGTCGCTTAGCGACGTGACGGCGCTTCTCAGGAAAGACGTAACTGTCGAGCAGGTAAATGACGCGTTCAAAAAAGCCGCCCAGAGTAATTTCTATCAAGGCATTTTGGGTGTTTCTGAGGAACCTTTGGTGAGCCGCGACTTCATTGGCAATTCATATTCTGGAATTGTCGATCTTCCGTTGACGAAGGTAGTTGGCGGTAATCTGATCAAGGTTATGGTCTGGTATGACAATGAATGGGGCTATTCGAACCGGCTGGTTGAACTGGTGGCGGATGTGGCGTATTATCTGAAAAAGAGTGAATAAGGACATCTTCCAAAAAGGAAATAACCCCGCACCGTGGTGGTGCGGGGACGCCGGGATTTCCGACGGTTTTGTTTTACAGAATATTTATCTTAGCGCGCCTTCTGCTGGCGCGGAACACCTCAGTCCTTCTCGGACTCATCGCCCTCATTGACTCCAAAGGAGCGCATCTGAGCTTCTAGCAGTTTTTTTTCAAAGCGCATCTTCTGAGCTTCTAGCAGTTTTTTTTCAGCGGCCTTTCTACGGTGCTGCTGGATAGCTGCGAGTACAATGCCCGTCGTCAAAAAGACGATGGCCGCCCAAGCAGGAGCGTCACATGCTGCCGTCAGCAGCGGGGATACCACTGGATATGGTGCCTCCTCCGCTGCTACCTTCCACGCACTCATGACAAGTGTGATATGGATGGCGCCGAATTCGGCTGCAGCGACTAAGCTCGCTTCAACCAGTTGGCGACGGTACAGTGCATCAGTCAAAGCTGCGGACAGTCCTCCTATCAAGATATAAACCGTGATGGTAGTCAAAATGGCAGTGGACATGATTTCTCCTTCCAGAGAAAAATTTTGAGGTGCGGCCTTTCAGAACCGCGACCTCAACCGGGGTGAACTCCCCGGGAGTCGCTTTTCACGGTTTGAAAAGCTAATATATGTATATCACACCAGCCACAAGATGTCAACACTCTTTGTCAAATAGCTACACTCTACCTCTGATAAAATACCTAACTTTTCCTTGCAAAAATCACCGAAAACGCTTATACTAAAATTATGAAAATCTACCTCGGATCTGATCATCGCGGTTTTATGTTGAAGGAAAAAGTTTTTGCTTATTTGGTTAAAAATGGCTATGACGTTCAAGACGTCGGCGGTGTAGAATTAAATCCTGATGACGATTTTCCGCAATTCGCTCAGGCGGCGGCGTTGAAGGTCATTGGTGATGATAGCAAAGATCCGCGCGCGATATTAATTTGTGGCGGCGGTCAAGGAATGTGTATGGCGGCGAACCGATTCAAAGGAATTCGTGCTAGCGTGATTTGGGATGCGTTTGAGGCAAAAATGACACGCCAAGATAACGATTCAAATGTTCTATGTTTGCCAGCGCGAGTTTTGGAAGACAACGAATCTGCATGGAAGGGAATTGTGGAAACGTGGCTAAACACTCCTTATGCGAATGCTCCGCGATTTAATAGGCGTAATGCGCAATTGGATGAATTGTCATGAGTAATTCTGTAATCGCACCAGCAATTTTGGCAGAAAATGCCGAACAATATAAAGAGCAGGTTGATAAGATAACTGGGCTTGTTGAGCGTGTGCATATTGATATTTCTGATGGCGAATTTGCTCCAACTTTGACTGTCGGAATTCCAGAATTATGGGCGCCAGAAGGTTGGATGATTGATATTCATGCAATGGTTAATGATGTTTCTGACTATGTTCCGAAGTTGATTGCCTTAAGGCCGCATATGATTATTGTTCACGCAGAGGCTACTGGTGACGTAAAGACCGCGCTTATGCAGATTCGTCAAGCTGGAATTATGGCGGGGCTGGCACTATTAAAGCCGACGGTTCCGCGAACGGTTGAGGAATTGATAAAAATAGCAGATCATGTGATGATTTTTAGCGGTGAGTTGGGGCGATTTGGCGGAACTGCTAGTCTTATGCAACTAGAAAAAATACGACTTATTAAAGCTATTAATCCTAGTGTTGAAATCGGTTGGGACGGTGGAGTGGCGGTAGATAATGCGTATAGTTTGGTCCAGGGCGGTGTTAACGTTCTGAACGTTGGCGGCGTTATTCAGAAATCGTCAGATCCGCGCACTATTTTCTCCAGATTGCAACAGGAGATTAATAAAACGAGCGTGCTTTAATGGATATCGATCAAATAGCGAGACTGAAGAAAATATCGCAACAATTACGAAAGTCTGTTATTCGCGAATTATCGGCGGCTGGCTCGGGTCATTCGGCTGGTTGTTTGGGGTTCGCTGACGTTATGGCGGTTTTGTATTTTCACGCCATGCAATTAGATCCTGAGAATCCTAATTGGGAAGATCGGGATATTTTCGTGATGAGCAACGGTCATTATGCGCCACTTTTATATGCGACACTGGCGGAGCGAGGATTTTTCGATAAAAAAGAGTTGGCTAATTTGCGAAAATTTGGCTCCAAACTTCAAGGTCATCCAGAACGCGGCAGTTTACCGGGAATTGAAACAACTAGCGGTCCTCTGGGCTGCGGTCTAAGTCAGGCGGCTGGCATGGCGTATTCATTGCAATATTTGGGCGGCAATTCTGAGCGATTCGTTTACTGTAGTTTGGGTGATGGCGAGCTGGATGAAGGGAATATTTGGGAAGCGGCGATGTTTGCGAAAAAATATAATCTGGCGAATTTAATTGCGATTGTTGATAGAAATAATATTCAGATTGGTGGCGATACAGAAAAGGTGATGCCGCTAGGGGATTTGGCGGACAAATGGCGAAGTTTTGGCTGGGATGCGCAAGAAATTGACGGGCATGATCATTTGGCGATAATTCAGGCGATTGATAAGGCAAATATCTCTCGGCAGCCGAGCGTGATAATTGCGCATACAATTCCTGGCCGTGGCGTTGATTTTATGGAATATGATTACCGTTGGCATGGAAAATCTCCAAACGCCGAGGAAGCGGAGCGAGCGCTTGCTCAATTGAGTGAAGGAGGTGGCGAATGAGTTTCTTAATGGAGAATTGGCAGAATTTGGAACTTGCGGCAATTCGCGTTGGCTTTGGCGAAGGCTTGGTGGATATTGCGAAGAAAAATAATTTGGTGGTGGCGCTGAGCGCGGATTTGATGGAAAGCGTTGGCTTTGGTAAGTTTTACGAGGAAATCGGGAAGCCGCGGGCAATTGAAGTTGGCGTGGCGGAACAGAATTTGGTTACCGTGGCGTCTGGATTGGCGGCTATGGGAAATATTCCTTTTGCAGCCAGTTATGCGGCGTTTAGTCCGGGTCGCAACTGGGAGCAGATTCGAACGACTATTTGCCTTAATAATCAGCCGGTCAAGCTGGTCGGTTCTCATGCAGGGCTTAATGTCGGTCCGGACGGTGCGACGCATCAGATGCTGGAAGATATTGCGCTGATGCGAAGCTTGCCTAATATGGTGGTTTTGGCGCCCGGTGATGCTAATGAGGCCAAGCTAATGGCGGCGGCAATGGCTGGAGATAAACGCCCAAACTACGTAAGATTGCCAAGAGAAAAAACGCCGTTATTCTTAAATCAATCTACTTTTGAGATTGGAAAAAGTTACGCGTTGAGGCGCGGCAAAGACGTTGCCTTATTTGGAACTGGCGTGATGACTTATCAATTGCTGTCGGCAGCGGAAAAGCTTGCGAATGAATATGACATTCAGGCGGAAGTGATTCATTTTCCGACGATTAAGCCGCTGGACGAAGATGCGATACTTGACGCGGCTCAAAAATGCCAAGCCGTCATTACGGCGGAAGAAGGGCAGATTGCTGGTGGATTTGGCTCAAGCGTGGCAGAAGTTCTTAGTGAGAATTTGCCCGTGAAGATGAAACGAATTGGTGTTAATGATACATTTGGCGAGTCGGGCAAGATGTCTGAATTGTGGCAAAAGCACGGTTTGGATGTCGATTCAATTGTTCGTAGTGTTGTCAATTTTCTCCAGTGAAAAACCCGCCAGGAGCTACTGCCAAGATCTAATTAAAGACCTCAAAGCAAGTAGTTCTGGCGGGTTGTGCGCTATCTACGATGATGTTTCATACCGTAGATAATCGAGAGGAGTGAGATACTCCCCAGCGCAAATGCCACTCCCTCGAGCGGTCCATAGACCGCTAGTAGACAGATAAGTGCTGCCCACCATGCTGCACAGAGTAGCATGATAATAGCCAAGAACGATACGCCTACAAAATATGCCATGCGTACGATAGGGCTCATTTCTCTTCCTTCCTGAAAAGAAAACGCTCAAGACCAAAGGGCTCTTTTGCCCCTAGGAAAGCCTCGAGCAAAAGTTATTTTATGTTACCACCAAAACAACATGATGTCAATTCTCTTGGCATAGCGGGCGGTAATTGATATAATTACCATAAGTATTTTAGGGGGCAGTATGGGATTATCGATTTCAGAGATTCGGAAAAACACGACGCGGGCGCGTCATTTAATGCAGCGGACACGGGCGCAGCGTTTTGCGGTTGGGGCGTTTAATATTGACAATCAAGAGACGTTGATTGCGGTGGCACGCGCGGCACAAAAACTCCAATCACCAGTGTTGGTTGAGGTTTCTGACGCCGAAGTGAAGGCTATGGGTCTAGAGAACGTCCGCGATTTGGTGGACAATTATAAAGCTGAGTATGGAATTGAAATGTATTTGAATTTGGACCACGGTCCGACGGTTGAGGGTTGTAAGCGAGCGATTGACGCTGGATATGAGTTTATACATATTGATATTTCTCAGGCAAATCATAACGCTTCTGATGAGGAAATTATTGCGAAGACTCGTGAAGTTGTTGAATATGCCAAGTTTACTGGCGCGCTAGTGGAGTCTGAGCCGCATTATTTTGGCGGTAGCTCAAATGTTCATACGGAAGATATAAATTACGAAGAAATAAAAAAGACTTTCTCTACGCCAGAGGGTGCG
>ERZ772962.1934-NODE-1934-length-10884-cov-3.170006_pt1 | contig 10884 bp, 6 predicted proteins | sample MGYA00580676_ERZ772962 | MGnify/ENA primary metagenome ERZ772962 (study PRJEB29015, sample SAMEA2738049) | human oral metagenome | biome: human oral; feature: human-associated habitat; material: saliva | place: China | collected 2230 ...
TTGAAAATACCAGTACGAAACGCTTGGCTTATTATGCCGCATGGACTTATTGGGTAGTTCACATTCCTTATTTGGCTCAAAAACCCCAAGCAATCTTGATTGCTTTTGGCTGGGTGGGTCAAGGAAATGGAAATCTGGTCAGTCAAATGTCGATGACCGCTGTTGCTCTTATTTCATTAGCGATTTTTTTAGCTTTCTTATGGTTGTCAACAAAAGGGTTAAATACTCTGAAAGTGATTGGTGGACTTGCGGGAACAGCAATGTTTGTTATGAGTTTACTTTTCATTGTCATGGCGATTGGAGCACCTTTTATCGCAAAAGATTTCCACATTGCAACGCCTGACATGGGAAATATTAAAACTTATATCCCTAAATTTGACTTCAGTTATTTCACAACTATCTCAATGCTGGTTTTCGCTGTCGGTGGTGCCGAAAAAATTTCTCCTTATGTTAATCAAACGAAAAACCCAGCAAAAGAATTTCCAAGAGGGATGTTTTTACTTGCCGGAATGGTTGGTATCTGTGCCGTCTTAGGTTCGATTGCCATGGGAATGATTTTCTCAAGCGGTAATTTACCAAATGACTTGATGGCTAACGGTGCTTATGCAGCATTCCAAATTTTAGGTCAACACTTTGGTGTCGGAAACTTTTTAATGATTGTCTATGCTTTAACTAACGGTGTAGGACAAATTGCTGCCTTAGCTTTCTCTATTGATGCGCCATTACGCATTTTGCTTGCTGATGCTGACCCAGAATTCGTTCCAGCATGGTTGCGTAAAAAAACGAACAAAGGAACGCTTAAAAATGGTTATACATTAACAGGGATTCTTGTAAGTATCATTATTCTTTTACCATTACTTGGAATCGGTGATATGAATGAATTAGTCAAATGGTTGACTAATTTAAATTCAGTCGTGATGCCAATGCGTTATCTTTGGGTCTTCTTTGCCTTCATTATGTTAAATCGGGCAGTAAAACATTTCCAATCTGAATATAAATTTATCAAACAAAAACGTCTCGCCATGATTGCTGGTGCTTGGTGTTTTCTCTTTACACTCATCGCCTGCGTGTTAGGAATGGTTCCAAAATTGGACTATGCTGCTAATCCGTCTGCATGGTGGTTCCAACTTGCATCGAATATTTTGACACCAATTGTCTTAATTTTACTTGGTATGCTTTTACCTTTCATTGCTCGTCGTGAACAACGCAAAGCAAATGCTTTTGATTTAAATCCGCTCAATGTGGAATAAAGCCAGATTATCCCTGATTTTTTCAGGGTTTTTTGATGTTTTTTTTAGAATAAAACAAAAGGATAAGTATTCTTAAAAATATCTAAGGATTAATTGTAAAAACTAGTCTATATCTATGAGAAAAGCTGACTTTTCGTGTGAAATTTGGTATAATATAATTAATCTGTTTGTCAATTGGGGCAAACTCTTCCGAAAGCAAGAAAGGAAAGTAAAATTTCATTTTAATGAGATTTTACAAGGCAAACATGCAAGACAAAAATGTTATCAATGTCAATTTAGTTGAGGAGATGAAGACGTCATTTCGTGACTATGCAATGTCAGTTATCGTTGCACGGGCACTTCCTGATGTACGTGATGGCTTAAAACCCGTTCACCGTCGTATTCTCTACGGAATGAATGAACTTGGAAATACTCCAGATAAACCACATAAAAAATCGGCACGTATTGTCGGTGAAGTTATGGGTAAATATCATCCACACGGAGACAGTTCAATCTATGAAGCAATGGTACGTATGGCTCAATGGTGGTCTTATCGTCATATGCTTGCTGACGGACACGGTAACTTTGGTTCAATGGACGGAGACGGTGCCGCAGCGATGCGTTATACCGAAGCTCGTTTAAGTAAAATTGCTATGGAAATGTTGCGTGATATCAACAAAAATACCGTTGATTTCATGGACAATTTCGACGGTACTGAACGTGAACCGCTCGTTTTACCTGCTCGTTTTCCAAACCTTTTAGTTAATGGAACCACAGGGATTGCCGTTGGGATGGCAACAAACATTCCACCACATAATCTGGGTGAAACAATTGATGCAGTAGATATGCTCATGGAAAATCCAGAAGCATCAGTTACTGATTTGATGTCTGTGATTCCTGGTCCTGACTTCCCAACAGGGGCTTTGGTTATGGGTAAATCCGGTATTCGCCGTGCTTATGAAACTGGTAAAGGTTCGATTACATTACGTGCAAAAACCCACATTGAAGAAATGGCTGGTGGGAAAGAACGTATTGTTGTGACTGAATTACCATATATGGTCAATAAAGCGCGTTTGGTTGAACATATTGTTCGTTTGAACCATGAAAAACGAATCGAAGGATTGACTGCGGTTCGTGATGAATCCAACCGTGAAGGAATTCGCGTGGTTATCGAAGTTCGTCGTGACTTATCAGCACACGTTATCTTAAATAATCTGTTCAAACTAACAAGTTTGCAAACTTCATTTGGTTTCAATATGTTGGCTATCGAAAAAGGAATTCCTAAAATTCTTTCTTTGAAAGAAATATTAGTTGATTATATTGAACATCAAATAGAAGTTGTTGAACGTCGTACAGCCTTTGATAAAGCACGTGCAGAAGCACGCGCACATATCTTGGAAGGTTTACGTATCGCTCTTGATAATATTGACCGTATCATCACAATTATCCGTGAATCACAAACAGATGCCATTGCACAAAAAACAATGATGGATGAATTCCTCCTCTCTGAAAAACAATCGCAAGCTATTCTTGATATGCGTTTGCGTCGTTTGACCGGATTGGAACGTGATAAAATTGAGGCGGAATACCAAGATTTAGTTGCTTTAATCGCTGACCTAGCCGATATTTTGGCAAAACCTGAACGTGTTAAGAAAATTATTCGTGAAGAATTAGAAGAAGTTAAACGTAAATTTGCTGACAAACGTCGAACAGAATTGTTAGTTGGTGAAGTTCTTACTCTTGAAGATGAAGATTTGATTGAGGAAGAAGATGTATTGATTACTTTATCAAATAAAGGATATATCAAACGTCTAGCTAATGACGAATTCCGTGCCCAAAATCGCGGGGGACGTGGTGTTCAAGGAATGGGAATGTCTGATGATGACTTTGTTCAACATTTGGTATCTACATCAACACATGATCATTTACTCTTCTTTACAAATCTTGGACGTGTTTATCGAATGAAAGGATATGAAATTCCTGAATACGGTCGGACAGCAAAAGGATTGCCAATTGTCAATCTCCTCAAGCTTGATGATGGTGAAAAAATTGCAACAATCATCAATGTTGACCGTGACCAAGCGGCGAAATATCTCTTCTTCACAACACGCAACGGAATTGTTAAACGAACTTCAACCAGTCAGTTTAGTAATATTCGAACAAATGGCTTGAAGGCTTTGAAACTCCGAGATGGTGATGAACTGATTAATGTGCTTAGAACTTCGGGTAAAGATGAGGTGATTATCGGAACTCATTTGGGATACTCAGTTCGCTTTAAAGGTGCAGTTGTTCGTGATATGGGACGTGCAGCAGCCGGTGTTAAAGGGGTTAACCTCAGAGAAGGCGACTATGTTGTCGGAACTTCACGAATTGATGACAGTCAAGAAGTCCTTGTTATCTCAGAAAATGGTCTTGGTAAACGAACTCAGGCTTCGGAATATCCAACAAAAGGCCGTGGTGGTAAAGGGATGAAAGTCATGAATGTCACAGAAAGAACTGGTAAATTAGCTGGTTTAACTGCTGTCAATGGTGACGAAGATTTGATGGTTATTACAGATACAGGGGTTATTATCCGTACAAATGTGGCTAACATTTCTCAAACTGGTCGAGCTGCCCAAGGGGTTAAAGTAATGCGACTTGATGATGAAGCACAAATTGTAACCTTTGCACTTGTAGATCCGGTCATTGAAGATGAAGAAGTTGATGCACCAGAACTTACTGATGAAACAATTTCTACTGACAATAACGAAGAATAATTGAAAAGAAAGTCTGCCAGTTACTGACAGACTTTCTGACTGAATAAGATGGTGCTGACAGCTCTGTCAGTAAAAATTAGAGAATGAAAAAAATAATAATTTGGGTTCTAGCAGCACTTAGTTTAATCAGCTTAAGTGCTTGCGCTAATGGAAAATCAAGTCAAAAAGATAATCGTAATTTATTAACGTCACCAATTAATAAAGACGTGACGACAATGGGAACTTACATTAAAGTCACTGTTTATGACAAAGGAAAAGAAGCTGCAGTTGAAAAGGCTCTAAAACTTCCTGTTGAATATAATAATTTAACAACCGTTAATCAATCAGGTTCACAAATTGATGAGATTAATCAAAGTGCAGGAATTAAACCTGTCAAGGTGAATTCAAATGTATATGAATTGGTTAAAGCTGGTTATAACTATTCAGCTAAAGATTTAGGTTATGATATTACAATTGGTTCGCTGACAAGTCTTTGGAACATTGGAATGGATAACGCTAGAAAGCCTGCTCAATCAGAAATTGATCAAGTTTTGCCTTTAATTAATTATCATGACATAAAATTTAATGATAAAAATGAAACAATTTATCTGACACAAAAAGGCGCTCGTTTGGACTTGGGTTCCATTGTCAAAGGGTTTGTTGCCATGAAAATGGTTGATTCACTCAAAAAAGATGGTGTTACCACAGGGATTGTCAACTTGGGTTCTAGTTCGATTTATGTGATTGGTCATTCACCGAGAGGTGCTGACAGTCCGTGGACAATCGGAATTAAGAATCCAAATGATCCAACTGGGACTCAAATGGGGATTATTAAAGCTTCTAATGAACACGTCAATACTTCAGGGATTTACGAGCGATATTTAGAAGTCGATGATCATAAATACAGTCATATTTTAAATCCTAAGACAGGCTATCCTTTTGAGAATGATATTGCCAGTATCACCTTGTTAATTTCAGGAAAAGATAAGACCAATGGTGATGGTTTGTCAACAATGATATATGCCATGGGAACCAAAAAAGGTTACGAATACGTTGAAAAGTTGAAAAATGTTGAGGCTGTATTTGTCGATAAAGATAATAAGGTTTATATTACACCTGGACTGAAAGACAAATTCCAGCTTTCAGATAAAAAAACATTTGAAGTTGGTAATATTACAAAAAAAAATAAATGTTTGAATCTTGCTATATGCAAGATTTTTTTGTAAAACAATTAAAACTTTTGACTCAGAACTTAAAGCATGGTACAATAAATAAAAAGAGTACACAAAAAGACAAGGTGGGCAAAAATGGCAGAGCGTAAAAAAACTAAAAGAGGAAAATATAATTGGCTGTTAAATACATTTATTGTTCTTTTATTTATAGTGGGATTAGTCTTAATTTTTAATAAGCCAATTCGTAACATGTTGATTGCAACAAATAGTAATAAATATCAACTTCATAATGTTTCACAAGAAAAGATAGAAAAAAACAAAAAAGCTGATGTGAGTTTTGATTTTGCTGCGGTAAAATCAGTAGATTTTCAATCAGTCCTTACCAACCAGTTTAATAGTCAACCTCTACCTGTAATTGGTGGTATTGCAATTCCCGAATTAAATATCAATCTTCCTATCTTTAAAGGGGTTGGAAATACTTCACTTTTATATGGAGCGGGAACAATGAAAGCTGACGAAGTCATGGGTGAGGGGAATTATAGTTTGGCTGGTCATAATATGACTGGATTTACTTCTGACTTATCTATCTTATTCACTCCGTTAGAGAAAGCAAAAGCAGGCATGACAATTTATGTGACTGATAAAGATAATATTTATCAGTATAAAATTGATAAGATTGATGTAGTGACGCCAGAACATGTTGAAGTCATCAATGATAGCCCAGGTAAAAAAGAAATCACTTTAGTAACCTGTGCCGATGCTGAGGCAACTCATCGAATCATTGTACATGGAACTTTTGTAGATAAGACATCTTACGATAAAGCAACTGATACCATGAAAAATGCATTTGAAACCAAATATAATCAAATTAAAAATTTCTGATTTAAGAAATCTAAATCAAAAAGTTCCGTGAAACTCACGGGACTTTTTTTATTTCAAAGTAATTGATTAAAAATGAGAATAGGAGTATAATTCTATTGTAAAATAAAGTAAAAAAAGTAATTTAAATAACATATTGTGAATGAAGATATATTTTACAAAATTATAGTTCAAATCGTAAAAGCAAATGCAACAGTCATCATAAATTAAACAAAAAGGGAAAAACAAAATGAATGAAGAATTATATAATTTTTTACTGGGAAAAATATTTTATTTTTGTCAATTGCCAAGCTATACAAAATGGGGAATCTGGTCATTTGAACCTGACGGTAAGATAAAAGGAATGCATAGTGACTTTGAACAAACATGGAAAATTGAAAATGGGCGGCTATTAATTTTAGATAGTCAAGGGCACGTCACTTGTATTTTTGAAGGTCAGATAGAAAAAATGCAAAAAAGTCATTTGCTTCGTCCAGGAATGGAACATTTTCAAGTTGCTTTGATTGCTACTGATTTAATCGGTTATGATTATTTTGATAGCCTTTGCCCGATTGAAAATGATTTAGTTGCAGCATGTATGGAAACAGGGTCAGTGGCAAATGAAAAACTACGTCAGCTTCTTTTAGAAGATAAAACCATTGACGGTTATTATGCCGGTCGAGCTTACGCTGTTAAGAGAAAAGATTTAGAAATTGGATTAAAGCAATATAAAGGAGTTTTTTATGACTTAGAAATTCCACGAAACCAGCCTGATTTTTTTACTAAAAAACTTTTGGTTTGGTTTCCAGAACTATTAAGCTACAATCACGGGAATGCTCGGGAAAACTTCTTTCCTAATCCTTTTGAAGGAATTACAGGCTCTATTGCTAAAAATACAGTGGTATTAAGAATTGCCGATAGTAATTTAATTAATGGCTCTTATTATCTTAATACCCCCAACTTTGGAGATTATGAGCAGAATATTCAAGAACTCATTGAAAAAACAGCCAAAGAAGAAGGAATACTTAGAGAGAATATACTATGTGCTGGTTCTTCCCGTGGGGGTATGGGTGCACTTTATCATGGATTACTTGGAAATTATGCACTTGTATCAATGGATCCTGTCGTAGATCGTAGTCCCTGGTTGCAATCTGCTGATGTTCAATTAATGTTCGATTGTATTCCTGTTTCATTCGTAGATAAACTTAATCAATTATTGGAAAAAACAAATTTATCAGCTGAAAAAATACAAGTAATAACAAGCCCTCAAGTTCCGATTACTTATCCATTTATTATTCAGTTAAAGATTTGGAAGTTAGCACTTAAAACTTATCGTATGAAGTTGACAGATGAACAATTTGATTATCCTCCGAATATAAAAATGGATGAAAAAATATTGAAAAAATGATATGATAACGACATATATTAATTATTTTTGGATAAAAGTTATTTGATAGAAGGAAGTTATGAAAAATAAAAAATCAGCTAAAGTTAAGCAAGATAAGGTAAAACAAAGATTAAAACGAGTAAAACCATGGCAGGATAAGTCTGCAAAACTTCTTGGGCATTTATTACAATTTGCCTCAATTTACGCTTTAATAGTTGGGATTGTCGGCTGGTTGATGCCTCCTGTTCAAAAACTATTATCTGGTTTCCTCTATCTTTTTGCCCTTCCTACCGATTTTAGTATTTTTAATGCAATTGTTCTATTTATTTTAGCAAGCTCAATTCGACACCGGAGAAGATTGGCCCTTTGGATAGAAATTATCTATTTCCAATTAGCTTTTGTTGCATTTGGTCTTATTTTCTTATTGGCCTATTTCTTTGGACTTGTGACCAAAGAAGCACTTGATATGTCACAATTTTCTATCTTCTCACTGTTATTTGTTATTCTGGGGGTAGTTGTTTCTCTTGCGACAGCGATATTAATGATTCTATCTCGTAATGCTTTTCCAACAAAAATTGTGAATGGTACTTGGTGGAAAGGTATAATTATTGCAGCTGTAGGATTTGTCTGCTCTATCATTGGTGGAGTGATCGTTTCATTTTTAACTTTCCATGGTTCTGTATCTTTAGCTCAAAGAATTGCTTACGTTTTTAGAGAATCTGTCAGTGATTTCCGTTATCTTCTTCCTTTTGGTCAGGAAATTTTCCCATATAGTTCAGGGAATAATATTTGGGTAAGTAGTACAATTTCAGTCATTATGCTTCTTGGTTTTATTAGTGCATTTCTCAGTTTTACGCGTTCTACTCAAAAGGAACTTTCAGCAAATGCAAAGCAAGAATTAGCCATCCGTAAGTTAATTTTAGATTATGGAGATAACGACTCTCTAGCTTACTTTGCAACTCGCAGAGATAAAAAAGCTATCTTTTCTAAAAATAAAAAAGCTGCCATCACTTATCATCTTTTTGGAGATGTTTTGTTAGCCAGCGGCGACCCAATCGGAGATGAAAAATCATGGAAAAGTGCGGGAGAAGCATTTCTCAACCTTGCACGAGCACAGGGCTGGACACCAGGCGTTATCGGCTCCTCTGAAGCAGGAGCAAAAATGTACGCTCAATTAGGGATGAATGCAACTGTATTCGGGGATGAAGCGGTCGTTATCGTTCGTGACTTTTCTATTGAAAATCCAGCAATGCATGATGTGGCACAAGTTATGCGTCGTGCAAAAAGAGAAAACTATCAAGTCAAGATTCGTCGCCAGGCTGAAATTCCTACTCCAGAACTTAGTGATTTAACCAAATTAACAGAACAATGGCGAAATGGTGATGAACGTGGTTATTCAATGGCTTCAAGTCGATTTGGTGATCCAACAGACCAACAATTAATGATTGTAACAGCATCCGATGCTGCTGGAAAAGTTCAAGGAATTTTATCCTTCGTTCCAGTGGGGTCAGATAAACTGTCACTTGATACGATGAGACGTTCCCCTGAGGCAATGAATGGAGCTGTCACTTTCATGATTAGTAGTTTGATAGAAGCAGCTAAAGAAAAAGAGATAAGTGAAATTAGTTTAAATTTCGCGGCAGCACGGCAATTCTTCATTAACGGAGAAACATTGCAAGCCAATGCCTTAGATAAAGCGGCACGAACAGTAATGAAATTCTTTTCGCGTTGGTACCAATTGGAATCACTTTATCGTTCAAATGATATTTACTTGCCAGAATGGCGAACGCGTTATATTTGTTATGATAATGGTGGTTCTCTTACTTCAGTTCTTTTTGCAATTGGCCAAGCTGAAGGATTTGTTCCGACGAATATCTTTTCTAAAATCAAAAGTTTCTTTTCACGAGATTATGACCCTAGAACAGAAAATGGCTGGTGGAAAAAATCAGATTTCATCAAAAAGGTTCATCGGCTTGAAGAAAATAAACGATTGGAATTATTGAATGAAACTGGTCATGATGACAGTTATCTAAAAAAATTAAATGATCTTAGAGAAAATGGCATTCCGCCATTTAGTCTTCCCGATAGCGAAACAGAATCAGTAGAAACTCTTAGAAATAAATTTGAATCAGTTGACGAATTTGATGAAAAAGAATATAGCATTCATGGGAAATTAATTAGTTTGCGTGGCCGAGGCGCAATGCAATTTGCAGATTTGGTAGATAATCAAGCAAAAATTCAATTGGTTATAAAACGTGACACTCTTAATGAATATGCTGAATTAGAAAATCGTTTAGAAAATTTTGCAATATGGAAAAAAGATGTGACCGTTGGTGATAGAGTATTGGTTAAAGGAAATCTGATGCGCACGCAAACAGGTGAATTGAGTTTACGGGTTAACTCATGGAAGATGCTTTCTAAAACCCTAAGAGAACTGACAGATATCGAAAAAATAGACCATACAAAATTTATTGAACGGACAGAATATTTATCAAGAATTAGAAGAGATTTGCTATCAAACAGATTTGTTGAAGTAGATAAGCAGGATTATTTGGCATTGGCTGCGGGATATGATAAGGTATTTTCTATTCAGAATTCAAAAGTAACAGTTTTATGGGCTTATCAATCAATTGAATCCTTAAAGAACCTTCTTAGTAATCTACTTGAAGATGAAATTCTAATGGATTTATCAGAAGTTTTTCCAGACCCTGAAGCTAATGAAGATGCTTTGCCAGAGTTAAAAAGAGCGCTCAGTTATGGTTTGCCTGCTTTTGCAATGGCAGAGTTCTATTTACCAACTGAAGCAGCTGATTTAGGAGTAGATTCAGAAAATGAAAAAAAGTAATTACTTAATCATCATTGCTATTTGTGCTGCCTTATTGTACAATGCTTGGATTCTTGCATTTTGGTTAAATCCAACAGTAGTTAACTCAAGTCTATTGAGTGGACTTTCTGCACTTAATCAACCTTATCATCAATTATTCACCTTAACAGATATTCTTTTCGCTTGTTTTTCTTTGATACTTGCGTGGGGACTTTTTAAACAAAATGAAAGAGAAGACAAACGTCTTCTCATAATTTTTCTTTCAATTGCGGGATTTGGTGCAGCAACAGGCTTAGCTACACTTTTTCCTTATGCTGATATTGCCCACAGTGAGGGAATTCCCAATCCCCTTAAAGCACCTGAACTCTTTTTACATGACGGATTGAGCGTTTTAGCCTTATTATTTATTCTTACAGGAGTGATTTTTTCACTTTCAGTTTATCGAAATAAATTTGTTTTGCTTTTGGTCATTGCTTTTGTAATTACAACTTTACTTTCTTTCATTGCGGGTGCAATCCCTCAGTTAGTAGGCCCTCTGGGTCAGCAGATTAATGGGGTACTTGCTGGTGTATGGTTAGTTTTTATTTGTTGGAGAGTTCTGAACGGCACTTCAAAAGAAGTTCGTAAGGAGAACTGACCGTACGCACAGGTGATAATTTAAGGAGTAATCTAGCAGAGA
>ERZ772962.1935-NODE-1935-length-10882-cov-27.985869_pt1 | contig 10882 bp, 14 predicted proteins | sample MGYA00580676_ERZ772962 | MGnify/ENA primary metagenome ERZ772962 (study PRJEB29015, sample SAMEA2738049) | human oral metagenome | biome: human oral; feature: human-associated habitat; material: saliva | place: China | collected 2230 ...
TCTATGCTGTAGTTTATTTTGAGAGTGCTCAGCGTAAAGTTCCTGTGCATTATGCTAAAAGACAGTTTGGTTCTGGGATGATGCCGGGACAAAGCATTCATATGCCGTTCAAGCTAAATATGGCAGGTGTTATTCCTCCTATTTTTGCTTCCAGTATCATTTTATTTCCATCTACCCTTTTAGGTTGGTTTGGTTTAAATAGTACAAATTCTGTTCTTCATAAGGTTGCTGCAATGCTGCAACACGGACAGCCTTTGTATATTGTATTATTTGCTACAACTATCATCTTCTTCTGCTATTTCTATACTGCTTTAGTGTTTAGCCCTAAAGAGATGGCTGAAAATTTGAAGAAGAGTGGTGCATTTGTGCCGGGTATTCGCCCAGGTGAGCAAACCTCTAGATATTTGGAAAAAGTTGTACTGAGACTGACATTATTTGGTGCTTTGTATATCACTACAATCTGTCTGATACCTGAATTTTTAACGACGGCATTGAAAGTTCCTTTCTATTTAGGTGGAACATCTTTGCTTATTTTGGTTGTCGTTACAATGGATTTTAGGACACAAATCAATTCATATCGAATGAGTAGTCAGTATGAAGACTTGATGAGTCGTCCAGATATGAAATCTTTGTCACGTAAGTAGGCTTATGGCTAAAGAAGATACCATACAGATGCAGGGCGAAATCCTTGAGACTTTGCCCAATGCAACATTTAAAGTAAAACTGGAAAATGATCATGTAGTACTTGGTCATATATCTGGCAAAATGCGGATGCACTATATCCGTATTTCTCCAGGTGATAAGGTAACAGTTGAATTGACTCCTTATGATTTAACCCGTGCTCGGATTGTTTTCCGAGCAAGATAAACGATAAAAGGAAATAAAATGCGTGTACAACCTTCTGTAAAGAAAATTTGTCGCAATTGCAAGATTATTCGTCGTAATCGTGTAGTTCGCGTAATTTGTACTGACCCACGTCACAAACAACGTCAAGGTTAAGAAGCTAGTTTTCTTAACTATTGATTTTGTGGTATAGTGACATACTTTGCCCTAAAAAGGAAAAAATATGGCTCGTATTGCAGGGGTAAATATCCCTAATAATGCCCATATCGTAATTGGCCTTCAGGCTATTTATGGTATTGGTGCGACTCGTGCTAAATTGATTTGTGAGGCAGCAAATATTGCTCCTACTACTAAAGCAAAAGATTTGGACGAGGCTCAATTAGACGCTTTGCGTGAGCAAGTTGCTAAATATGAAGTTGAAGGCGATTTGCGTCGTGAAGTAACGATGAGCATTAAACGACTGATGGATATGGGTTGCTATCGCGGCTTCCGTCATCGTCGTGGCTTGCCTTGTCGTGGTCAACGCACTCGCACAAATGCTCGTACCCGTAAAGGTCCGCGCAAAGCGATTGCCGGTAAGAAATAAATTTTAAGGAATTTGATTAATGGCTAAAGCAAACACAGCTTCGCGTGTACGTAAAAAAGTACGTAAAACCGTAAGCGAAGGTATTGTGCACGTTCATGCATCTTTCAACAATACCATCATTACAATCACTGACCGTCAAGGCAATGCATTGTCTTGGGCTACCTCTGGCGGCGCTGGTTTTAAAGGTTCTCGTAAAAGTACACCATTTGCAGCACAAGTTGCAGCAGAAGCAGCTGGTAAAGTTGCCCAAGAGTATGGCGTTAAAAATTTAGAAGTCCGCATTAAAGGCCCTGGCCCTGGTCGCGAATCTTCTGTACGTGCTTTAAACGCTCTTGGTTTCAAGATTACCAGCATTACTGACGTTACCCCGTTGCCTCATAACGGTTGCCGTCCGCCTAAAAAACGTCGTATTTAATATTGGAGTGATTTAAAACATGGCACGTTATATTGGCCCTAAATGTAAATTAGCACGTCGCGAAGGTACGGATCTGTTTTTGAAGAGTGCACGTCGCTCTTTGGATTCCAAATGTAAAATGGATTCTGCACCTGGTCAACACGGTGCGAAAAAACCACGTTTGTCAGACTACGGTTTGCAATTGCGTGAAAAACAAAAAATCCGTCGTATTTATGGCGTATTAGAGCGTCAATTCCGTCGTTACTTCGCGGAAGCAGATCGTCGTAAAGGCTCTACCGGTGAATTGCTGCTGCAATTGCTGGAGTCTCGTTTGGACAATGTCGTTTACCGTATGGGTTTTGGCTCTACTCGCGCCGAAGCACGTCAATTGGTTTCTCACAAAGCTATCGTCGTAAACGGTCAAGTTGTTAATATCCCTTCTTTCCAAGTTAAAGCAGGTGATGTTGTAGCTGTTCGTGAAAAAGCTAAGAAACAAGTACGTATCCAAGAAGCATTGAGCCTGGCTACTCAAATTGGCTTGCCAAGCTGGGTATCTGTTGATGCCGACAAATTGGAAGGCGTATTCAAAAATATGCCGGATCGCTCAGAATTGTCTGGCGATATTAATGAACAGCTGGTGGTAGAGTTCTACTCTAAATAATGCTAGCTCAATGAGGGACAGTTAAATGCAAAATAGCACAACCGAATTTTTGAAACCTCGTCAAATCGATGTAGATACTTTGTCTTCCACTCGGGCCAAGGTGTCTATGCAGCCATTTGAACGTGGTTTTGGTCATACTTTAGGTAATGCTTTGCGTCGTATCTTACTGTCATCCATGAATGGCTTTGCCCCAACTGAAGTAGTTATTTCCGGTGTATTGCACGAATACTCTACTATTGATGGTGTTCAAGAGGATGTTGTCGACGTTCTCTTGAACATTAAAGGTATCGTATTCAAGCTTCACGGTCGTAACCAAGTTCAGTTGACTTTGAAAAAAACAGGTGCCGGTGCTGTTGTAGCCGGTGATATTGATTTGCCACACGATGTGGAAATCATCAATCCTGAACATGTTATTTGCCACTTGGCTGACAATGGCCAAATCGACATGGAAATTAAAGTAGAGCAAGGTCGTGGTTATCAATCTGTTTCAGGCCGTCGCGTATTGCGTGATGAGAATAAACAGATTGGTGCGATTCAGTTGGATGCGAGCTTTTCGCCCATCAGTCGTGTTAGCTTTGAAGTTGAACCTGCACGCGTAGAGCAACGTACGGATTTGGATAAATTGGTTTTGGATATTGAAACCAATGGTTCTATTGATCCAGAAGAAGCTGTACGTAGTGCCGCACGTATCTTAATTGACCAAATGTCTATTTTTGCAGATCTGCAAGGTACTCCGGTTGAAGAGGTTGAAGAAAAAGCGCCTCCTATCGATCCTATCTTGCTGCGTCCTGTAGATGATTTGGAATTAACCGTACGTTCAGCTAATTGTCTGAAAGCTGAAGATATTTACTATATTGGCGATTTGATTCAACGTACTGAAACCGAGCTTCTCAAGACCCCTAATTTGGGTCGTAAATCTTTGAATGAGATCAAAGAAGTGTTGGCCTCTAAAGGTTTGACATTAGGTTCCAAATTAGAAGCTTGGCCGCCTGTAGGCTTAGAAAAGCCGTAAGTTTGAAGATTAAAGGATAATGACATGCGTCATCGTAATGGTAACCGCAAATTAAACCGTACAAGCAGCCATCGCGCTGCAATGCTGCGTAATATGGCGAACTCATTGTTGACTCACGAGACTATTGTGACAACTTTGCCTAAAGCCAAAGAATTGCGCCGCGTAGTAGAACCCTTGATTACATTGGGTAAAAAACCTTCCTTGGCAAACCGTCGTTTGGCATTTGACCGCACTCGTGATCGTGATGTTGTGGTTAAATTGTTTGATGAATTGGGTCCTCGCTTTGCTACCCGAAATGGTGGCTATGTTCGTGTGCTGAAGTATGGTTTCCGAAAAGGCGATAATGCCCCATTAGCACTTGTTGAATTAGTTGATAAAGCTGCTAATACAGTTAGCGAATAATTGCTTTAAAATTAAGTGTCATCCGCATTGCGGATGACATTTTTTTATTGGTAAATCAATATTTTGAATTGCACACTATAAACTATATTTTAGATTAGGCAGTTAGGTAATTATCTATTTGTCGTTATTTGTTTGTATTTAATGTTTCCATTTTGTGTTTTGGAACAAATTCCTTTAATAGTGCGTTTCATTTGGATTAAGTGCCAAGATTGATTTGGAAAAATTATCCCTTTTAAAGTATTTTGTCTCATGAAAATTTGTATTTTCAGACAATCTTTTGCCAAAATAAATAAATCTGTATAAACTTCATATTTTCTTGTCGGAGTGCTGCTTGTTCCTGCAAACAGCTGAGACCGCGCCAGCGGAATCCGTAGAACCTGTCGGGGTAATGCCTGCGTAGGAAACAAGCTGTCAAACGCCTTTTCAGGCTTCCGTTCCCTTTTTCGCATTTCCCGCCATTCGGTGGATTCCGCTTCCGTCTTGTCTTTCGTCTTCCCGACAGCCCAAACACTGCAAAGGAATCCACCATGCCCCGTATCGCCATTCTCGGCGGCGGCCTCTGCGGCCGTCTGACTGCTTTACAACTTGCAGAACAAGGTTTATCCATTGCCCTCTTTGACAAGGGCGGGCGCAAAGGCGAACACGCCGCCGCTTATGTTGCCGCCGCCATGCTCGCGCCTGCTGCGGAAGCGGTCGAGGCTACGCCCGAAGTCATCAAACTGGGCAGGCAGAGCATTCCGCTGTGGCGCGACATACGAGGTCGTCTGAAAACGCCGACCATGATGCAGGAAAACGGCAGCCTGATTGTGTGGCACGGGCAGGACAAGCCATTATCCAGCGAGTTCGTCCGCCATCTCAAACGCGGCGGCGTAGCGGATGACGAAATCGTCCGTTGGCGCGCCGACGACATCGCCAAACGCGAACCGCAACTCGGCGGACGTTTTTCAGACGGCCTCTACCTGCCGACCGAAGGCCAGCTCGACGGACGGCAAATCTTGTCTGCACTTGCCGACACTTTGGACGGGCTGAACGTCCCTTGCCATTGGGAACACGAATGCGTCCCCGAAGACCTGCAAGCCCAATACGACTGGCTGATCGACTGCCGCGGCTACGGCGCAAAAACCGCGTGGAACCAATCCCCCGAACACACCAGCACCTTGCGCGGCATACGCGGCGAAGTGGCGCGGGTTTATACGCCCGAAATCACGCTCAACCGCCCCGTACGCCTGCTCCATCCGCGCTATCCGCTCTACATCGCCCCAAAAGAAAACCACATCTTCGTCATCGGCGCGACCCAAATTGAAAGCGAAAGCCAAGCCCCCGCCAGCGTGCGTTCCGGGTTGGAACTTTTATCCGCACTCTATGCCGTCCACCCCGCCTTCGGCGAAGCCGACATCCTCGAAATCGCCACCGGCCTGCGCCCCACGCTCAATCACCACAACCCCGAAATCCGTTACAGCCGCGCCCGACGCCTGATTGAAATCAACGGCCTTTTCCGTCACGGCTTCATGATTTCCCCCGCCGTAACCGCCGCCGCCGTCAGATTGGCAGTGGCACTGTTTGACGGAAAAGACGTGCCCGAACGTGATGAAGAAAGCGGTTTGGCGTATATTGAAAAATAAGTTTGAGGTCGTCTGAAAACGTCGCGCTATCAGTTTTATAAAGGTAACAATATGAATTTAGAAACTAAAATTCCGCCGCCGGCGATATGTTTTCTTTGTGCGTTGTTGATGTACATCTCTGCCCAAGTGTCGGCGTTGGCCGGCATACTGCCGCGCTTTCCTATATTGCTGTCGGTTGTTTTGATGGTATTTGGGACGGCGTTGGGCGTATTAGGTGTGTGGGCGTTTCGCCGTGTGCGCACGACTGTCAGCCCGTTCAACCCCGAACAAACCGAACACTTCGTTTCAGACGGCGTGTACCGTTTCAGCCGCAACCCGATGTATGCAGGCATGGGCTGCTGGCTGGTCGCATGGGCAGGCTATTTGGCGCACCCGCTGCCGTGGTTGTTTTTGGCTGCATTTGTTGCCTATATGACGCGGTTTCAAATCATGCCCGAAGAATGCGTTTTGGCGCAGAAATTCGGTGCAGAGTACGAGTCTTACTGCCGACGCGTCCGCCGCTGGTTATAAAAGTGGAAGCTTCCAATCAAGTATCACCCATCTTCTACTCTACGGCATGAATGTGAATACTTGATGTTTTCAGACGGCCTCATCAGATGGCTATACCAGGCTCACTTTCATTAAACAATAAAACAAAAAGGAAAACGTCATGATTGAACAAGCAATAGGAAACCTGTCAGGTATCTTTTGGATTTTCCTGCTCGTCATTCCCCTGCTTCTTTTGAAAGCGCTGCTCCAAAACCCCAAAGTGAAAGGACGCATAGGCGAACGGGCAGTCCGTTCAGTAATCGGAAAAGATTTGGATGAAGAAACCTATATCGAATTTCACGATTTGATTATTCCGTCCCGCAGCAGCACGACGCAAATCGACCATATCTATGTTTCGGTTTTCGGGATATTTGTCATAGAAACCAAGAATTACACAGGTTGGATTTTCGGCAGCGAGAAGCAATCGAAATGGACACAAGTCGTCTATAAGCAGAAACACTACTTTCAAAATCCGTTGCGCCAGAATTACGCACACATCAAGGCATTATCCGAACTGCTGCAACTGCCGGAAGAAAAATTTCATTCGATGGTGGTTTTCCTCGGCGATTGTGAACTGAAAACGCAAATGCCGCCGAATGTCTGCCGTATCAGACAGGCAGCATCCTATATTAGACGTTTTCAGACGACCTTATTGCTGCCTCAGGAAATAGAAGCGGCAACTGCCGTGCTGTCTTCAAACGAATACCAAGCCGACGGCGAAAAACTGCGGGCGCATACCGAACGCCTGCAGGAACGCCATCAGCGATAACTTAAAAGGACACCCCATGACCTTCCCGCCCCTAAAATCCCCGCTTAAATTCTACGCCGTCGTTCCCACCGCCGATTGGGTGGAGCGCATGGTCAAAGCAGGTGCCGACACGGTGCAACTGCGCTGCAAAACCTTGTACGGCGATGAATTGAAACGCGAAATTGCCCGATGCACCGCTGTCTGTCAGGGCAGCCGCACGCAGCTTTTCATCAACGACCACTGGCGCGAGGCGATAGAAGCAGGCGCATACGGTGTGCATCTCGGACAAGAAGACATGGACACCGCCGACCTCGCCGCCATTGCCGCCGCCGGTTTGCGTTTGGGTTTGAGTACGCACTCCGTTGCCGAACTCGACCGCGCCCTGTCCGTACACCCCAGCTACGTCGCCAGCGGAGCGATTTTCCCGACCACGACCAAGCAAATGCCCACCGCCCCGCAAGGCTTGGACAAACTGCGCGAATATGTGAAACAGGCAGGCGGCACGCCTGTCGTCGCCATCGGCGGCATCGATTTGAACAACGCCCAAGCCGTCCTTGCCACCGGCGTTTCCTCACTCGCCGTCGTCCGCGCCGTTACCGAAGCGGAAAATCCCGAAGCGGTGGTTAAAGCGTTTCGGGATTTGTGGAATGAATAAGGTCGTCTGAAAGCCAAATTTCAGACGACCTGCTCAATTAGGATATTCGATTGCCGTCATTTCGGATGCCATACAGGCAGAAGCGGGCATAACGGCGCAAAAATAATCGGCGGATTCAGTTGTCCCAGCCTTCCACCACCAGTTTGCCGACCATATCCCCGCGCTCCAGCATCTCATGGGCGTGGCGCAGGTTAGCGGCATTGATGCCGTGCAGGATTTGGGTGGCGGTCGGGCGGATGATGCCTTCGTCCACCAGCCGCGCGGTTTCGGCTAGGATTTCGCCCTGCCGTTCGATGTCTGCCGTTTCGCGCAGCGGACGGGTAAACATAAATTCCCAATGCAGCGACAGGCTTTTGCCTTTGAGCGGGTTCACGTCCAACGTTTCGGGGTCGTCAATCAGCGCGATTCTGCCTTGCGGGGCGATGAGTTCCACGATTTGCGGCAGATGGCGGTCGGTATGGTTAGTGGAAAAAACAAACGATGGCGCGCCGATATTTAACGCGGCAATCTGTTCCGCCATGTTTTCATGATGGTTGATGACGAAATCCGCGCCCAATTCCTTCACCCACGCGCGGCTTTCGGGGCGGGAAGCGGTGGCGATGACTTGGATGCCGGTCAGCTTTTTCAGCAACTGGATGGCAAGCGAGCCGACCCCGCCTGCACCGCCGATTAAGAGCAGCGCATTGGCGCCGCCTGCCACGGGTTTGTTGACGTCCAAGCGGTCGAACAGCGTTTCCCATGCGGTAATCGCCGTCAATGGCAGCGCGGCGGCTTGGGCAAAATCCAGCGAACGCGGCTTTTTGGCGGCAATGCGCGCGTCCACCGCTTGTAATTGAGCGTTCGAACCTTGGCGGTTGATGGCGCCCGCGTAATACACTTCGTCGCCGACTTTGAAATGCCGCACTTCGCTGCCGACTGCCTGAACGATGCCTGCCGCGTCGTAACCCAATACGCGGTACTGCCCTGCCGCAGGCGTATGCGCCACCCGAACTTTCACATCGGCAGGATTGACTGAAACCGCCTGTACGGCAACCAAAATATCGTGCGGCCGTAGCTCGGGTTCGTGCAGTTCGATGTCGAGCAGGGCTTCAGGGTTGGAAACGGGCAAAGGGCGGTTGAAACCGATGGCTTTCATGATGTTCTCCTGTTAGGTCGTCTGAAAGCGTGTATCATGCGCCTGAAGCATATCATTAACAAGAACGCACTTGTTTTTCAGATAGTTACATAAAGGATACTGCCATGCCCCGCACACCGCACCCAAGCTACGACTGCGCCGAAGGCTGCTCGGTGGAAGCCGCGCTTTCCGTTATCGGCGGCAAATGGAAAGGCACGATACTCTACCGCCTGCACACGGACGGCACGCTGCGCTTCAACCAAATCCGCCGCATCCTGCCTGATGTGTCGCAGCGCACGCTGACCGCCCAACTGCGCGCATTGGAGGCCGACGGCATCATTTTGCGTACTGTGTATCCCGAAGTCCCACCGCGTGTGGAATACCGCCTGACCGACTACGGCAAAACGCTTGCGCCCGTGCTGACGGCATTGAAGGAATGGGGCGACGGATTCAAGCAAGAGCAGGCGCATCGCGAATAAAGAAACTCACCTACGAAATATCGAGAAACCATGAACATCATCTTAAACGGCGAACCCGCCGAACTTCACGGCACGACCGTTGCCGACCTCATCGCCCAAACCGCGCCGCAAAAGCCTTTTGCCGTCGCGGTAAATACCGGATTCGTCGCCAAAGGCGCGTATGCGGAAACGGTTTTGAACGAAAACGATAAAGTCGATATCGTGCGGCCGGTGGTCGGCGGTTAGGCGGTTTTGCCTTTTCAGACGACCCCTGTCCCCAAAACAACCTTACAAAGGAACCCATCATGCTCACCCTATACGGAGAAACTTTTCCTTCGCGGCTGCTGCTCGGCACGGCTGCCTACCCGACGCCAGAAATCCTCAAACAATCCGTCCAAACCGCCCGCCCCGCGATGATTACCGTCTCGCTGCGTCGTGCGGGAAGCGGAGGCGAGGCGCACGGTCAGGGGTTTTGGTCGCTTTTGGAAGAAATCGGTATCCCGGTGCTGCCGAACACCGCCGGCTGCCAAAGCGTGCAGGAGGCGGTAACGACGGCGCAGATGGCGCGCGAAGTGTTTGAAACCGATTGGATCAAACTCGAGCTCATCGGCGACGACGACACGTTGCAGCCCGACGTCTTCCAGCTCGTCGAAGCGGCGGACATCCTGATTAAAGACGGCTTCAAAGTGCTGCCTTATTGCACCGAAGACCTGATCGCCTGCCGCCGCCTGCTCGACGCGGGCTGTCAGGCGCTGATGCCGTGGGCGGCACCGATCGGCACGGGTTTGGGCGCGGTTCACGCCTATGCGCTGAACGTCCTGCGCGAACGCCTGCCCGACACGCCGCTGATTATCGATGCGGGCTTGGGCCTGCCCTCGCAGGCGGCGCAAGTGATGGAATGGGGTTTTGACGGCGTATTGCTGAACACCGCTATTTCCCGCAGCGGCGACCCCGTCAACATGGCGCGCGCCTTCGCACTTGCCGTCGAATCCGGACGGCTGGCATTTAAAGCCGAACCGGTCGAAGCGCGCACCAAAGCGCAAGCCAGTACGCCGACCGTAGGGCAGCCGTTTTGGCATTCGGCGGAGTATTGATGAATAACGTGTTGCGGGTATATGAAAAGGTCGTCTGAAATTTCAGACGACCTTTTTTACGGCAATGTCTAACGGTATGGATGTAGAAAGGGGAGGGCGTTTTGAGTGGAACGTGTTATGCCATGAAAACTTGCTTTCAGACGACCTCTTGTCTTTTCCTTTATAATCCGTCCATCTATTTTTCACTCATTTCAAGCAGGTTCACCATGTCCAAACCCACTCTCCTCCTCGTTGACGGCTCTTCTTATCTTTACCGCGCTTATCACGCGATGGCACAGTTGTCCGCGCCTGACGGTGCGCCGACGGGTGCGCTTTATGGCGTATTGAACATGTTACGCCGGCTGCGGGCAGATTATGTGCACGATTATTGCGCGGTGGTGTTTGATGCGAAGGGCAAGAATTTCCGCCACGAGATGTTCCCCGACTACAAGGCGACGCGCCCGCCGATGCCGGACGATTTGCGCCCGCAGGCGGAAGCCTTGCCGGATTTGGTGCGGCTGATGGGCTGGCCGGTGCTGGTGATTCCGCAAGTCGAAGCGGACGACGTTATCGGCACGCTGGCGGCGATGGCAGGCGAAGCGGGTTGGAATGTGGTGGTGTCCACCGGCGATAAGGACATGGCGCAGCTGGTGAACGAGCGCGTTACGCTGGTGAACACGATGAGCGGCGAAACGCTGGACATTGAAGGCGTGAAGGAGAAATTCGGCGTGCGCCCCGACCAAATCCGCGATTATCTCGCGCTGATGGGCGACAAGGTGGACAACG
>ERZ772962.1936-NODE-1936-length-10877-cov-1.790612_pt1 | contig 10877 bp, 7 predicted proteins | sample MGYA00580676_ERZ772962 | MGnify/ENA primary metagenome ERZ772962 (study PRJEB29015, sample SAMEA2738049) | human oral metagenome | biome: human oral; feature: human-associated habitat; material: saliva | place: China | collected 2230 ...
ATCATCCCCGATTCCCTCAGCGTGCTGCGAATCCAGCGGTCGAGCCCGCCCCAGTGGCCGCGCCCCACAAGGACGATCGGGAACGAGGAGACCTTCTTCGTCTGCACGAGCGTCACGGCCTCGAAGAGCTCGTCCAGGGTGCCGAAACCGCCGGGCATGACCACAAACCCCAAAGAATACTTGAGAAACATGGTTTTTCGGGCGAAAAAGTAGCGGAAGTTGACGCCGAGGTCGACGTACTCGTTCATGCCCTGCTCGAACGGAAGCTCGATCCCCAGGCCCACGGACAGCCCGTCGCCTTCGCGTGCGCCCCGGTTCCCCGCCTCCATGATTCCCGGCCCGCCGCCGGTGATGACCCCGAATCCCGCCGCGGCGAGCCTTTGCGCGATCTCCCTTGCGGTTTCGTAGGAGGGGTCGCCGGGCCGGGCGCGCGCCGAGCCGAAGATCGAGATCGACGGCGGAAGGTCGGCAAGCGCGCCAAAGCCTTCGACGAACTCGGATTGGATGCGCATGACGCGCCACGGATCGGTGTGCGTCCAATCCGAGGAGCGCTCGTTGCTCAACAAGGCGGCGTCGGCCGTGGCGTCGGGGATGCGCGCCCCGCGCAATATCACGGGGCCTTGGCGGTGAAATCGGTCGTCTGTCATGGGCCAAGACTACGCTTGAAGCCACCTTCCGAGCACGCGGGCCAAACGCTCGATCTGTTCGACGGGGCACGCCTCGTCGTCCTTGTGCGCCAGGAGCGGATCTCCCGGCCCGCAGTTGATCGCCGGTATCCCCAGGGCGGAGAACCGGGCGACGTCGGTCCACCCGAGCTTGGCCGCGGGCTCGCCGGCGCCGGCCTCCCGCAGCAGCTCAGCCAAGCGCACGAACTCGGGATGGTCCATTCCGGGCGCCGCGGGCGGGGCGCTGTCGAGCACTTCGACGTCGTACCCGGAAAAAGCCGAGCGGACATAGGCCTGGGCCTCTTCCTCCGTCCTGTCCGGCGCATACCGGAAGTTGACGACGACGTGCGCCTCGTCGGGCACGGAGTTGCGGCCGGGCGAAGGTCGTGCTGCGGGTGATGGTCGTGAAGTCGGCGAAGCGGACCTTGATCGCGACCGTCCGGGCAGTCAGACGCGCGCGCCGCAGTCTGCGCGCTGTGGCATGGGCCTGAGCCAGAAGGATCTTTTCAAGCTTGCCGCGGTCGGCCACGTGTTCGAAGAAGGTCTCCTCTTTGCCGATCGACTTCTCCTCGCGAGAAGTTTGCACGGGACGCGGGTCCTGCCCCATCGCCAATCTGTACAGATGCGTTCCGTGGGCGCGGCCGAGGATCCTGGCCAGACGTTCCGGTCCCGCGTCGGCGAGCTCTCCCACCGTCTCGATGCCCTGGTTGGCCAGGCGCGCCCTCGTTTTCTCTCCCACGCCCCACAGCGCCCCCACCGGCAGCCCGTGCAGGAAGGCGATCGTGGCCGAGCGGGGTATGAGGAGCAGTCCGTCAGGTTTCGCGTGGGCCGAGGCGATCTTGGCGACGTGCTTCGTCGCGGCGATGCCAACCGACGCCGGAACGCCGACCTCGCGCCGAATGCGCGCCCGCAAATCCGTGGCGATGCGGACGGGCCCTCCCATGAGGCGCCGCGCGCCGCCGACGTCGAGAAAGGCCTCGTCCACCGAAAGCTTCTCCACAAGCGGGGTGACGTCGTGCAGTATGTCCATGATTTGCCGCGACACCTCCGAATACCTGCCGTGGCGCGGCGGAATCATCGTCAGATGCGGGCAGGCCCGAAGGGCGCGGGCCACGGGCATTGCCGAGTTGACGCCGAATTCGCGGGCCTCGTAGGAGGCGGCGGAGACGACGCCGCGCTCGGCTCCCCCGACGGCGACCGGCTTCCCCGCGAGCTCCGGGCGATCGAGCAGCTCGACTGACACGAAGAAGGCGTCCATGTCGACGTGGAGTATGCCGACGTCGGAATCGTCGTCGCCCCAGAATCGACGGGCTTCTTTCGACCGCGGCGCTCGGGACATCCGTCCTCCTTTCTCACGCGACAAGCCTACGCTCAGGCGCCGTCGCTTTTCTGACCGCGCAAAACGCCCGGTCCGCCTGCCACGGCGCCCTCGAGTCTCGATAGGCTCGTGGCATGAAGCGCGCATCGTCCAGAACACAGCTGCCCGAGGGGCCCGTCGCCACAACGTATGCCACTGCGGAAATCGTCAGGGGGCAGACCAATCCCTCGCAGGTTCTCCTTCTGTTTGACGGCGTCGAGTCTTCGAGCCTGGACCTCGCCGATCCGGAGTACCTGGATTTCGAGTATATGCAGCACATTCGCCTCATACTCGAGTCGCGCTGGGATCAAGGCGAGCGCCGCGGTCAAGACGAGCGCCGCGCCGTCGAGGCGGGCGGGTCGGCCGAAGGCGGCGGCCTCCGCCGCACGAGGGTGCTTCATTTGGGAGGCGCAGGCTGCGCGCTCGCCAGGGCGCTGTGCGCCCGCAGGGAGCTGCATCAGGTCGCCGTCGAAATCGACCCCGAGCTGGCCAGGCTGGTGCGCGACTGGTTTCCGCTGCCGCGCTCGCCTTTTCTGAAGATCAGGGTCGGGGATGCCAGGCACGTCCTCGACTCGACGAAAGCGAGTTGGAACGCGATCGTCCGCGACGCTTTCACGGGCAGGGAGGTGCCGCCGCATCTGCGAACGGCGGAGTCCGCCAAACGAGCGGCCGACGTTTTGGCGCCGGGAGGGATTTACGTTCTCAATGCGGTCGCGTCGGCGGGGATTCGGCGGCTAGACGAGGACATCGCGGCCATGGCGGCAGCATTTCCCAATATCGTCGCGATAGCGGATCCGGCGGTTTTCAGCGGAAGGCGTTTCGGCAACTTCGTCGTAGCGGGCTCCGACGCTCGTTTTCCGGTCGAGTCGATCGAACGGGAAGTGCGTAAATTCCCGCTGCCGACGAAGTTTTTCGACGACGGCGCCTTGCGCTCCCGGGCGGCCTCCGTCAGACCGTTGACCGATTCCCTTGCAGGATGGCCGAGAGCTACAAGCCCGAGGCAACGTCGTCCGCGCCCCGAGCCGACGACGTCGGCAGAGCCCGAGTGAGCCAGCAGAGCCTGAATCCGGGCAAACTGCCGGAGCCTGCGCGGAATGCGCCCGTTGGCGGCGACTCAGGCCGGGCTGCGAGGCTTTGCGAAGCGGACGAGGGCGGCCCGGCGGGCGGCGCGGGTCAGGCGGAGTGCTTTCCTCGCCGACGTTTGACTTGGCCTTGGCCGGGCTCGGGCAGCTGCCCCACATTCGATGCGGGCAGGCTGGCGGACGGGACGGAATCCGCGCCGGCGCCGGCGAGCGGATCAGCCTCGTTCGGCACGGACATGGCCGGAGCTGCTCCGGGTTCCCCGTCCCCCGCAACACCGATTTCGTTTGCGGCTGCGCCGTTTTCCGTTCCCCCAGAGGCCTGGTCTCCACCGGGGGATTCAGGGTTCTCCCCCGTGCGTTCCGCGCCGTCGGGCGCCGTTTCGCCCGGGGCGAGAGCGTCGTCGGCCTCCGCAGCCGGAGCCTTCTGTTCGGCCCTTTCGCTCGATGCCTCGGACAGGGCTTCCGCTTCGGGGGAATCTTTCAACACGAGGGTCTGCATCCGTTCGAGCGCGGAGTGTCTGGGAGTGTCCCCCGCGGACAGCGCGGCGCCGAAAACGTGGGGAGCGAAGACGATGTCGTGGGACGCATTCGAGTCCTCCTGAGGAACGACGGCGTCGCTCTCGCGTCCGAATCCGAGAGCTTCGTCCCAGCCTCGGACTGGCCATGCGTCGATGTCGCCGCCCTGGACGCCGGAGGGGATGAAGCCCTCCTCGGACGGGTCGGCTTCGTATCCGACCGCCTGGCCTCCGTCGCCCGTTGTGAAAGACACACCTTCGAATTCGCGGGGCGAGCCCTCCCCGCCAGCGGGCAGGATGCCCGGCCCTCCGAATGCACTCGACGATTCGAGTGGGTCGGATGAGTCGAATGCGTCGGGCTCGAACGAGCCGGCCGAATCGAATGAAACAGGCGGTTCAAGCTCGTTGCGCCGCTCCCAAGCCTCAGGCCCCTCAACCGAGCTCGCCCCGCTCGGCGGCCCGGCCATCGCGCTGTCCGCCAAGGCGCCGTCGACCACGGACACGCGCTCTGCAGAGCTTTCGGCCGGTGCGCCGTCCGCGTTGGAAGGCTGCTCGGCGGAGTCCCCCATCATCGACTCGATGACTTCCGATTCCGTGATGAGAAGGCCGGCATCCGCTTCAGCCTCGGCAGCGGAGACCTCGACGCCGACGGCCGGGTCTTCGCCGCCGAGGTCGCCGAGGTCGTCGGCGTCCAAGCCGACGCCGTCGTCCGCCGCGTCTTCGGCGTCCTTGCCGAGAACGCCGTTTTCGCCCAAATCTTGCACATGGTTTTCGGGGGCGTTCCATCCGGAGCTTTCGTTCCATCCGGAGCTTTCGATCGCGGCGACGTCGATGTACCCCGAAGCCGAAAGCGGCTCGAGAGTCTCCGCGGGATCCAAAACTTCGCCGGGATCCCCGTTTTGCTCGGAGGGATCCGGAACGTCCGGCAAATTCTTCAAAAACGCCTTGATGCGCCCCAGAGCCGAGAGCGGCTCGAGAGTCTCGCCCGGATCGAGGACTTCGCCGGGTTCGTTGTCGGCGGACTTTTCCGCGCTTTCAATGCCGTTGAGGTCCCGGGCCTCCTGGATGCCGCTAAGCTCACGCCGGCCCTCAACGCCGGCCGGCTCCCGAGAGTCTTCGACGCCGTCCGATTCTTGCGGGTCCTCGACGCCCGCCAGTTCTTGCGGGTCCTCAACGCCGACCAGTTCTTTCGCGTCCTCTACGCCGACAAACGTTCGAGCATCCTCAGCGCCCGCGAGTTCGTCGACGGCCCCGCGCTCGCCTGCGCCGGCCGTTTCCTCGGCTTCGGCAAGCTCCTCGACGCGGACATTCTCGTAAGATGCGGCAAGCTCCTCGACGTTTACGTGCTCGTAGGACTGGATTTGCTCGTTGAGACCGTCGTTTTCGCCGTCTAGATCGGCATCGTCGACGGCGTGAGCCTCGCGTCCGCGGGCATCGCCCGCGTCGCCTTCCCCGTCTTCAGCGGCGTTCCCGAATTCGCCTGCGTCGTCAGCTTCGACGTCGGCCTGCACGGCCTCCTTTTGGTCCTCACGTTTGGAAGCTCCGTGGGATCGTCGCCCGGACTCGATGCGTCCTCCCTCAGATCCGTTTCGTCGTCGGCTTCCAAATCCGATTCCCCGCGAATGGCCTCGGCTTCGCCAAAGCCCGCTGCGACGTCGGAGCGGTAGCGTGGGTCATCGGTTTCAGACGGAACGTGTGATTCGGCGGCGCCGTCCGATTCAGCCGAAACGTACGATTCAACGGCGCCGTCCGCGACTGCGGCGTCCTTCGGACCGTTCCCAGTTTCCTCGGAGACGGCCGAAAAGCCCTCGTCGCCTTTAAGGCCGACGGCGAAGCCCGCCTCGGCGACGGCCTCGCCTTCGACGGCATCAGCGGCGCCTTCTTCGGATCGAGCGACGTCCGCATCTTCAGGCTCGAAAGCGTCGGCGGCGCCCGACTCGCTCACTGCGGCTTCGACGTCGCCGTCCGCGACGTCTGCTTCGCTCTCGCCGACGGCCGAGACTTCAGCAAGCTCGGCGACGCTTTCCGCAGCGCCCTCGGAGCGCTCGGCCTCCGGCGCATCGGTTGCGACGTCGTCGGCCTTTTCGGCGGCGTCGCGGCTGTCCCCGTCATCGTCCGCGGGGCGTTCGTACGCCTCGGCGCCGCCCCCGGCTTGCTGGCTTCTCATGGCCGAGACGTCGAACGCGGGCCCTTCGCCCACTCCGTGCTCGCCGGGAAGAAAACCCTGGTAGCGCTCCATCTTCCGCAACAGTCCCTGCGGATCGAAGGTCTTTTCCGAGGCCGAGGCGCGCGGCGAGGAGACTCCCGCGAGGAACTGCTCGGCGGCGCGGCCGATTTCGTCCACGGTGGGGACTCGCATTTCCGGCTTGGGCGCGGTGACGTATCCGCGCACCGAGCCGTTGGCGTCGTAGTCTTTCTCGAGCTTGTCGATGAATTGGGCCAGTTCCTCGTTGCCCTCGATGGCCGAAGAGTAGGCTTCGACCTCTTCGGCTGCGGCCTGTTCCAGATCGCCCAAAGGGAAGTAGAGCCCGCTGAGCGAGGACGTCAGCCCGAGTGCTCCGGCAGCCCCGGTGAAATAACGATCGCCGGCCAGATAGACGGGAACGCGAACGGCGACATTCGTATGCGAGATGCCCAGCTTCGCCGTATGGAACTCGACATAGTCGGCGAAACCGGCGGTGAACCAGAAGTCCGCCTCAAACACCTGGTCCTCGCGCTTGTCGGCCGTGCGCACGACCATGTCGGCCGGCCTCGTGTGAGGAGTGGCCGAAGGGACGGCCGTGAAAGAGAAGGTCGACTTCACACCGAACTTCTCGATGATGTCGATCATGTCCGCCAGCAGCGCGTCCCATTGAAAATCGGGCTCAGCGCCGTGCAAATGCAGGAAGGGCTGGCCCTCGACGTCGCTCGCATGCGAAAGGACGATTCCGCTGCGGCGCATGTCGACTAGCCGACCGTCCTTGTAGTTCATAAGCGGCCGCTGAGACCGATAGTCGATGAGCGGATCGGAGTTGAACAATGCGGCGGCCCCGCCGTCAAGCGGACTGAGCGACAGAGATATCAGCTGGCCGACCGCGCCGGCGTCGACGGCCGGATCCACTAGATTGAGAACCAAACGCTCGACGCGCTCAGGCCCCTCGGCCTCTGGAAACGATACGAAGTGCCCCATGTGTCTCCTCTCCTCGCCCTCTACTTTGCCATAAGCCTCCCCGCCGCTTCGACTCTCCGAACGGGCCCTTCTGCATGCCCTGTTATTCCCGACACTCCGGCGTTCAACGGTTTCGACGTGGTAATACTACCCATCGTTTTTCGACCGCAAAAGGGCGTGCTGATTAGCTTCGACGGCCCCCGTGGCCGATAATTGTGTGGTCGATTTTCCCCGTTTCAGGACTGTCCATGGGTGAGTTATCCGCGCGTTCGCGCGCAATCGCCGACGAGCAAGACTTCGTCGAGACGGCGTATGCCGCGCTCGACCGCCAACGCGAGGCCTACTCCGAACGCCTGCGCGAGGTTCGAGCGCAACAAGGCCACGAAAGCGCAGGCGCCCTCTCCGAGCGCGACTCCTTCGCGACCCATTACGAGGACAATCTCATACGTTTGCGCAACGTCGAGAATCGCCTGGTCATGGGGCGCCTCGACTTCACAGACGGCGAAACCGAGCACATCGGGCGCATCGGCCTCAAGGACGAGGACCAGGAGATCATTCTCCTCGACTGGCGGACTCCGCAGGCCGAGCCTTTTTACCGGGCCACTGCGGCCGAGCCCGGCGAAGTCGTTCGCCGCAGGCACATTCAGACGCGGATGCGCGACGTCGTCGGCGTGGAGGACGAACTGCTCGACGCCGAAGCCTCCGAGGGGCTGACCGACCTCAACCTCACCGGTGAAGGCGCCCTGATGGCGGCGATGGCGACGGCCCGCGACGGAAAGATGAGCGACATTGTCGCCACGATTCAGGCCGAGCAGGATCGAATCATTCGGGCCGATTCGAACGGAATACTCGTCGTCCAGGGAGGGCCGGGCACGGGCAAGACGGCGGTCGCGCTCCACCGCGCAGCCTACCTTCTTTACACCCAACGCGAACGGCTTTCCCGTTCGGGCGTTCTCATCGTGGGCCCCTCCCCCGTGTTCCTGCGGTACATCGACCAAGTCCTTCCGAGCCTGGGCGAGTCCGACATCGTTTCGACGACGGTGACCGGGCTGCTTCCCGGCGTCGAGGCGACGGGGGCCGACCCCCCGCAAGCCGCGCGGATCAAAGGCTCGCCCGTCTGGAGGACCATCGCGGCGAACGCCGTGCGCAGCGTCCTCGAACGCCCGCTCGATCGCCCCGTCTCCTTCACGATCGACTCGAGCCCCGTGACCCTCACGCCCTCGCAGGTTGAGGCTGCGCAGCAGCGCGCTCGGCGCGGGGGGCGGCCCCACAACGAGGCCCGTGAAACGTACGCGAGGATCCTCGTCGAAGAGCTCGCAAACCAAGTGGCCGCACACAAAGAAATGGCACTGGAGGACGCCGGCTGGATAGTCGACGAGGTCGTCTCCTCGCGTGAGGCTCGGCGCGAAGTCAATCTTAGATGGCTGCCTTCCTCTCCCGTTCAGCTGCTCGAACGGCTTTACGCGCGCCCGCGCCTGCTCGCCATGTGCGCCCCCGAGCTTTCGCCCGAGGAGATCGAGGCGGTTAGCCGGCCGAAAGGCAGCCCGATCACGGCCGCCGACATCCCCATCCTCGACGAGCTCGCCGAATGCCTCGGACCCTTCCGCACCGACTTCGAGAAGCGCCAACGAGCCGCTGCGCAGGCGCGCGACGCCGAGCTTTCCGAGTACGTCAAGGAAACGATGAATTCGATGAACCTCGGCGGCGGCATCGTCAACCTCGAACAGCTGACCGAGCGCGCAGCCGGCTCTGGGCCGCAGTCAAGCCTTGCTGACCGCGCATCCTCGGATCGAACATGGACCTACGGGCATATCGTGGTCGACGAGGCGCAGGAGCTTTCTCCAATGCAGTGGGAGATGCTCGCCCGCCGGTGTCCGACGAGGTCGATGACGGTCGTCGGCGACCTCGACCAGCGTCCGGACGGCTCGCCCGCAGGCGGCTGGACGGGCGTCCTCGGAAGGCTCGGATCGAGCGCTCGGATCGAGAATCTCACGGTCTCCTACAGGACTCCGGCGACGATCCTCCGCTCGGCCGGGCGGACCCTCGCCGCGGCGGGCGTTTCCGTGCTGCCCGTCGAGGCCGCGCGCGACCTTCCCGACTGCCTCGCCTTCACTGCGATCGAGGCGGACGGGCGAGAGGGCGCCGTCGTCCGATCGGTCAAGGAGCGCCGCGCTTGGTTGGACGAAGAGTATGGTCCGGGCGAGGGAACGCTGGCGGTCATCGTCCCCTCCGACCTGCGCGACGGCGTTGCGGAGGCGCTTGCCGAGGACCCCGGGCTGGCCGGGTACGTGAAGGCCGACTCCGCCGGCTTGGCTCGCATAGGCGTCTTGTCCGCAGTCGAGGCCAAGGGCTTGGAGTACGACGCCGTCGTGCTGGTCGAGCCCTCGTCCGTGCTCGCCGAAGGCCCCGGCAACCTTTACGTCGCGATGACCCGCCCCACCCGGCGCCTCGACGTTCTCTATTCGGGCGAGCTTCCCGCCGGAATGGCTTGACGTCGCGCGGGCCGACGCCGGTCAAACCAATTTCAGCGCGGGCCGACGCCGCGCATCCGGCCCGGGGTGCCTGGCTCCTTCAGAGACGATCGCTTCAAGTTGCAATCGGCCCGAATCGCGGACAATCCTCATTTTCCATCCGATCTGCTGTACGGTTTGTCTTCGGCACACATTTCATCGCAAGGAAGGCAAGATGCCACGAGTCCTCCTCCTAGAATCCCCGCACGCGTCTGCGGACTCGGTTTTCGTCAAGTACGGCATAGAGGTTCGCCGCGTTTCCGGCGCAGTCCAAGGCGACGAGCTGATCGAGGCGCTCAGCGACGTCGACATGGTGGGCATCCGCTCAAAGACCAACCTCACCCGCAGGGTGCTCGATGCGAGCCCCCATCTGACTGCCATCGGCGCCTTCTGCATCGGAACGAACCAGATCGACGTCTCCGCCGCCAACGAAGCCGGCATCGCCGTGTTCAACGCGCCGTACGCCAACACGCGTTCCGTGGTCGAACTCGCCATAGCCGAGGCCATCGCCCTCACGCGCCATCTGACGGACAAGAACAACGCCCTTCAATCCGGCGTGTGGGAGAAAACCGCCTCCGGCGCGCACGAGGTTAGGGGAAAGACCCTCGGAATCGTCGGCTACGGCTCCATCGGCACCCAACTTGGCATCATCGCGGAGGCGCTCGGCATGTCCGTGCTCTTCTACGACGTCGCCGAAAGGCTCGCGATCGGCAACGCCGTGCGCATGCGCAGCCTGAGCCAGCTCCTGGAACGGGCGGACATCGTCTCGATTCACATCGACGGACGCGCGTCGAATGCCGGATTTTTCGGGCGGGACCGAGTCATGGCGATGAAGGAGGGCGCGATTCTCATCAATCTTTCGCGCGGCTCCGTCGTGGACCTGGACGCGGTGCGGGAGCGGTTGACGGACGGAAGCTTGAGCGGCGCCGGGATCGACGTGTTCCCTCACGAGCCCAACGCAAACGGCGAACCTTTTTCCTGCTCGCTCGCAGGCCTCGACAACGTCATTCTCACGCCGCACATCGGGGGCTCGACGATCGAGGCGCAGGAGTCCATCGGCTCTTTCGTGGCCGAAAAGCTCGTCTCTTACTGGCGGAAGGGCCTGACCGGCCTCTCCGTGAACATGCCCGAGGTCGACGCTTCGCCCGCTCCCTCGGCTCGGCATCGCGTGACGTGGATCCACTCGAACACACCGGGCGCGCTCGCCCACGTCAACAGCATTTTCGCCGCGGCCGACGCCAACATCGATGCACAAACGCTCGTCACATCAGGCGAAATCGGATACATGGTCACCGACCTTGCGTCCGAGCTGCCTGAATCGGCGCTGACCGAACTCTCCGAGCTGGATCAGAGCATCCGGCTGCGGGTGCTGCACAGAGACTGACGCGTCCGCGCGACTGGCGCATTTTCGGCGCTGCAATCCGGTTCGCGGCTGAGGTCCTGCTGCACGGGCCGGGTCCGGCGAGCCGGGAGCGCGGCCAGGCGGGAGCGCGGCCAGGCGCCTCGGAGCCGACGAGCCCTCCCGGAACGACGCCGGGAGCCTTTTGGCGGGCCGGCGCAGCAAGCCGCGGGTCGGCTCGCGGACTCAAAGGCGGCAACA
>ERZ772962.1941-NODE-1941-length-10860-cov-4.048959_pt1 | contig 10860 bp, 9 predicted proteins | sample MGYA00580676_ERZ772962 | MGnify/ENA primary metagenome ERZ772962 (study PRJEB29015, sample SAMEA2738049) | human oral metagenome | biome: human oral; feature: human-associated habitat; material: saliva | place: China | collected 2230 ...
TCGAGTCCTTTTATGACTAACTTATCCTGTAAATCATACTCGTTGATTAAATTTCTGATTTTGTCCACTTCATCTTGATTTCCGGAACCGTAGATTTCCCAAATCCAGTCAGACCTTTTCGCTAACACTTTTTTCGCGACTTGAACAAGATAATCATATCCTTTTTGATAATCAAAACGGCCAACCGTCACAATTTTAGTTGATTTTTTATTATAAGATACATCTGAAAGAGTAGCCTCTTTCCAATTATAGATGTAGCAAATTCTTTCATCAGAAACACCGTATTTTTTTATATAATTTTCACGGTCTTCTTGCGTGAGAGTAATAATCTTATCTGCAAACTTTGTCCCAACATATCTTTGGACTTTCTGAGAAAATTCTCTATTATCCGTAATTGAATTGGTATGATCACATAAAGCCACTTTAGTTTGAGTTCCTATTCCTGCCAAAGATAAAAATACATTAGCGGTTATCCCTATCCCAAAGGCAACCTCTATCTCATTATCTATGAAATATTTTTTTAACATTTTTGAGATTTTTAGAATATTCTTAGACAAGCGTACTCTATGGTCAAAAAAATTAGAGTATTTTACTTGAGAATTGATTTTAAAGAACAGATCCGATTGCTTAGTTGTAATTCCAATCAAATGAACTTCATGCTTTTTTGTAAGCTCATTTGCTAACGATACAGCAACCCTCTCACCTCCACCAGAATCATCCAAAATCCATCTCACTAAAGCTATTTTCTTCATTTTCTCATTCTATAACTTTCTATCTATTAATTTGGAATAAAAATTATTCTTATTTGATTTAATTTCTTCAGATAATTTATACGTTGTTTTGAATACTTTCGTAGTTTCTGTAATATTATCCCACACTTTTTGATCAAACTCATCCCCTAAATGACTTTCTAACCAAAATAAATTAGGATTAGATTTTTCTAATTCAAGCATTTGATTTTTAATCTTCTCATCGTATTTGTAAGCTATATCAAAAATATAATCTATCAATAAATAATCTACAGCGATATCGTATCTGCTATAATATTCAAAGAAAAAATCACGAGTAAAGTTAAATAATGAACTATTACCTGATAAAAAAAAACCTTTCCACCTATTATTCGAAATATTAGGAGAATAATCCTCTATTCCTCCTGTTTTTATAGTATAATAATTCTGTAATAATAATGATGAATCAAACTCTTCTTTCATATATATAGTCGCATCTACCCATGTCCCTCCATATTTTGCCAGCAATGAAACTCTTAATATATCCGAAATTTTAGTATAATCTATAACACCTAAATCCATTTTCTCCTTTATCAGCTTAGGAAATACTATATATTTTTCTATCGTATTCTCTTCTAACAATATAAACTGAAAATTATTTAATTCAGCAAATTTTCTTATACTATCGATTGTACTCTTTACTAATTCTGGCGCATTTTCATATCCTTGCATCCACAATGTCCAAATAATTTTACTATTTTTTTGATTACAAGTGTTAAATTCATAATTTATTATAAATTCATAAAATTCTTTTTCCAAAAATCCTCTTGTTACATTGTGCCTTTTTTCGCAAATTTTTCTCGCGTTATTTTCTCCTATAACATATGGTATTTGTCCAAGAAACTTTCCTAACAATTGCCAATTTAGTACATTATTAGGAAAATATGCTCTTTTTTTGCTTATATCTTGATAATAATTTAAAGCTTTTCTTAATTTATTCATTTATCATCATTCTCCTAAACTAACAATTTCATATTGATGGGGAAGTCTTTGTTCAATTGGAGGTAATGTCATATAATTATCACCATATATTGCTTTGAGATAATCTTTATATTTATTTGGACAGTTCAGTTTTATTCCTTCAAAATCTAATTTAACAGGTTCACCAAAATAACAACTTGGCACTAACTCACGAAGTTTATATGCCCCTGTAAAATTACCTGCATAACCCTCTGTTATACTGTATTTCTTTATAGTAGCTAGATACTTTTGTTGCGCTTTTTCAAAAGACAGTAAATTTTCAATTTTTAAAATCTCTGCAATTTTAATTATTACTTTCTCATGCCAAGGTCTGTTGGTTTTATTTTGATTCACTATTGAATTGAATTGAGATAACTGTACCATCATTCTTCTAAATAGATACTGTTTCTCGTGTAGTTTTCTCTTCACACCTTTTTCAGGTAGACCATCAATCGGAAATATATCTATCCACAAACTCTCCTCTTGCTCTATATTACTATAATTCATAACAATCTTTGTTGAAGTATCTCGAATTACAGAAAAAGCTTTTTTATAATCTGGAGTATCTTCACTTAAAAATAGATATCTATCATTAAATTTTTCGCTAGCTATTTTTTTAAATTTCTCATAATCTTCTCTGGGCATACCAATGTCTATATCATCATCCCAAGGAATGAATCCACCATGCCTAACGGCACCTAATAATGTTCCACCTAGTGCATAATACATCAAGTTATTTTCTTCGCATGTTTCGATAAAAATTTTAAGTATTTGTAAAATTTTATTTTGAATTATTTTTATCTCAGACATATTTCCTCCTCTAGAAACTTTCTTTATATTTCTTTTTGAAAAACTTCGCTTGTAGGAATGATAAACCTTTCTTAAATAGATTTACTTTTTCCATATACATAAAATGTGCTTCTGTAGGAGTCAAGTTATTCTTCGCCAACCATACATTAAATAACAACTCACTTACTCTTCCAAAAAGACGGGCTTCAAAAGGAGTTAAATCTGATAAATCCATACATTCATACATACTATCTAAAATTGGAAATAGCCAAGTGAAATAATCATCGGCTAGTTCTTTTTTCATAATAAACATATTGAACATATAGCCACTTCTCTGCTTCATTACCTTATCAAAACTTGCTATATATTCTGGATTCTTCATTTCAATCATTTTTCTAGCTAGATCTAGATGAGAAGCATCAAAAGTATGGTCGTAATGAGAATAAAGAGTTTCAATATAATATTTTCTTCTTTTAGGAACGATGACTTCTGAGTTCTCTAATAATTTTTCCAATTCAAATCTATTTAAAATTACATCATCAATATTTATTGATTCATTGTACCCTTTAGTCATTTTAGTAAAATAACGACGATAGTGTACCAAACCTAAATAGTCGCACTCTAAATTTTTCCATGCCCAATAGAGACCAGTAAGTTCACAATAGTAAGGATTTAAAACAGAAATATTTTCACCAGAATTATCACCTTGAAATCCTAATTTTTTCTTTCCTTCACATCCTACATGAATTGGTAGATACATATTTGTATCACTGGGCATTTTATATTTTTTATGTGTCGCTACTAATATTTTTATATTCTTCATATTAACTATTATTACCCATTAAAACTGTAAAAAATCCCTTCAAAATAAGCAAGAAATCAGTCTTTAAAGATACATTATCAATATATAATAAATCGAGATCCATTCTGTCAGCAAAAGGCATGTCATTTTTATTTGGCGTAACTTGCCAATAACAAAGCAAACCAGGTTTCACAGACAATCTTTTAGACATCTTTAAATCAATACCCATTTCTTGATGGGTAAGAATATGATGAGTGATTTCAAATTGTTGTAATGGACGAGGTCCGACTATAGACATATCACCTTTTATAATATTCAATAATTGAGGTAATTCATCAATTGAAAGTTTTCGTATCACTTTACCGACTTTTGTAGTCATACTTTGAGAATGTTCTTTAAAATTTAGACGATCAGTTTTACCACTATTAATACTTTCCTTTATTCTCTGATCGGCATCTTTATACATGCTCCGAAACTTTATTACTTTGAATTTTTTTCCATTTAAACCAACTCTATCTTGTAAATAGAAAACATCTCCTGGATCTTCTATCCAAATAGCCAAAATTGTTATAGGAATAATCGGTATGATTATCAAGGTAATAAATAGGAAAAACGCCAAAAATCTATCTAAAGTATTTTTTAAAATCAAATACATTTTTAATTAATTATTTCTTCCCATAAGCTCCATAGGAACCATAGACTCCATAGACTCCATATTTTTCAACTTCTGTGTTAATTTTATTTAGAACTACACCTAAACATGGAATTCCTGTTTGTTCTAACTGTTCTTTAGCCTTTAAGACATCACGTCGTTTTGTCTCTCCAGATGCCGTTACCAAGATAGAAGCATCACATTTTTGCGTAATGATGGTAGCATCAATGACCATTCCAATCGGTGCCGTATCGACAATGACATAGTCAAAATACTTACGCAAGGTATCAATCATAGTGGCAAAGTTTTCACTCTGTAAAAGTGCTGTTGGGTTAGGGGATACAGGTCCTGCTTGAATAACAAATAAATTTTCAATATTGGTATCACAAAGTCCATTAGAGAGGTCTGCGGTCCCTGCCAAAAAGTCAGTCAATCCAGTAATTTTTTCTCTTGACTTGAAGACACCAGACATAACTGAGTTACGGATATCCGCATCTACTAGTAATGTTTTATAGCCTGCACGCGCGAAAGCCCAGGCGATATTAGTTGAAGTTGTTGACTTCCCTTCACCAGGTTTAACCGATGAAATGGAAAGAACTTTCAAATCATCTCCACTTAATTGAATATTGGTGCGCAAAGCATTATAGTGTTCTTCAGCTTTTTTGGCATAATTCAAATACTTTTGTGCGATTTCTAATGTTGGCATGTTTTCTCCCTTACTTTAACTTATTCAAATCTGGAATAATTCCTAAAAGTGCAACTTGCATGACTTCTTCGACATCTTCTGGTCGTTTGACACGATCGTCCAATAATTCAAGTAATAAGATCAAAATAACCATCACTGCTCCACCTGCTAGAAAAGCAAGTAAGGTATTTCGACGAATATTAGGTGAGGATGGTGTTAGGGCTGGTCTCGCTTCCTCTAGTGTTGTCACATCTGATACACGAGTAACTTTAATAATTTTTTCAGCAGCCACCTCACGAAGAGCGTTTGCGATACGACTGGCTTCTTCTGGTTGATCATCCTTTACAACAATCGATACGATACGAGTATCTACAGGAACTGTTACTTGAATCTTCTTGCTTAATCCCTTGCCTGATTGCTCTAATTTAAGATTTGAAATGACTTTCTCTAGTACATCTTGCGAAAGGATAATTTCCTTATAGTCTTTTACCAGATAGGTACCAGCCTGCAAATCCTGGTTGGTCAACCCTGCATTTTCTGATTGATTTCGATTGACCACATAAATCCGTGTCGTACTAGAATACTCAGGCGTCAGTACAAAACTACTTACACCAAAAGCAAGTAAAGCCGCCACAATCGCAGTTAGGATAATAGCGATTTTCTTCTTCCAAAGAATTTTAAATAATTGAACAACATCAATTCCGATTTCTTTATTTTCTTTCATGTCAACTCCTAAATAATTTGATCAGCTAAGATGAAGCGAGGATTTTCTATAAATAATTCTCTCGCCTTACTTTCACCGTATTGTTTTGAGACGAGCTCATAAGCTTCTTTCATATAAGGTGGTCTTTGGTCTAAATTGTGCATATCACTAGCAACAAAATGAACCAAGTCACGCTCTAGAAAATAGCGAGCTCGTTTCTTCATAAATTTATATTTATCCCCAAATAACTTTGGTTTTAAAATACTTGAACTATTGATTTGAGTGTAGCAACCCATATCAATCAATTCTTTTACCCGTTTTTCGTTATTTTCTAACTCATGATAACGTTCAATGTGGGCAACTACAGGCGTTATCCCAAGCATGAGAACATTGCTCAAAGCAGTATGGATTTCCCGATAAGGGGTAGCCATACTAAACTCAATGAGAGCATAGCGTGTCCCATTAAGAGTTGGAATCACCTGTTTTTCTAACTTCTCAAGCACATCATGTGTATAATAAATTTCTGCTCCATAGAGAATGGTCAAGTCTGGAGCCACTTCCTTGGCTAGCTCCTTAACTTCTTGGAAGTTTGCTTCTATCGTCTCCTCAGGAGTTTCAAACATCCCTTTTCGTCTATGCGATGTCGAAACAATAGTCCTTACCCCTTGCCTATAGGCTTCTGTCAGAAGCGCCTTGCTTTCTTGCTTAGTTTTCGGACCATCATCCACACCAAATACAATATGCGAATGAATATCAATCATTTTGTCTTATTTTCCTTCCATCACATCTTTGATGGCAGCCTTGACTGACTCTAAACTGCTGTCACTTATCTCCATCATGTAGAGATTACTCTCAGGCATGGCATAAGATGGTAAATCCATACGCCCTGTTCCTTTAAGATCTTGCGAATTAATCTTATAAGTTCCACCACTCTCAAGTTGGGCATTGACTAAGTTTATCATGGTTTCAAGCGGCATATTGGTCTGCACGGAATCTTGTAGCCCCTTTATAATACTGTCATAATTTTTCAAAGCTTCTGTAGAGGTTAATTTTTGCAGTATGGTAACAATCACCTTTTGCTGGTTCCGGCCACGATCTCGATCTCCATCTGCCAGAGAATAGCGCTCACGCACAAAGCCAAGAGCTTGCTCCGAATCAAGATGAACATTCCCTATAGGGAAATGAAACTTACCATGTAATGATGTAAAATCTTGATCATTATAGACATCAACTCCACCAAGAAGATCAATCAATTTCAAGAAAGATGTGAAATTCAAACGAGCGTAATAGTTCAGGTCAATACCATAAAGATTTTCTAGTGTATGAATGGAAGCATCTACCCCATAAATCCCCGCATGGGTCAACTTATCCTTTTGGTTGTTGCCACCATCTGCAATTGGAACATAGGAATCACGAGGTGTCGTTGTTAAGAGAATCTTTTTCGTTTCGCGATTCACTGTCATAATGATATTGACATCCGAACGAGAAACTGAGCTAATTGGACCGTAAGTATCAATTCCGCTGATATAAACGTTGAAACTGTCACCTTTGACATCTTTTGGAGTTTCAACCGTTTTGGTTAATCCTTTGGTATAGATTTTCTTAATTTTTGAAGCATAGTCAGGATATTCCGATTCGATAATATTTTCAAAGACACTGTTTAGAATGATTGCCTTTGCATCTCCAGCTAGCAAGCTCTTATAGGCTGCAAGATAGGAGCTGCTTTCTTCGACTGTCAGTTCTTTATTTTGAGTAGCTTTCAGATCATTCAACAACTGTTGGATATTATCCTTATCCGTCCCAGTCGGTCCCGTTACACTGGTTACCTGACTGATATTATCAATTGGACTATCTGCTAACACCGCAATACTCATCGAATAATTTGAGTAATTCGATGTCGCATTCAAGCGACTGGTAAATCCAATGAACTGCCCTACAGCAAAGAGAGAAGTACCATTAATCAAAATACCCAGTAATAATAAAATCAGTGTCAGATTTTTAACTTTCTTGGACCGAATTAAAAAGAAGCACACGATGGCTAAGGCCACAATTAAGACGGTAACTACTATGTTCAGATATCGGAAGGCTAGCATATTGTACTTGAAAATCAAAAACAATAAAAAGACTGCTAGTACTGCATAGATAGCCAGCAACCCCCAACTAATCATAATCTTTGTTTTACCCTGACGAGCTCTCTTTGAAGATCTACTCACGATATACCTCTATTATCAATTTTTATTTCATTTTATTATATCATAAAAAATACACTTGTGGGGTAAATCCACTTGGGTAAAGTGTTTTCATCTTCTTTCCGAAACATTCTTTTTGACTCGCAATCAATTACATCAATAAATTTACTATATAAACATCAAAACGAGGTCCCTTACGGAACCTCGCTCATCATTATTTAACATGCTTTTCTGCTTCTTTTTGAGCTTTTTCGATTGCTTTTTTGCTTTCTTGCTCCCATTTGGTCTTGGCTTCTTCAAACTGTTTGGTCGTCACAGTGTCTTTTTGCAGTTTCATGTACTTATAGTTATTGCCATCACCCTTGATACCAACCAATGAATACCCTCTTGTAAATGGCGTTACTTTGGTTACAGATGCTGTGCCACCACTTGACATAGCTGACATAATCAGAGAATTGTCAATCATCCAAGCCTGTGCTTCAGCATATTTTTCATAGCGTTTGGCTACATCTTTATTTTCACTATCTGCATCTTTGAGCATCTTGGTGTAAGTATCAAGCCCCAAGCTAGCAATCTTAGCTTTATCTTCTTGAGCATCTAGACCAAAAATCTTGAGGTAGAACCCATCCTCTGCATTGAAAGGATTAAGATAAGTCGACGGATCTTGGTAGTCACCTACCCAGCCATCAAAGTTCAAATCATAGTCACGATCAGCTGGTGTCGGTGCCAAGAAGGCTACATTGTTAAAATCATCTGTTGAAAGTTGTTGAACGTCAATGACAATGTTATCAGCACCTAAAACTGACTCAAGGGTCTGCTTAACTGAGTTCATACCTGTCACAGCATTTTTATTCGTCTGATCAACTGCCACATCCAAGTGAATAGGGAAAGTCACACCCTGACTTGCCAATTCTTTTTTAGCTTCCGCAAATTTTGCTTGGGCTTTTTCTTTGTTAAAATAGGCATCCTGAGCATCTGCCAAGTTAATACCTGACCATTCTGTGCCATAGTTGACCAATTTAGAAGCGACTACTTCTCCAAAAGTCTTGTCTCCAACTTGGACAAATGTTGGAGGCACTAGGGTGTTACGAAGGGTCTTACTAGCTGCTTCTTCCCCATTTGACTGGGCAGAATAGGCTGTGCGATCCAAGGCAAAGTTCACTGCTTGGCGGAAGTTTTTGTTCAAGACAGCTGTCTCAGTTGACTTCTTCTGCTCATCTGTCGTTTTAGCAGTGTGATTGTAGGCCTTACGGTTGACGTTGAAATTGAAATACCAAGAAGTCTTGTCCTGCAAGCTATAGACGATATTATCCTTATATTTCTCCTTGATCTTGGCAAAGTTAGAACTATTTGGATAAACCCCCGCGATAGAATAAGCTCCACTTTCAAAGTTACGGATAGTCAATTCTTGGTCTGAACCATCAAAATAAGCCAATTTTACGTGTTCAATTGATACTTTGTCATGATCGTAGTAATGCGGATTTTTCACATACTCGATCGATGATTTTGATGTGAAATCTTTTAACAAATAAGGTCCGCTGTAGAGAATGCTATCTGGAGAAAGGGTACCAAAATCTTTCCCTTTTGAGTTTAGAAACTCTTCATTCACTGGGAAAAGAATACTATTGGTTGTTTTTGAGTTCCAGTAAGGTTCTGGGCGTGTCAAAGTATACTCAATAGTCTGGTCGTCTATGGCCTTCACCCCAACCTTAGAAAAGTCAGAATCCGCTCCTGTAATATAATCATTCAAGCCCTTGATCGAGTTTTGAATCAAGTCAATAGCCTGTGATTTATTGTCCACCGCGTACTTGATACCTGTCACAAAATCCTGTGCTTTGACTGGGGCGTACTCTTCACCGTCAGCCGTGAACCATTTGGCATCTTTTCTCAATTTGTAGGTATAAGTCAGACCGTCGCTTGAAACAGACCAGTCTTCTGCCAAAGATGGAACTAGGTTTCCATGGTTATCATTTTCAAGCAAACCATCAACTAGGTTAGTAATAATAGCTGTATTATCAGCGTAGTAGTCTAATAAATAGTTAAATGTAGTTGGGTTTCCACTAAAGGTTGATGAGTAAGTTTTTGTATCTGAACCTGATTGTCCGCAAGCAGCTAAAAGCAAAGCAGCTGCAAAAGTCAGGCCTGTACTAAGGACACGCTTTTTTGTAGTCATCTTCTTTCTCCTTTATGTTAGTTTTTATAACATATATTTATTTTACCAAAATAGTGAGAATTTGTAAAGTTAATTGAATTTTGAGAATGAAAGTTTATAAACTTTAGTCATAAAAAAACAAAGGATTTCTGTCTTTCATACAGTTCTCCCTTGTTTTTATACGATTTCAATTTTAGATTTTTCTGTTCAGAAATATTTAGCTCAATTCCACACAGAAAGCATCCCATGGAGCTAAGACTTGTTTTTCAAAGGCTTCTTGAGCCGTGGTGTTTTCAATCAAGACAGATTTGACTTTTCCTTCTACTGTCAAGTCTTGTTTTTCATTGGACAAGTTAGCCACAACTAAGAAACGTCGGTCGCCATCTTTGCGGATATAGGCAAAGACCTTATCTACCGTATCAAGCAATTCAAAGTCAGCGCGAATCAGCCAGCTATTCTCCTTACGAATTTGAACGAGTTTTTGATAGGTATAGAAAATAGAATCTGGATTTGCTAGTGCTTCTTGAACGTTGATTTCTTCGTAGTTTGGATTAACTGCCAACCAAGGTTGACCAGTTGAGAAACCAGCATTTTTGCTTTCATCCCATTGCATCGGGGTACGGGCATTATCACGTCCGATGACACGGATACTGTCCATAATTTCCTCGAGCGGAACACCTTTTTCAAGAGCCTCACGCGCATAGTTAAGGGATTCAATATCTTCTACTTGATCCAGCGTTTCAAATGGGAAATTGGTCATCCCAATCTCTTCCCCCTGATAGATATAAGGAGTCCCTCTCATGAGATGAAGTAAGATTGCATATGCTTTGGCAGATTTTTCGCGATACTCTTGATCATTTCCCCAGATAGAGACGATACGAGGAAGGTCATGGTTGTTCCAAAAAAGGGAATTCCATCCATCTTCAACTCCTAATTCTGTCTGCCATTTGTTGAAAATTTCTTTTAACTTCCCAACATTTAATTCTTTTTGGTACTGCCACTTAGGTTGCCCTTCCTGATATTGAAGACAGATATGTTCAAACTGGAAGACCATAGACAGTTCTTGTCCTTTAGGATCTGAATAGAGTTTAGCGATCTCTGGTGTTGCTCCCCAGGTTTCCCCTACTGTCAAGAGCTCTT
>ERZ772962.1953-NODE-1953-length-10835-cov-3.227737_pt1 | contig 10835 bp, 9 predicted proteins | sample MGYA00580676_ERZ772962 | MGnify/ENA primary metagenome ERZ772962 (study PRJEB29015, sample SAMEA2738049) | human oral metagenome | biome: human oral; feature: human-associated habitat; material: saliva | place: China | collected 2230 ...
TATCCTGACGGCGAGCCGGCCGCCGGGCGAGCTGAGGTCGACGGTGCCTTCGTCGCGTTCGGCCGCCAGGAGCACGGCGAGCGCGGCGGCGCAGGTTCCCGTCCCGCAGGCGAGGGTCTCGCCGACGCCGCGTTCCAGGACGCGCATGGGCGCGGGAGACCCGGGGCCGACCAGTTCCAGGTTGATCCCGTCGGCGGGGGCCGGGTCGTAGACCGGCTGCTCGGTCAGGCGCGCGGCCTGCAGTTCGCGCTCGTCGGCGAGGAGGACGACGGCGTGGGGGTTCGGCATGTCGACGCGCACGCCGTCGCGCACTCCGACGCCCGGAACGTCGACCCGGATCGACGCGGACTGCCCTTCGGGGAGCTCGTAGGGCCCCATGTCGACCGTGTAGGAGGGCCCGTCGAACACGACGGTCTTGACTCCCCCGCGCGTGGCGACGGCGAGCGACCCGCCGACCGGCACGTCGACGACGCCTTGGACCCGCAGGTAGTGGACGAAGACGCGCACGCCGTTGCCGCACATTTCGGCCAGGCTCCCGTCGGCGTTGCGATAGTCCATGAACCATTCGGGGCCGACGCCGGCATCGACTGCGTCGGCGCCCTGAAGGGCGCGGGCGCGCACGACGCGGATGACCCCGTCGGCCCCGACGCCGCGGTGGCGGTCGCACAGCGCCGCGACCGTCTGGGCGTCCAGGCGGAGCCTGCCGTCGAAGTCGGGGATGAGGATGAAGTCGTTGCCTGCGCCGTGGGCTTTCGTGAGGGTCAGGCCTTCGAGCATGGGAGTGATCACGGTCCAACTGTATCGAGGATCCGCGTCGCGGCGCCGCAGACGTCGCCGTCGGAGAGGTCGATCCAGCGCACGCGCGGGTCGGCTGTGAACCACGTCGTCTGCTTCTTGGCCAGGCGCCGCGTCGCCTGGGCGATGGCCTGGGCGGCCTCCCGGCGGTCCAGGCGGCCTTCGATCACGGCGATCGCCTGGCTGTAGCCGGTCGCGCGGGGGGCCGTCGGCCCTTGGGCGAGGCCGCGGTCCAGGAGGGCGCGCGTCTCCTCGATGAGGCCGTCGTCGACCATCCGTTCGGCGCGGGCGCGGATCGCCTGGTCCAGGAGGTCGGTGCGCCGCGTCGTCGCGAACACGGAGACGTTCGGGTAGAAACTGGTGTGCCGGGGGAAGCGCGGGGTGTAGGGGCCTCCCGTCAGGCGGACGACCTCCAGGGCGCGGATCACGCGGCGGACGTTGCCGTGGTGGATGGCTCGGTGGGCCCGGGGGTCCTTCTCGGCCAGTTCGGCCAGGAGCGGGGCCGCGCCCTCGCGGGCGTAGAGGTCTTCCAGCTGTTCGCGCACGGCGGGGTCGCGTCCGGGGAAGTCGAGGCGGTCGAGGAGCCCGGAGACGTACAGTCCGGAGCCGCCGACGACGAGCGGCGTCCTGTCGGCCGCGGCTATGGCCTGCAGGTCGGCCCGGGCGTGCCGCTGGTAGGCGGCGACGCTGGCCTCCTGGGTCACGTCGAGGACGTCGATCTGGCGGTGGCGGATCCCCCGCCGGTCGGCGGGCGGGACTTTGGCCGTGCCGATGTCCATGCCGCGGTAGAGCTGCATGGCGTCGGCGGAGACGATCTCGACGGCGTCGGCCCCTCCCATGAGGGCGGCCAGTTCGAGCGAGAGAGCGGTCTTGCCGCTGGCCGTCGGCCCGACGATCGCGATGACGGGGCCGACGGATCCGGGGCCGGCCACGTCAGGCGTCCGCGCGCATTCGCAGGCGCGGCATGCCCAGGGAGACGGGGGCTCGGCCTTCGGCTTCGGCCTTCAGCCGGGAGGCTCGGCGTTCGCATTCGGCCCAAGCGTCTCCGGCCCGGGTGCGCCGGACGTCGAACGGACCGCCCGTCAGCGCCGAATCGGCCACGAGGTGGTGGGGCGCCCCGTGGGTGACCTGCGCTCGGACCATGTCGCCGGGCCTCGGACGCTCGGATTCGCCCATTCCCGCGGGCAGGGCGATGTGGACGAGGCGGCCGTCGGCCGCACGGCCGGTCACCCGGTCGGTCGTCGGGTCCTTCCGCCCCGCCCCCTCGGAGATGAGCACGTCGACGGCGCGACCCTCCAGCGCCGCGTTCTCCTGCGCGGAGATCCGCTCCTGGAGGTCGACGAGCCTCCTGTACCGGTCGGAGACGACGTCGGAGGGGATCTGGTCGGCCATGTCCGCCGCGGGGGTCCCGGGCCGGGGCGAGTAGACGAAGGTGAAGGCCGAGGCGAAGCGCGCCTCCTCGACGAGGTCGAGCGTGGCCTGGAAGTCCTCGTCGGTCTCGCCGGGGAATCCGACGATGACGTCGGTGGTGATGGCGGCCTCGGGCATGCTGGCCCGGACGCGGTCGAGGATCCCCAGGAAGCGCTGCGAACGGTAGGAGCGGCGCATCGCGCGCAGGACGCGGTCGGAGCCGGACTGAAGCGGCATGTGCAGCGAGGGCATGACGTTGTCGGTCTCGGCCATGGCGGCGATGACGTCGTCGGAGAAGGCGGCCGGATGCGGCGAGGTGAAGCGCACGCGCTCCAGGCCGTCGACCGACCCGCAGGCGCGCAGGAGCTTCGCGAAGGCCCGGCGGTCGCCGAAGCCCACGCCGTAGGAGTTGACGTTCTGCCCCAGAAGCGTCACCTCGACGGCGCCCTCGGCGACGACCGCCTCCACTTCGGCCAGGACGTCGCCCGGCCGGCGATCGCGCTCCCTGCCCCGGAGGCTGGGCACGATGCAGAAAGTGCACGTGTTGTTGCACCCGACCGATATCGACACCCAGGCAGCGTAGGCGCGTTCGCGATGCGTGGGCAGGGTCGACGGGAAGACCTTCAGGGACTCCTCGATCTCCACGGCCGCCTCCGCGTTGTGCCGTGCGCGCCTGAGCAGCGCCGGCAGGACGTCGAGGTTGTGCGTGCCCAGCACGGCGTCCACCCACGGGGCCCTCTCGACGATGCCTCCGCGCATCTGCTGGGCCAGGCACCCGCCGACGGCGATCTGCATGCCGGGCCGTTCGCGTTTGACGGCGGCGAGCTGGCCGAGGTTCCCGAACAGGCGGGTGGCGGCGTTCTCCCGGACGCTGCACGTGTTGACGACGACGACGTCCGCGCCTTCGTCCCCGGCGTCGGTCGCCCTGGCGGCCTTCTCGGGGACGAGGGCGACGGGGACGTAGCCCGCCTCCTCCAGGAGGCCCGCCAGGCGTTCGGAGTCGTGGACGTTCATCTGGCATCCGAGGGTGCGGATGGCGTAGGTCCGGGGAAGCTGTGGTGACATCGCGAGCCAGTCTAGCCCAGCAGGCGCTGGTGGGCCTCGCGCAGGGCCCGAGAGCACGTCTCGGGCGGATACCCGCGTCTGGCGAGGGCGGCGTACACGCGCCGGTCGAGCGTCCGGGGGTCGCCCCCGCCGCGCGACAGGCGCTTCTCCGCCACCGCAACGGCGGCTTCGAGTTCCGCCTCGTCGCCGACCGACTCGATCACGGCGTCGACGATGCCGCGGTCGACCCCCTTTCGCCGCAGCTCCTCGCACATCGCCTTGCGGGAAGCGCCCGTCTCGGAGAGCCTCGTCCGCACGAGGGCCCGGGCGAAATGCGCGTCGTCGATCAGGCCGATGCTCGTGAAATGATCGAGCACCTCCTCGCGGACGTCGGCGGGGACGTCCCTGCGCTCCATGGCCTCGGACAGCTGCTGGCGCGACCGGTCCATCATGGACAGCTGGCGTATGACGATCCGGCGGCCGCGCTCCCGCCATTCCTCGCGGTCCGGTTCCCGGCCGCCGCTTCGGGGCGGCGCAGCCTGCCCGCCCATCAGCTCTCCGGATCCGCGGGGAGCTCGGGAGCCGCGGGGTCGGGGGCGACTCCCACCTTGACGAGGATCTTGCCTTCGATCTCATCGGCCATCTCGGGGTTGTCCTTGAGGAACCTGCGCACCTTCTCCTTGCCCTGGCCGAGCTGGTCGCCGTCGTAGGTGTACCAGGCGCCGGACTTGCGCACGATCCCGGCGTCCACGCCCATGTCGATGATGCACCCCTCGCGGGAGATCCCCTGGCCGTAGAGGATGTCGAATTCGGCCTGTTTGAACGGCGGAGCCATCTTGTTCTTGACGACTTTGACGCGGGTGCGGTTGCCGACCGGCTCGGATCCCTCCTTGAGCGTCTCGGTGCGCCGGACGTCCAACCGGACCGAGGCGTAGAACTTGAGGGCCTTGCCCCCGGTGGTGGTCTCGGGGCTTCCGAAGAAGACGCCGATCTTCTCCCGGAGCTGGTTGATGAATATGGCCGTCGTCCCCGAGGCCGACAGCGCGCCGGTGATTTTGCGCAGCGCCTGGCTCATCAGACGCGCTTGGAGGCCGACGTGGGAATCGCCCATCTCCCCCTCGATCTCGGCCTTGGGGACGAGGGCGGCGACCGAGTCGATCACGATGATGTCCAGCGCCCCCGACCGGATGAGCATGTCGGTGATCTCCAGGGCCTGCTCGCCGGTGTCCGGCTGGGAGACGATGAGCGCGTCGGTGTCCACGCCGAGCTTCTTGGCGTACTCGGGGTCCAGGGCGTGCTCGGCGTCGACGAAGGCGGCGATGCCCCCGTTGCGCTGGGCGTTCGCCACGGCGTGGAGGGCGACGGTGGTCTTCCCCGAGGACTCGGGGCCGTAGACTTCCACGACGCGTCCGCGAGGCAGGCCGCCGATGCCCAGGGCGATGTCGAGGGACGTGGCCCCCGTGGGGATGACTTGGACTTTGGACTGGACGCGGTCGCCCAGGCGCATGACCGAGCCTTTGCCGAACTGGCGGTCGATCTGGGAGAGGGCCGCGTCGAGCGCCTTGGCGCGGTCTTCGGGCTTTGCTGGCATCGTGTGTTCCTTCTACTCGCGGATCGTGCAGAACAGGTCTTTCCGGACTCCGCCCTCGCCGAGCGGCCTTCCGAGGTCTACGCTATGCCCGACCTCCGACAAAAAAACGACCCACTTCCCACCTTCGTGAAAAGTAGGCCGCTCGCATGACCTGTTGACCATTCTACACCGCACAAGCGTTCGATAAAAGGACCCCGTGGGCGAGTCCGCGGCGGCGTCCGCTCACACGTCCCGGTCCGGTCTGACCCGATGCAGAAAGCGGTATGACTCGGGGAGGTCCATGGCCGAGCAGACCGCCTCCCACACTCTCCGGGCCGGCATCCCGCTGCCGAGGGCCTCCGCCGGACTCAGGCCCCCGAGTTCGCCCAGGACGAGGTCCTGAGCCAGGCTGCGGCCCCTGCGGGGGAACGCTCTGTCGAGATTCGCCCAGAACTCAGACTCGCGCACGCTGCATCTCGGAACGCATGAGCGACTCCGGGGAATCGGGAACCCTCATGCGGGCGGGGACGCGTCCTTCGGCGAAGTCCACGCGATCGGCTACGAGCCGCAGGACGTGGCTCAACGGCACGTTGAGGGCCTTGCAGATCGAAGACAGCAGCTCGGAGGAGGCCTCCTTCTGACCGCGCTCGACCTCGGACAGGTATCCGAGCGAGACGCGCGCATCCGAGGAGACCTCCCGGAGGGTGCGTCCCTGGCGCTGGCGGTACTCTCTGAGGACCTCGCCGAGTTCGCGGCGCAGAAGCGCCTGCTCTCCGGAGGCCGGCTGGTTCACGGGTCGGATCGTCTGGTCGAATTTCCGGTTGACGCCGGTTCGTAGCTCCATTCTCATCATCCTTTACAACGCATGAAAGTCGATTTTGTTCCCGACCGCTTCGCTGGCTTTACCCGCCCGCTATCCTTCCACGACCGGACTGTGACTATACGTTTACCAACGTTTTCTGAATTTTCACTGAAAGGCCGTCGACGGCTTCTCGCGAGCGGTCACCGCGTCCGCTCGAGTTCCCCTTGCAGCAGGTCCACCGCCCGCCGGACGGCGGCGCGTCTGACGTCCTCCCTGCCCCCGGGGAATCTGGCGAGCGCCGCCCTGCTCCCCCGCGCGGAGTCGACGGCCACCCACACCGTGCCGGCCTCGTGTCCGTCGGCGGGGCCGGGGCCGGCCACGCCCGTCGTGGCCAGTGCGACGTCCGCCCCGAACATCCGGCGCACGCCGCGGGCCATCTCGAGGGCGACGCCCTCGTCCACAGGCCCCGTCGAGGCGAGCCGATCCGCGTCGACTCCCAGGACGCTCGCCTTGGCGTCCGCGGCGTAGGCGCACACGCCTCCCCTGAAGACCTGCGAGGCCCCCGGCACCCGGACGAAGGCGTCGGCCAGCAGGCCCCCGGTCAGGGACTCGGCGCATGCCACGGTCATCCTCCGCGCGGCCAGCTCGGCGACGATCGCCGCCATCGCCTCGGCTCCGATCCGTTCGTCCATCCCGCCTCCGATTCAGCCGGCGCGCGCGATGGCCCTGGCGTCGCGGACGTACCCGGCGGCCGAGACGAGCGAGAAGTACAGGGCCACGGCGAGGAGTCCGTAGCTCAGCCACAGGAGGGCCGCCGCAAGGGCCGCGGGGAGGAAGGACGCCCAGGGGATGAGGATCCCGGCGATGCCCATGGACTGGAAGAACATCTTCATCTTGCCGCCGCGCCCGGCGGCCATGACCGCCTTCTTCACGACCGTCATGCGGACGGCGGTGATGGCGAGCTCGCGGCCGATCATGACCGCCGTCACCCACCACCACAGGTGGCCGTGCCACGACAGCAGGATGAGGGCGGCGGAGACGAGGGCCTTGTCGGCCAGGGAGTCGGCCATCTTCCCGAAGTCGGTGATGAGGCCGCGGCTGCGGGCGAGGTATCCGTCGGCCTTGTCCGTTGCGGCCGCCAGCGCGAAGACGAACCACGCCAGCGCCGACCGCACCGGGGTGTCGCTCCAGTACACCGCGACGAACACGGGGACGAGGATGAGCCGCAGAACCGTCAAGACGTTGGCGACGTTGAGGAGAGGCGCCTTCGCGCCGTCGTTCTCACCGATGCTCATCCCCCCAGGCTAGCGCGCCCGTGCCCGTCGGGCGAACGGAGGATAGAATCAGGTGTCCGTATCGATGAGGAACGGAGAGGGACATGCGTCAGCGAATGAAGGCGACCCGGGCCCTGGCGGCCGCGGCTCTGTTCGTCGCCGCGTCGGCGTGCGCCGGCGGCCGCGGAGCCGACCCGCCGCGTAGCCCGACGACCCGTACCGCCTCGCCCGCTCCCACGACGGCCACAGGCGCGCCCCAGGCTGCGTCGAGCTTCACAATCGTCTCCGGCGGCGACATCCTCCTGCACATGTCCGTCAACCAGGCGGCGCGGGCGGGTTCCGGCTACGACTACACGCAGCTGCTCGCCGGCATCCGGCCGTGGATCGAGGGGGCGGACCTGGCGCTGTGCGCGCTGGAGGTGCCGATCGTCCCGCCGGGCGAAAAGCCCTCGAACTACCCGGCGTTCGGCTCCCCGCCGCAGATCGCCGACTCCCTGAAGGCGCTCGGGTGGGACGGATGCGCGCTGGCCACCAACCATTCGATGGACCGCGGGTTCCCGGGGGTCGTCTCCACGGTCGACAACTTCGACCGGGTCGGGCTGGGCCGCCACGGGACGGCCCGCACCGGCGAGGAGTCCACGAGGATCCAGTACTACAAGGTGCGCTCCGGCGGGCGGGACGTCGTCGTCGCGCACCTGTCGGCGACCACCCTGACCAACGGCATCCCCCTTCCCAAGGGGGCCGAGTGGTCCTGGAACGTCGTGGGGTCCCTCGGCAGGCGCAGCGTGGGCGACCTCGTCGAGGACGCCAGGCGCGCGCGGAGGCAGGGGGCGGACATCGTCGTCGTCTCCATGCACTGGGGCACGGAATACGTCTCCCAGCCGACCGCCGAGCAGACGGCCGTCGGCGACCAACTCGCCAAATCGGGTCAGATCGACCTCGTCTTCGGAAACCACTCGCATGTGCCCGAACCCGTGGCCAAGCTCGCCGGAGGCCCCGGCGGCAGGGGTATGTGGGTCGTCTGGTCGATGGGGAACACGATCTCCGGGCAGACCGTCCAAAACCACGGATACCGCGTGATGGCGGGGCTGATGACGACAGCGACCGTCGACGTCCCGGCGAAGGGCCCCGCACGGGTCTCGAACCTGGAGTGGACGGCCATCGCCCAGGACGAGCGGACCGACCGGGTCTTCCAGCTGTCCAGGCTGACGTCGGGCGAGCGCCCGGCGTCGATGACGCTCTCGCCGGCCGAGATCGCCTCACGGGCCAACGCGACCTATCCGGTCATGGGCGCCGACGGGTCGAAGGAGCGGGTCACTCCCCCGACCCCCAGGGCGCAGCTCATCGGCCGAGAGCTCAAGTAGCGTCGCCGCCCGGTGCGTCACCGCCCGGTCAGCTGCCAGGCGTCCTCGCCGCTCTCCCCCTCGGGCGACTCGTCGTCGTACCAGCCGAGGCCCTCGTCCCCTCCGGCGCCGGACGCTTGGGAACCGAGCGCTTCGCAGCGGCGGGGGAGCTCGATGCGCTCGGTCGCCGGCTCCTGGGCGGCGGCGCCCGCGGCGCCCTCTTGCGGTCCGTCCGCAGCCTGGGCGGCGCCCGAGGCGGAGTCGGCCGGGTCGTCGTCGAAGACGCTCTGGCGCTCGCCGCGGAGCATCGCCAGGGCGTTGTCCAGGTGCTCGGGGCTGACGAGCACGTCGCGCGCCTTGGAGCCTTCCGAGGGGCCGACGATCTCGTACTGCTCGAGAAGGTCCATCATGCGGCCCGCCTTGGCGAAGCCGATGCGTAGCTTGCGCTGGAGCATGGACGTCGAGCCGAACTGGCTCGTGACGACCAGGTCGGCCGCCTGGAGCAGGATCTCCAGGGCCTCCCCGATCTCCTCGCGCTGCTTCTTGGCCTCCTGGGCGTCCTCGAAGTCCTCGCGGTAGCGCGGGGAGAGCTGGTCCTTGACGTGGGTGACGACCCGCTCGATCTCCTCCTCGTCGACCCAGGCCCCCTGGAGGCGGATCGGCTTGGAGACTCCGGCGGGCATGAAGAGGGCGTCGCCCTGCCCGATGAGCTTCTCCGCGCCGGACTGGTCGAGGATCGTGCGGGAGTCGGCCAGAGCCGAGGTCATGAAGGCCAGCCGGGAGGGGATGTTCGCCTTGATCAGGCCCGTCACGACGTCGACGGAGGGGCGCTGCGTGGCGAGCACGAGGTGTATCCCCGCGGCGCGGGCGAGCTGGGTGATGCGCTGGATCGAGGCCTCGACGTCGCGCGGGGCGACCATCATGAGGTCGGCGAGCTCGTCGACCACGACCAGAAGATACGGGTAGGGCGCGAGCTTCCGGTTGGGGTCGTGCGACGCGAGGCTCCCCTCGCGCACCGCGGCGTTGAAGTCCACGATGTTCTTGAAGTGATAGGCCGCCATGTCGTCGTAGCGGGCGTCCATCTCCTTGACCACCCACTCGAGCGCTTCGGCGGCCTTCTTCGGGTTGGTGATGATGGGCGTGATCAGGTGCGGGATGCCGGCGTAAATGGTCAGCTCGACGCGCTTCGGGTCGACGAGGATCATCCTCACCTGGTCGGGAGTGGCCCGCATCATGATCGACGTGATCATCGAGTTGATGAAGGAGGACTTTCCGGCGCCCGTGGCGCCGGCCACGAGGAGGTGCGGCATCTTCGCCAGGTTGGCGACGACGTACTGGCCGCGCACGTTCTTGCCGACCCCGACCGTCAGGGGGTGGTCGGCCTTCTGCGCGACCTGGGAGCGCAGGACGTCGCCGAGCATGACGGTCTCGCGGTCCGTGTTGGGGATCTCGATGCCGATGGCCGACTTGCCGGGGATGGGCGAGAGGATGCGCACGTCGGCGGAGGCCACGGCGTAGGCGATGTTGTTGGACAGGGCGGTGATGCGCTCGACTTTGACGCCGGGGCCGAGTTCGATCTCGTACTGGGTGACCGTCGGGCCCCGGGAGAAGCCGACGACGCGGGCGTCGATGCCGAAGTCGGTGAACACCTGGGTGAGCTGGGAGACGACGAGCTCGTTGGCCTCGGTGCGCTCCTTGTGGGGGGCGCCCGCCCTGAGCTCGCTCGGGGACGGCAGCTGGTAGACGATCGACGGGTCGAGGGCGAGCTGCTGGCCCTCAGGCGGCTCGAATCCGGCGTCGGGCGCCGGAAGGGCGATCCGTTCGGTCTCCTGGGCCGGCGTCGGCGAGCCCGACGGCCGCGCTCCCCCGGACGCCGGGCGACTCGCCTTCCCGCCGGCGTCGGGGCGTCGGGCGGGCCGTTCCCCCTCGGGGGCCGGGACGGAGGCGGAGGCGTCGTCGAGGGCCTCGGTCGGCGGGGTCGCCTCGCGCCTCCTGCGGGGAAGCAGCCGCGTCTTGGGCACCTCCTCGCCTATCTCGGCGGCCTGGTCGTAGGGGACCGAAGCCGACGAGCCGTGGTTGGGGACGTCGGAGTCGGCGTCCTTGCGCCCGGCCCGGCGCTCGCGCACCTTGGCCACGACGTCGCGCAGCGGCGTGTCCGTCATGTAGACGGCGTCGAAGAGGAGGACGAGGAGCAGGACGGGAACCGCTCCGAACGGGGAGAGGAGGGCCGACAGCGAGCCGCCCGACGCCCATCCGAGGAGCCCGCCCGCCGACTCCGTGGGGGCGAAGTCCTTCAGCGGGCTCACCGGCGAGCGGACGATGTGGATCAGGCCCGTCAGGCAGACGACGATGAGTCCCAGGCCGACGGTGAAGCGCCGGTTGGTAGCCCGGGTGGAGGCGCGGAAGTATTTGATCGCCAGCGCGGTGAAGAGCACCGGGGCGAGTATCGAGATGAGCCCGACGGTGCCCGCGGTCAGGCGATGGATGAGGCCGCCCAGGATGCCGGACAGGCCGAACCACTCCCGCAGTGCGACGACCACCGCGATCGCCAGGAAGGCGAACGCTATGCCGTCGCGGCGCACGCTGGAGGCGCCCTC
>ERZ772962.1957-NODE-1957-length-10819-cov-6.020531_pt1 | contig 10819 bp, 9 predicted proteins | sample MGYA00580676_ERZ772962 | MGnify/ENA primary metagenome ERZ772962 (study PRJEB29015, sample SAMEA2738049) | human oral metagenome | biome: human oral; feature: human-associated habitat; material: saliva | place: China | collected 2230 ...
GGCACGCGGTACTCGATGCGCTTGGCCTTGGGGGAGGTGCCGGTGACCGGGATGCGGATGCAGGCAGAACGGTTACGGGCCGAGTAAACCAGGTTGACCGGGGCTTCAAAGCCTGGAACTAGGCGGCGGAAAGAGTTAACCGAGGGGTTGGTGAAGGCCAGTAGCGCCGGGGCGTGCTCCAAAATACCGCCAATGTACCAGCGGGCTAGGTCAGAAAGCTGGCCGTAGCCGCGCTCGTCGAAGAACAGCGGCTTGCCGTCCTTCCAAAGTGAGTGGTGGCAGTGCATACCAGAGCCGTTGTCTCCGGCTAGGGGCTTGGGCATGAAGGTGGCGGTCTTGCCAGCCTGCCAGGCGGCGTTCTTGATGACGTACTTGAACTTCATCATGTCGTCACCGGCGGCAAGCAGGGAGTTGAAACGGTAGTTGATTTCCTGCTGACCACCAGAGCCTACCTCGTGGTGAGCGCGTTCAATGTCTAGGCCAACTTCCTGACAGTAGCGCACCATTTCGTCACGTAGGTCTGCGTTTTGGTCGTTGGGGGAGACGGGGAAGTAGCCGCCTTTAAGTGCGGTCTTGTAACCCAGGTTGCCGCCTTCTTCATCGCGGCCGGTGGCCCAGTGACCTTCAGAGGAGTCAAGCTGGTAGAAGGTGTGCTCGGGGCTGACCTGGTAGCGGATGGAATCTAGCAGGTAGAACTCGGCTTCGGCACCGATGTAGCAGGTGTCAGCGATGCCGGTGGAGCGCAGGTAGGCCTCAGCCTTAGCGGCAACAGAGCGCGGGTCACGGGAGAAGGACTCGTCAGTGAAGGGGTCAACTACGCGGAAGTTAACGATTAGTGTCTTGGCGTCCCGGAAGGGGTCTAGGTAAGCGGTTGATAGGTCAGGCATTAGCTTCATGTCTGACTTTTCGATGGAGGTAAAGCCACGGATGGAAGAACCATCAAACATCACGCCGGCCTCTAGCGCATCGCCTAAAGTGTGGGCGGGGATAGTGAAGTGCTGCATCACCCCCGGCAAGTCACAGAAGCGAACGTCAATGAACTCAACGCCCTCTGATTTAATGTATTCCTCTGCCTGGCGCGCATCCGCGAACATATGTTCCTCTTAAGTAGCCTAGGGAATGGGCAGTCGCTATTTGCGACATAAACACTCTAACCGCTACAAGTGACGAAACCATAGAGACAATGTAAACAGTTTGTTTCATACAAAGTGGTTCTTAGCCTAAAAACCGCTGCTCGGGACGAAAATCCTAGCTGCTGGGGTAGTCAGATTGGAGATAAAAGTAGCCGCTGACCTTGCGGCCAGCGGCTGGGTGTCTAAAGCGAGTGTAGATTTAGCGTCCGCGTAGAGCACGGCGGTTAATGCGGGCTTTACGCGGGTCCATGCCCTTGGGGATGGGCAGGCCGTTAGAACCAATGGTGCTAAGACGCTGGGAAACGCGAGTAATTTCGGCGCTGGTGAGGTATTGGGGCTTGGTGGGTAGTTTGCGCAGGCGCTTGGTTAGTTCGATTAGGCGGACCTGGCCGTCTTCAGTGCCTACCTCAAGAGCGTGTACCGGAACGTTGGGAACCACGCGGTTAACTTTGCGGGTTTCCTCATTGATGATCTTGCCAGCGCGAGAGTGAGGAGCCTCAACGATTAGCACCACACCGGGACGGCCAACCATACGCCAAACCACGTCGCGGTTTTTCTGGTTGATGAACACCGGGTTTTCTTCCAGAGTCCATCCACGCGGCAGCTGGTCAAGCACGGCTTTGGCGGCGCCGGGCATGCCTTCGATCTGGCTGTAGGAGGCGCGCCTGACGGTCCATGACAAAATCATTAGGTCGATGGAGGCGATAACCAAAAGGGCCATCAAAATCCAGTACCATACCGGCTGGCCACTGGCCATAGAAATAGTTACGGCCAGGGCTAGGAAGGCCACTAACACACCCAGCATTGCCCAACCTACCCAGGGGTAGGTGCGCTTTGAAATTGTGTAGGCGTCCTTCAGGTTTCGGGCGAAGGTACGGATGCGCGCCAGGCGCTTCTTCTTAGTAGCTGGGGTTTTCTCACTCACATATATAAGGATAAACGATTTGGTGCTTTAACCAATAAAAACGTCCTTTAGCTAGCTAATCCTTGGTGGGCTAGTAGTGAGCTGGCCTCTTGCATGGTGGTAACCGGCTTGGCCAGGTCACTTAGGTGCTCCGGGATAGGCCAGCCGCGTTTAAGCATGGCCCGCCCCCATAGCAGCCCGGCGCGGTAGGAAGAGCGCACCATGGGACCGCTCATAACTGCCGCAAAGCCCATCTGCTCAGCTAATTTAGCTAGGGCCACGAATTCTTGTGGTTTAACCCATCGGTCAATGGGGTGGTGTAGGCGTGAGGGGCGTAGATACTGGGTGATGGTTAGAATGTCACAGCCGGCATCTACCAGGTCAGCTAGGGCATCTTCAATCTCGTCGGGCTGCTCACCCATACCTAAAATCAGGTTGGATTTGGTTACCAGCCCAGCCTCGTGGGCGCGGGTGATTACCTCCAGTGAGCCCTCATAGGAGAAGGCGGGGCGAATTTGTTTAATGATGCGCGGCACGGTTTCTAGGTTGTGGCCTAAAACTTCTGGCCGCGAGGAGAAAACCTCGTCCAAATGCTTGGGGTTTACCCGAAAATCAGGGATTAGTAGCTCCACCCCGGTGCCGGGGGATTGGGCACGGATCTGGCGGGCAGTTTCGGCGTAAAGCCAGGCCCCGCCGTCGTCCAAGTCATCGCGGGCAACCCCGGTGACGGTGGCGTAACGCAGTTGCATGTCGGCTACGGATGCCCCCACCCGGGCGGGTTCTTCACGGTCGAAAGTGCCTGGGCGGCCGGTAGCGATATCGCAAAAATCGCAGCGGCGTGTGCAAACCCCGCCGCCTACCAGGAAGGTAGCTTCGCGGTCATTCCAGCATTCATAAACGTTAGGGCAGTTAGCTTCAGCGCAAACAGTGTGCAGCTTCTTTTCACGCACAAGTTTGCGTACGTCCTTGTAAGTGTCGCCCACAACCGCTTTGGTACGGATCCAGGAAGGCTTTTTTTCGATAGGAACCTGAGCGTTGCGTGCTTCTACGCGCAGCAGCCTGCGTCCTGCCGGATTTACTGGGTTGGTCACGAATCTTCCTTTACGTCCGGTCTGTACTTAGCCGTAACAACTATTTTAGGACTTTTTTCCCTGGTGGGATCGCAGTTTATAGTGATTTTGGATCCGCTAGTGGGCTCAGGTGTTCTTCCAGGTAGGGGCGTAGTTGGTTGGCAACCGCGCTAATGGACCAATTTCCAGGCAGCTCAGCGGCCAGTGAGGTAACTCCGGCGTCACTAATGCCGCAGGGAATGATCCGCTCTAGGCTAAAAGCTGCCAGGTTTGGGTTCACGTTTAAACCAATGCCGTGCATGGTTACCCCACGTGTAACTCGTACCCCGAGGGCGCAAATTTTACGTTCTGGGCGTTTATCTTCAGCTGGCAGCCACACTCCTGAGCGCTGGGGTACTCGGATAGTTGCTAGCCCCAGGGAGTCTAAATACTGCATGACGGCGCCCTCTAAGGCACGCACATACTCAATAACATCCAGGTGGGCTAGCTTTATTAGGGGGTAAACCGTCAGCTGCCCAGGGCCATGCCAGGTGGTTTTGCCCCCACGGTCAACGTCAATAACCTCTACGCCGTCAACCAGGTCACTGTTGGGACGCTCCCAGGTGTGAGTGCGCTTACCCACGGTGTAAACCGGTTCGTGTTCAACCCAGATTATGGTTGATTTTCGCTGCCCAGAGGCGATTTGCGTGACATAATCGTGCTGGAGCTGCCAACCTTGACGGTAGGGGATTAATCCCGTAGTCACAACCTGCTCCACATCCGTAACTTTATTACAAGCTGACCCAAGCTTTGATACCGTTTCTTAACAGCGGATAAAATTCAAGCAGTTGTTACGTTAAAGGAAACCATGTTTAAGCGACGCTCTCCTTCACAACCCGTAAAGACGGGGATCAAGGTTCCCAGGGCGGGTGCCTTGTGGGATGAGCGCGCCACTAAGGCCCTGCAAAAGCAGGGATTCACTATTGGTGGCACTTTGGGTGGCGAAAACGGGTTAGTGCCGCGCCGCTGCCTGGACCGTAACGGTCGCCATGTGGTTATTCGTATATGTAAACGTGGTGACGACGCCGAGATTAAAGCCCGCCGTCTGCTGCCGGTAAGCCATCACGGTATTGAAGATGTTATTGAAATCCGTCAGGCTGGCCCTGAAAAGGTAGCTATTGTCAGCCGCTGGGTTGAAGCCACTAACCTGGCAGTCATTTTGGCTGGTGGGCGCGCCCTGGAGACGGGGGAGTTGGCTACACTACTGGATCAGGCGGCCACAGCCCTGGCTTATTTGCATGAAAACCGACTGGTGCACGGCGATATTTCGCCCGCCAATATTTTGGTGTTGCCTGATGGCTCTGTGAAGCTTATTGATTTACTCACCGCTTACGGGCAGCTTGGTACACGCCGCTATACCCCACCTGAGGGCGAGTATGGTGGCCACAGCGCCGCCGGTGACGTTTACTCGCTGGGTGTGGTGTTGCAGGAGGCCGCTGGTGATTATCCACCGCCGCGACTAAATGTAATTACTTCTTTGATGTGCCGCACTGATCCGGCAGAGCGTATTAATGCCCGCACGGCGGCAGCTAGGGCTGCTGAGCTGGGGGCGCCGCAACCAATTAGGCGGGGTAACGCTGATGGACTGGTGGCTAATGAGCTGCGTGATAGGGCGGTTCGTGAACCTACCCGCTATTTGCCGCGCGCAATGGAAAGCAGAAAGCGGTATTTTAGTTTCATCACTTTAGCGGTGGTAGCAGCTTTAGCTGTGGGGGTTGGGGTTTGGCTGCCTCATTCAGGTTGGCTGGATTCTAAACCTGTCCCGGTGGCTAGCGCCTCGGCCACACTGGATGCGGACACTGACCCTAGGGTGGCATTGCAGTCTTTAGCTACCCAACGAGACCAGGCCATTATGGAGCTTGACGATAAGAAGATGGCTGATGTTAGCGAGCCGGATTCCACTGTAGCCAAGGATGACGCTAACCTAATGCGCCAGCTCAAAGCTAAAAACGTTAAAATTACGGGGTTGAAAACAACCCTGGATGATTTTACAGCTGTGGCTGTTCCTGAACATTTGGCTTCTAAGTATCCTGGCGCCCAGGCTTGGCGGGCACGGGTGACTCAAAGTGCCACTACGCGCACTGAAAATGGTCAGTCACGTCGGGTGGAGGCTTCAGAGCCTAAGTATCAAACTTTCGTGTTGGTTTCTTCGCCTTGGCGCCTGGTGGAGGTTTACTAACCCATCAGCTAGATGTCACCTAGGTACAGGCTTTTATTCGCCCCCTGGCGCGATCTATTTCTATCCATATTCAAGACGACGCCGCCTGGCTTAGTGCCCCGCTATCTTTCCAACCGCGTATTGATGTGCCCAAGCTGGCTAGCAGCGTGGGGCTTAGTGAGTAGCGAATATATAGCGCCCTGGAGTAATAACGTAGGGCAGCGGCTTCATAAAAGGGGGGGGCTTGCAGCATTAGCTGCAAGCCCCCTAGAAACTGTTGGTTACAGTTTCTTGTTTTACAGTCCCAGCTCGCCGGCGAAGTCGCCTTCTTCAAGGCGCTTCTTGACGGTCATCAGGTAACGGGCAGCGTCAGCGCCGTCAACCAGGCGGTGGTCGTAGGACAGAGCCAGGTAGCACACCGAGCGGATACCGATGGTTTCGTTGCCATCAGCGTCACGCACCACGCGCGGCTGCTTGGTGATTGCTCCCAGGCCCAAAATAGCTACTTCAGGCTGGTTGATGATGGGGGTGTCAAACAGGGCGCCACCGCTACCAGTGTTGGTAATGGTAAAGGTGGAGCCGCTCAGCTCCTGCGGGTTGACCTGGTTGTCGCGGGTGCGGGCAGCGAGGTCGTTAATGCGCTTAGCCAGACCCGGAATGTTCAGGTCGCCAGCGTTCTTAACCACCGGAACCAGCAGACCACGCGGGGTGTCTACGGCAATACCGATGTGCTCTACCGCGTGGTAGGTAACTTCCTTGCCGTTGATAGAAGCGTTGAGCTTGGGGTGAGCCTTGAGCGCCTCGGTGGCCGCCTGCACGAAGAAGGGCAGGAAGGTCAGCTTAGTGCCGTTAGCGGCCAGGAAGGCGTTCTTGGCGCGAGCGCGCAGCGAAGCGATCCGGGTTACGTCGACTTCCACCACGGTGGTCAGCTGGGCAGAGGTCTGCAGGGACTCGATCATGCGGGTGGAGATGACCTGACGCAGGCGGCTCATCTTCTCAGTCTTGCCACGCAAGGTGGTGTCCACAGCCGGCTTAGCAGCTGCCGGGGCAGGTGCAGCCGGAGCTGCAGGCGCGGCCGGAGCCGGAGCGGCAGTCTTAGTAGCGGCTTCCTGAGCAGCCTTCTCAGCGGCGATCTGGGCGGCCTTAGCTTCCACATCTTCCTTACGGATGCGTCCACCAACCCCAGAGCCGGTGACGGTACTTAGATCTACACCCTTTTCACGCGCCAGCTTACGTACCAGCGGGGTTACATAAGCAGAGTTAGTGACAACGCTAGGTGCCGGCTCAGCTACTGCAGCGGGAGCGGGCTCAGTTGCCACAGCAGGTGCCGGAGCTACCGGGGCGGGAGTAGCGGCAGGCGCAACCGGAGCGGGAGCCGGGGTGGGCTCTGTTGCTACAGGAGCCGGGGCAGGTGCAGCCGGGACTGGAGTAGCACCAGGAGCGCCAATGATGGCAATAGGAGTGCCAACATCTACGGTCTCGTCCTCAGGAACCAGCAGCTTAATAACTACACCAGAGACAGGGGAGGGCACGTCAGTGTCTACCTTGTCGGTGGCTACCGATACCAGCGGTTCATCGGCTTCGACGCGCTCGCCTACAGCCTTGTACCAAGAAGAAACGGTGCCTTCAGTTACAGATTCGCCCAGGGCGGGCATTTCAACGGAATGTGACATGGTCTTACTATCTACCTATCTCAGCCGTGGTTGTGTAAGGGCTTGCCGGCAAGTGCCATTGCGGCCTCACCGAGAGTCTCGTTTTGAGTGGGGTGGGCGTGTACCAGGGCGGCGACGTCGTCGGCGTAAGCCTCCCAAGTAACCATCAGCTGGCCTTCACCTACCTGCTCACCCATGCGGGCGCCGATGGCGTGGAAGCCCACGATGGGGCCATCCTTAAGAGCTACCAGCTTGACGAAGCCCTGGGTGCCTAGGATCTGGCTCTTAGCGTTACCGGCTACGTTGAACTCACTGGTGACGACGGCGTCCGCGCCGTACTTGTCCTTAGCCTTAGCTTCGCTTAGACCCACCGAGGCAATCTCAGGCTCGCAGAAAGTCACCTTAGGTACCAGGTTGTCATCAACCGGGCGGGTTTCTAGGCCAGCAATTGTTTCAGCGACCTGAATACCCTGGGCAAAGCCACGGTGAGCTAGCTGTACGCCGGGGACAATGTCACCCACCGCCCAAACGCCAGGGACATTAGTACGGCAGTAGGCGTCGGTGAGCACAAAGCCGCGCTCCATCTTTACACCCACCTGCTCAAAGCCCATGTTTTCAGTGACCGGGCCACGGCCGACGGCGATCAGTAGCACCTCAGCCTCGTATACGCCCCCATCACGGGTGAATACCTTCACGCCGGTGGCGGTGCGCTCAACGCGCTCAAACATGGTGGAAGTCTTGAAAGCAATCTTGCGCTTGCGGAAGGCGCGCTCAAGCTGCTTAGAGATGGCCTCATCCTCATTGGGAACCAGGTGGGGCAGGCCCTCAATAATGGTGACCTGGCTGCCTAGGCTGGTCCACGCTGAAGCGAACTCAACACCAATAACGCCACCACCCAAAATGATCGCGCTGGCAGGTACGTGGTCTAGTTCCAGAGCCTGCTCACTGGTGATAACCGGGTAGGAAATCTCCTGGCCGATAGTTTTAGAGGTAGAACCGGTAGCCAAAACCACGTTCTTACCACGGTATAGACGCCCGTCAACCTCGACGGTGTCAGCGGCAACTAGGCGTCCCCAACCGGAGACGTACTCAATGCCACGTGAGGCAATTAGGCCCTGTAGGCCCTTATACATACGGTTAATAATGCCGTCTTTGTAGGCCTTAACTTTAGGCATATCAATTCCCGTTAGCTGGGCGTTAATGCCCAGGGCGGGAGCCTCACGCAAAGAATCTACAGTTTCAGCGGCATGTAGTACTGCCTTAGTGGGCACGCAGCCTCGGTGCAAGCAGGTGCCGCCAACCTTATCGGCTTCGATAAGGGCAACCTTGAGGCCAAGCTGGGCGCCACGTAGGGCGGCAGCGTAGCCACCTGAACCAGCGCCAAGGATAACCAAGTCGTACACGGTGTCAGTCACGAAATGCTCCTCGCATTATGGGGGTCCGTCCCAACTGGGGCGGTAGGTGCATAACCCAATTGTCTCATTGTTTAACAACGAGGTGTGCCAAAATGCCCGGTTGATCGGGACTACAGTCCCGATCAGCCGGTGATAGTGGTCACGACATGTCGGTATTTATGTCGTTGTCTTAGGCTTTGGCCTCAATGAAGGCCAGCATGGTGCGTACACCCGCGCCGGTACCGCCAGGCAGGTTGTAACCCCAGGCGGCGCCGTCGTTATAAGCCGGGCCGGCCACATCCAGGTGAGCCCAAGGGGTGTCAGCCACAAATTCCTTAAGGAACAAACCAGCCTTAAGCATGCCGCCGGCGCGGTTACCCATAGTGGCGTTGGTCAGGTCAGCAAAAGGTGTGTCATACTCGGCCGCCATGTATTCGGGCAGCGGCATGGGCCAGAAGTCCTCGCCGGCTACCTTGGCGGCTTCAACCACCTCAGTACGGGTGCTCTCGTAGCCCATCACACCTGAGGTGCGGTTACCTAGCGCCACAATCTGGGCCCCGGTTAGGGTAGCAATGTCGAGCACGGCGTCAGGGTTCTCAGTTACAGCCTTCGCCAGTGCATCGGCCATAACCAGGCGGCCTTCGGCGTCGGTGTTGGTGACCTCAACCGTCTTGCCGTTGAACATGGTGATTACGTCGCTAGGGCGAGTGGCGTCGTTAGCGGGCAGGTTTTCCGCAATAGCCAACCAGCCAGTTACGTGCACATCCACACCCAAGCTGGCGGCAGCAATTACAGTACCCAGCACCGCAGCAGCGCCAGCCATATCCGACTTCATCTCAGGCATGGAGGAAGCGGGCTTAATAGACAGACCACCAGAGTCGAAGGTGATGCCCTTACCAATCAGGGCTACGTGGGACTTAGCGGACTTGGGGTGGTAGTCCAGCCTCACTAGACGCGGGGGGTGAATAGATCCCTTACCAACCCCAATAATGCCGCCAAAACCTTCCTTAACCAGCTGCTTTTCTTCCCACACCTGGTAGTCAACCGGCAGCTGCTTCACTGCCTGCTTGGCAAAGTTAGCGAAATCAGCAGGAACGAGCTTGTTGGGTGGGTCGTTGACCAGGTCACGGGCAATGTTGACGCCGTTAACTACCTTCTGGGCGCGCTCAATTTCTTCAGGGCAGGCGCCTAGAACGTAAATCTTGGCTACCGGCTCAGGTGAGGCAGGGATGCGTCGAGCCCACACATAAGCTCCCAGCAGGGCGCCTTCAGCTACCGCTACACTGTCCTGGGCGGTGGGGGTGGGGAAAGCAATAGCAGCGCTGTCAGTGCCAGATAGCTCACGGGTAGCGCGGCCAGCTGCGCGGCGCAGAGTTTCCTGGCTCAGCTGCTGCTTACCAACCCCAACTAGCAAAATATTCTTGGCGCTCAGCCCAGAAACAATCCCTGCGGGTAGACGCAGCACCTGATCTAGCGAGGCTTTAAAGCCTAGTTCCTGAGCGGTTTCAGCCAGCGTCTGGGTAGCTGACTGGCCTAGCCCTTCCAAACCCTTGTGCTCGGGCAGGTGTAGTACGACGCCGTCGGCGCCGGCACTCGCCAACAAGATCAAGTTATTTACCTCGACCGTGGTAAGTGCCTCTTTGGAAGCAATTAGTTCACTCATGTCCCTCATGTTACCCGCCCTCTAGGTCTTATGGGCCGTGTGGGCTGCATAGTTGCGTTAGAATTCCTGTTGGTTACAAATGGGAAAGGTATAAACGTGGCTGATACTCAAGAGCGCACCCCAAGTGCCTCACCAGTGCGAACGGTTAAGGATGACCGTCGTACTGCCTATGGCTGGGGCAGGTTAATGGTGGTGCTCTATGCGGCACTGGCGTTAGTTATCTTGATTCCGGTTTTCAATACCACCAACTATGAGCTAGGCACTTACATGGATTGGCTAGCGGTAGTGGTTTACACGGTGATTGCTGTGGCTGTGGCGCACAATGGGCGGCGCATGCGCATTCTAGGTGGGGTGGCTTTGACGGTGGCCACCATCCAGTGTCTGGCTGGTTTCGCTTTCAATGAAGCTACTTATGGGCGCGCCTGGGCTGGTGGCGGAGTAGCTCTAGATTATGTGCCACTGGTGGCTTGCCTGCTCGGTGCTGTGTGGATGTGGGCTTCAAACCCGCGTCGCATTGTGCAAAACGCTGAGCGCATTACCGACATCAAACGCGAGCTGGCAGAAAAAACCGCTAACTAAACACCAGCTGCATGGGTAAAAACTGAATAAAGCTGTACTTAAAACTGTCTAGACAGTGACTAGTAACCAACAGTTACAGCTACAAACTAGTAGGGGCGGCTCCTAAAAGGAGCCGCCCCTAAGCATTTGTGCTGCTAAGGCTACGTAAGGTTCAAGATCGCGGGGGAGTAGAGCTTCTCCTCGCGGTGGATACCCCAAACCTGGCAGTAGAAGCTGAGCTCAGCTTC
>ERZ772962.1959-NODE-1959-length-10816-cov-3.356287_pt1 | contig 10816 bp, 6 predicted proteins | sample MGYA00580676_ERZ772962 | MGnify/ENA primary metagenome ERZ772962 (study PRJEB29015, sample SAMEA2738049) | human oral metagenome | biome: human oral; feature: human-associated habitat; material: saliva | place: China | collected 2230 ...
AACGTCGTTGGTGGCCTTGACCATTTCCAAAGCGGTGACCTGGTTATCGATGGAATCTCAACGAAGGACTACAAAGCACGCGATTGGGATGCTTACCGCAACAACCGCATTGGCTTCGTTTTCCAGTCCTACAACCTGATCCCGCACCAGACCATCTTGTCCAACGTTGAGTTGGCACTGACTCTCTCCGGTGTTTCTCGAGGCGAACGCCGCAAGCGGGCGATGGAAGCCTTGGAACGCGTCGGGCTTGCCGAGCACGTCGGGAAGAAGCCCTCGCAGCTTTCTGGTGGTCAGATGCAGCGCGTCGCCATTGCTCGAGCGCTCATCAATGACCCTGAAATCCTCTTGGCCGACGAACCGACCGGTGCTCTGGATTCAAAGACCAGTGTCCAGGTCATGGACCTCCTGCGAGACGTTGCCCAAGACCGTCTGGTCATCATGGTGACCCACAACCCGGAGCTTGCGCACCAATACGCGACCCGCATTGTCGAGCTCGCGGATGGTGAAGTGATCGCCGATTCGCGTCCTTTCATCCCGGGTACCGAAGAAGTTCGCGAGGCCAAGCCGGTGCGCCGCACCTCGATGGGATTCCTGACCGCGCTTTCCCTGTCCTTTAATAACTTGATGACGAAGAAGGGTCGTACCCTGATGACCTCTTTCGCGGGGTCTATCGGAATCATTGGTATCGCCGCGATCTTGGCCCTTGCGAACGGCACGAATGCTTACATCGCCCAAACAGAAGAAGAGACCCTGGGCGCATACCCGCTGACCATTCAAAAGAGCGGGATGGACATGTCCAGTGCCCTGTCTGCGCAAGTGGAAGCCGCTAGCAGCGAGAAGCCAAGCGACGGCAAAGTTGGGGTCTCTAAACTGAGGACCCTTGCAGACAATATTCGCGATGCGAAGACGAATGACTTGGCCTCGCTGAAGGCTTTCCTCGATGGGAACGGCGGGAATGTCAACTCTTTCGTCAATGCCATCGAATATGACTACGATGTGACGCCACAGATATTCCAGGCAGACACCTCAAAGGACAATATTCAGGTCAGCCCTGACCAAGCGATGAGTCGAATGGAAACGGGCATGCGCGGAAGTCCTATGTCCTCGATGATGGCTACCAACGCCTTCTATCAAATGCCGCAGCAATCCTCTTTGTATACCTCCGCCTACGATGTTCTTGCCGGCCACTGGCCAACTTCTGCTTCTGAAGTCGTCCTTGTTATTGATGAAGACGGCAATATGTCGAACCTGATGGAGTATGTCCTCGGGCTGAAGGATCACAAAGAATTCGACGAACTGATGCGTCAGTACTACTCGGGCACTATCGGCGAAAAGAACTCAGCTACCCCGAGTCCTTCGCCTTCAGCGAGCGACGCTCCCGCGGCCTCGTACGATTACGACAAGATTTTGGGGATTAAGTACAAGCGCATCAATGCCGCCGCAAAGTACACGTGGGATGAGAACTACAAGGTCTGGTCGGATCACTCCTCGGATAAAGAATTCATGAAGAAGCTGATCAACGAGGGGCAAGAACTTCGCATCAGCGCAATCGTGAAGCCGAATTCCTCGCATGGGGGAGCGCTGCGCCAGGGTATCGCATACAGCCCTGAGCTGACTCGCCAGATCATTCGCGAGGCCGAGGACAGTCAGATCGTCAAGGATCAGCGGGCGAACCCGAAGACCGACGTGTTCACGGGTAAGACTTTCCAGGAACTTGCGGATTCTTCGAAGGATCGCTCCAACGGTTTTGACATGTCCAGCTTGTTTACGGTCGATCAAAACAAGCTTTCTGCGGCTTTCTCTATCGACCCTTCGGCCATGCAAATGGACCTCTCGGGCCTTGATTTCAGCGGAATGGACCTGTCCAGCCTTGACTTCTCGAACCTTGATCTGTCGGGAATGGACTTGTCGAATATTGATCTTTCGAAGCTTGTTCCCGCTGATGGTTCGGCCGTGCAGATCGATCCCTCCAAGCTCAACCTGGGCGAACTGAGCAAGAGCGTTCCGCAGCTGCAAAACGTTGACTTCCCAGCAATTATCCGAAAGACATTGGCAGATGGAGCCGTGAAGGACACTGCAGGAACGTACTTAAGTTCGCAGGCGAGCCAGATCCTTCAGGGCTTCCAGGACTACGCGCAAAACCAGATTGCCGCGGGTGGCTCCACGGACTTTTCCACGCTGGTCTCTGAGTACTTCTCTCAGCCCTCGGTCATTCAACAGATCAATACCGCCGTCTCTTCTGACCAGGTCGTTGATCGCGACAAGCTGATGGCGAACTTGCAAGCGGCACTTGGCGATGACCCGGCGCTCGCCTCTGTTGCCTCTCAGGTGTCAACGGAACTTGCGAACCAGATTTCGGCTCAGATCGCCGCGCAGCTTGGTGGCAATCTGATGCGCGGAGTATCTGCGGCGATCGGTCAGGTTCTCCAAGAGACCATGGCGAACGCCATGACTCAGATGATGACTCAGCTTTCGGAGACAATTGGCCAGCAGATCAGTGCGACAATGAGCCAATTCGCAAAGAATATGAGCAGTGCCTTCCACTTCGATCCCGAGGCCATGGCATCGGCCTTCTCATCCAATCTTGATGAGAAGTCCCTTGCCGCGTTGATGGCGACGATGTTCTCAACGAACGTCCCCACGCTTGAGACCAACCTGCGCGATCTGGGGTGGGCTGACCTGAAGTCCCCCAGCAGCATCTCGATTTACCCGAAGTCCTTCAAGGACAAGGATTCCGTCAAGGCCGTCTTAGATCAGTACAACACTGACAAGGAGAGCGCGGGCAAGTCCGACCAGGTCATCACCTACACCGATATCATGGGCGTACTCATGAGCTCAGTGACGAGGATCGTCAACGTGATCTCGTGGCTTCTCATTGCCTTCGTATCGATCTCACTGGTCGTGTCCTCGATCATGATTGCGATCATCACCTATATTTCAGTTCTTGAACGCAAGAAAGAAATCGGCATTCTTCGATCGATCGGTGCCTCAAAGCGCAATGTTTCTGCGGTCTTCAACGCTGAAACCTTCATTGAGGGCCTGATTGCGGGCATCATCGGTGTTGGCGTGACCTACGGGATCTGCGGCATGGTCAATGCGATCGCCGAACAGGGCTTCCAGGTGAGCAACATTGCTCAGCTATCCCCGCTCACCGCGGCAATCTTGATTGCGATCTCGGTTGGTTTGACCGTGATCGCCGGCTTGATTCCGGCCTCGAGGGCATCTCGTCAAGATCCTGTCGAAGCCCTGCGCTCAGAGTAGGTAGGACTGCGCCGTTGCGCGTCTGAGTTACCCTGAAGGTATGCAGCGCGCCGACCGCGCTTTGGGCTGCCCATCTGAGGAGGACTTATGCCAACGCCTACCACCCTTTCGACCACCGACACTGTCGCCGTTCTACTGGCGACCGGATTCGAGGAAGTCGAAGCCCTCGCGGTTGTCGATGCTCTCTATCGTGCGGGGATTCGGGCGGACCTCATTTCAATTGAAAACGAGCGTCACGTCGCAAGCTCGCATGGCATCAAGCTCGTCGCAGACCTCATGCTTGATGACGCAGATTTGGCATCATACACGGTGGTCTTCCTGCCCGGCGGAATGCCGGGAACCTTGAGGCTCAAAGAGAATGCGCAGGTGCGCGCCGAGGTAGTCCGCCGCGCCGAGGCCTCGCTGAAACTCGCAGCGATCTGTGCAGCTCCCTCGATTCTGGCTGAACTGGGAGTACTTGAGGGACGCCGCGCGACTGCGAACCCCGGCTTCATGGATGCCCTGAGCGCGGGAGGTGCGCAGGTTCAGTCTGAGTGCGTCGTCGTTGACGGGAACATCGTGACCAGCAGGGGAGCGGGAACTGCTCTGGAACTTGGCCTCGAGCTGGTCCGTCAGCTTCTGGGCGAGGAGGCGGCGCAGCAGGTCCGCGAATCTATCGTCTGGCAGCACTGAGGAGGCCCCGTGGGTAAGCGAAAGCCTCGTCCCTGGCCGGATACTCCCGAGCCCTTGGTCTCGTCGGTTATCGATAACCACACGCATCTTCCCGTCCACGAGGGAGAGATCCCCCGCGCAGACGGTGTGAAGATGCCTCTCGAGGAGCAACTGGATCGCGCGCGTCAGGTAGGCGTGACGCGGATGATTTCCAGCGCCTGCGAACTGCCCTATTTCGATCCGATGCTTGAGCTTGCCCGCGCTCATGAGGGAGTGCGCGTTGCCCTTGCGATCCACCCGAACGAGGCCGCGCTGCACGCCGGGTGCGCCGATCCGTCCCCCGATGGGCTGACTCCGCAGCTGCGCGAGCACCACATTCCCCTTGACGAGGCCTTATCCGCCGTGGAGGAACGCTTGGGTGACCCGATGGTGGTTGCAGTGGGAGAGAGCGGCTTGGATTATTTCCGTACTGCTGATCCCGGTCGCGAGGCCCAGAAGGAATCTTTCCGCGCGCATATCGAAATGGCTGCTCGCCACGACTTGCCGCTGCAGATTCACGACCGTGAAGCGCACGAGGACTCCATCGAGCTTTTGCGTGAGTGTGCGAATCCCGATCAGCGCATTGTCTTCCACTGTTTTTCAGGGGATGCGGCAATGGCATCTGTTCTTGCTGAACATGGGTGGTATGCGTCTTTTGCCGGTCCTATCAGCTATCCAGCGAACGAGGACCTTCGTCAAGCCTTCGCAGCTCTTCCCCCCGAACTGATCTTGGTTGAAACAGATGCGCCCTATTTGACTCCGCTGCCGTGGCGGGGCTGCCCGAATGCCTCCTATGTGATGGCGCATACTGTTCGCTTTATCGCTGATCTGTGGGCTGTTTCAGAGCAGTTGGCGTGCCAGCGTCTAACGGGGAATACTGAGCGAGTCTACGGAACCTGGTAGACAATCGATTCACGGCATGTGCGTGAATGCTCGCGCACATGCCGTGAATGTTTGCATTTAGCTTGAAACACAGTGGTGGGGCCTCCCTGTCGGGAGGCCCCACCACTCATGTGTAGACCTGATCTTCTTAGAGGATCTTCTTGATCGCGGGATCCTTCCAGGTGCGAGTTCTGGTCACAACCGGATCATTGTTATCGACCATGAGATAGCGTGTTTCAACTGCTTCCTGGCCAGAGTCTCCTCCGTCGTTCCAGGTAACGTCCACGGTCTTCCATTGGCCATTAATCTTGACCTGATTCCAGGCATGGCCACCGCCATTCGTGACTGTTCCCGTGACGACGATCGAAGTCACTCCGGACTTGAGCGCCAAGAGTTGGAAGGCATTCGCATAGCCCTCGCACACGGTTGTTCCCTTGAAGAAAACGCCGCCTGCATCGTGGTCGGGAGTGAGCTCAGGAGGGAGCCTATGCGTCTTTGGATCCGGGTTTGCCCAGATTTCTTGCGTCCTGTGATAACTGTCGTAGTTGTAGGTCGTACGGGCAATAATCCACGAGTTGATTGCTCGTACCTTGGCTGCGTCATCCATACCAGGCTTGATGATGTCGGCAACGACTTTGTCTGCCGCAGAGTTGATCTGGGCGGAGTAATCCTTGGGCGACAGGTGCTGGTCAGTTGCAGCGGTCGTTCCAAGCTCGACGTGAAGAACCTTGTCGCTTCCCGAAATGTTTGCATTAATAATGAAAGGAACTAGGCCATTCTGATCTTTTGCCTCATCGAGTGCATCCCACACGCGCTGTGGAGACGTTGCCTCCTCAAAATCGGCAAGTGAAATGTCCGTGTAACCGCTCATGAGGTTTGCTGCAATGTACTTGGACAGCGCGGACGAACCAAGCACCTGAACAGGGGTATCAGGGAAAGTACGAGCGATCTTATCTTCAGGGGCCTTGGATGTGGACTCCTTGGAATAAGTCAGATTTGTCGAGATGTAACCGCTTCGATTGTTCTTTTCCTGATCGTCCTTCAGCTTGGCCAAGTCGTTGAGATAGGTCGAAGGATCAAAATTGTGGACGATGAAGGTACTCGTGAAACGGCTGTGTCCAATATGATAGGAAACTTGCAGTTTTGCCTGCGGATCTTGCGTAGTACGCGGGTTGCTCGTTTCGACCCAACTGCGCTCCGGGTCGACAATGATCGGAAGAAGGCGGGTGTGTCCGTCTGCCATGACCATAGGAATCTGGGTCGGGATATCGCTCAGACTTTGGAAAACCGAGTTGTTCGGATTGAGTTCTCGCCACGCACTTGATGCAATCTTCATGGGCGTGTTTCCCATCGTTCCTTCGATGTCGAGCAAATCGGACATCTTGGAAACCTTCGCGCCCTTCTTGGCGATGACAGCGATCTGAGCGCCTTTGCCATTGAGTATGGCATCGTACTCTTCATCGGTAAAGCCACCATCTGAATGAAGACCCTTGTGGTCTTCTTCGGTGACGAAACCTATGAGCGCAGTATTAAGATACGTATCGAGCTTGCGTTCCCCTTCCTCGCGCTGATCGGAGTTCCACGAAGTGGCTGAAGTTTCCGCCATCAACCTGGGATCTAGACGGGTCACTCCCTTGGTATCTGTGCTATTGAGATGAACCAGGTAGTAGCTCTCTGCACCTTCGACCGGGTCCCACGAGACGGTAAAAGTGCCGTTTTCTTCCTCATTGACCGCTACATTTTGGGGACGCGAGAGAAAACCCTCGTCGCTGACGCGGATACGGCGAACAATCGGGTGCTCCAGGAGTTTGCCCGTATCAAGGTCGTTGTATTGGACCAGGTAGTACATGGGGAGAAGTCCCCAGCCGGAGTTTCCGGTGATATCCGCCAAAGGGCTAGCCTGGGAGCGGGTCATGAGGGTGATCGGGTTAGGAGCAATTGCAAGGCCCTGAGAACCATAGCTCGCTACGCTGAAACCGAGATCAACGGTGAGCGTCGCATCGGAATAAACAGAGAAAGGCGGAGTGTATTGCGCCCCTTGTCCTGAGGGGGCAATATCCTTACGGGCCTCAAAGTTCTTGAGCGACATCTGGGTCGGAACGATCAATCTATCGCCCTGCTTGACCTCTTGAACGCCCTCGGCCCACTCGAAAGCCGAAGGATCGGTCTTCTTGAGCTGGTCAACGCTGTCGTCCGCATGAGCTGCGGCAGGAATGGCAAAAGAAACTACCGTGAAAATGCCAAGCGCAGCAATGGCGCGACTGAATGTGTGTGCGAGTCTCATTGAAGCGATCCTTCCAGCGGTTGCACGACGCGGCAGTAAATGTCTGCGGTCAGGCCCTTCCCATTCGTGCATGCCACAAAGTTCAAACTCACTGAACTGAGGTCACTCGGGGCAAGGAAGAGGGAAGAATAAACGGTGTCTTGTTGTTCTCTCGAGAGTTTTAAGTAGTCCCCGACCGGTTCACCTGCAGCCTTCACCTGAGCGTCATCGGAGGTGAATTGGCTGGTGTCAGGAGCTTTCAGTAGCTGTGATTCGACGTCAGTGAGCTTAAAAATCGTCAACTGATTAGGATCATCGATGGTGTGAGCAGCGTATTGCTTGGCAATGTCAGTGCCCGGAAGTGGAGAAGAAGCCATGTAGAACACCCAACGCAGGGCATTGTCGGGAGTCTCTTTCTTCCGTGAATTGTTCTTTATCGTGTAATCAACCTTGATGATCTTGTGACCATCTTGAGTTGTCTGCGGCAATACCGTTACGCCTTTAAAAGTGAACGAGAAGGAACCGCGATCGGTCGTTGCCAACAGCGTGTGTTTGTCTTTGTTGTAGCCCACCTGGTAGCGGTTGAGGAAGAGCTTTGAATCTTCGGGGCTGAATGTTTCCTTGCCTTCCGGCTGAGGAGAGACAGAACTCAAATCGCTGAGATCTTGGTTGGGTTCTGTTGAGAAGAAGACCGTTTTTTTATAAGCGGGTTCTGAGCCGTCCCCCTGGATATATCCGTTGGACGAGGATCCACATGCCGCCATGGACACTCCCAAGGCAATGCACGTTACAAGTGCGTAGATCCCGCGTTGGCGTGACTTCATTATTCACGGTCCCTTCTTTGCAGCGGTGACAATCTTTCCCCATCCTAGTGTTCGTCCCTGAATAAATGCCAATTTGACTTATCAATCTCTCATTCAGCTGCTGTTACAGGTGTGACAACTGTGATTTATGTGGCTTATGTGTATGTTCCGTATCACTATCGCTCGCTTGGATTTCATTTTCCCCGTAGCGTGTGAAGTGTCCGTTCGCCGCAGGCTCGCATGCGAGCCGCATTTCTTCGTGAAACTGCTAGGGCGAAACCTCCGAAGTTTGGAGCTATATGAACATTCAGCACCCCTCGCGCAAGGCTGTTATCGCTAGCGCTGCAGTTGCTGCCATGACCGTCACCGGAATCGCCGGTACTGCCGTTGCCTCGTCCTTCCGTGATGTCACTCTGGAAGTTGATGGCGTGTCTATCCCCGTTTCAGGGTTTATGGGCAAGGTCTCTGACGTTTTAGCAACCGCGGGTGTTGAAGTTTCTTCGCACGACCTTGTGGCGCCTTCACTCCATGAACGGGTGAGTAACGGACAGACCATCCTTGTCCGCCGCGCTCAGCAGTACATGGTCGATATCGATGGTGTTTCCACTCCCACATGGTCGACTGCAACCGACATTGATGACTTGCTGGGACAAGTCGGCACGAAGGGCGCCATTATCGCCGCTGATCGTTCAACCTCTCGTGCAGAGCTTCCCGCCCTAACGGCGAGCGGTCCTATCCGCGTCGTTGCGGACGGACAGACCCACACGGTTGACGCACGCCAAGGTGCAAGTGCCTCCGATCTTCTTTCCCAAGCCGGTGTTGACGTTTCCTTCCTCGATCGCGTCGTCTTTACCAGCGATGAGCAGGGAAGCTTCCTTCGAGTGATCCGTGTTCAGCGCGGCGTTGAAGAACGTGAAGAAACTTTGGCGAAGGAAGTCGAAGAACAAGAAGACTCCACTTTGGCAAAGGGAACCCGCAAGGTTGCTCAAGAGGGCTCCGATGGGTCCATCAAGAAGAGCGTCTACGTTGAGCGTCGCGATGGTCAAGAAATCGTCAGCCAGGTAGTGTCCGAGAACCGCACCGAACCGGTCAAGCAGATCGTCAAGATCGGAACGAAGGAAACGACGGCGGCCTCGTCATCGTCCGCAGCATCGTCTTCATCAGGCTCGTCGGCAACCGTGACAGGCAACGACGTCTGGGCCGCTCTCGCACGCTGCGAATCCGGCGGTAACCCCGCAACAAACACCGGTAACGGCTACTACGGTCTCTACCAATTCTCTGCTTCTACGTGGCGCGCAATGGGCGGTACCGGACTGCCTTCCGAGGCCTCGGCAGCTGAGCAGACCCAGCGCGCCCAGGCTCTCCAGGCCCGCTCCGGATGGGGGCAGTGGCCGGCCTGCGCTCGATCGCTAGGACTTCTGTGACCACATCCGCACGCCACTGCCGTCCCCGCGCCCACTCTTGGGAACCATCGAAGCAAGCTGTCCTCGTCACTGCGAGCGCAGCTGGCTTCGTGCTGTGCGGGATTGCGGGGATTGGCGTCGCCCACGAGCACTCGACGGTCAATATTGAAGTTGACGGAGTGATCCGCCCCGTTTCGACGTGGGCGCACTCGGTTTCCGGCGTCTTGAACGAGGCCGGAGTTGAGGTGGCAGAACACGACCTCGTCCAGCCGTCAATTCACCAACAGGTCAGTGACGGGCAAACCATCGTCGTGCGTACTGCGAAGCCCTACACGCTCAGCATTGACGGTTCGCGCAAAACGCTATGGTCCACAGCTCCTTCCGCAGAAGGAGTACTGGCAGATATGGGAGTGGATTCCGGGAAAGCAATTCTTGCAGTCGACCGCTCCAGCTCGCGCTCGAGCCTGACCCCGCTGGTTTCGCAAACCCGACAAGTCAAGGTCATCGTTGACGGAAATACACGAACGATTACCGCACGAGAAGGCATGGATACCCGTTCGATCCTGGAAAAAGAGGGAATCGCCCTCAGTCCCCTTGACCGAGTCGAGGTGAAGTCCACTGCCGAGGGACTCTCGATCGATATTCACAAGGTCACGCGCTCACTTGCTCCTCGCAAGGTCGCCATTCCCTTTGAAGAACACCGCCAAGACTCCGACCAGCTTTTCGCCGGCGAAGAACAGGTGACGACCAAGGGCGTTGAAGGCGAAGCCGAAGAGATGACGTGGAGCGAAAACGTTGACGGCGGTGAACGCTTCGAGGCGCCGCTCAACTCGAAGGTGGTTCGCGAACCCAGTGCGCAAATCCGTTCGATCGGAACCAAAGAGGTCACCCCGAAGGCTCTGATTGAAGCCGGACTTGACCCCAAGGCAACGCTCGAAGAAAAGACCGAAGAGGATGGGACCCGTTCCATTCGCTATCGCGCAAAACTCGGTACGCTCTCAAGCGCAGCTGAAATTACGGCTGCAGGTGGGAACTCCGCCGAAGTTGCACAGGCGATGGTTGCGGCCAATATTCCGCTGACCTATTCGGGTGAAGACCCGCGGAGCCTCGCCAAACCTTTGGTTGCTGCCCGAGGCTGGGGAGATTCCGAGTTCCAGTGCCTCGTTGCCCTGTGGAACCGCGAATCCCATTGGAATCCCTACGCGAAGAACGCCTCTTCCGGCGCCTATGGTATTCCGCAGGCTCTCCCGGGAAGCAAGATGGCCTCGGCAGGGGCGGATTGGCAGACTAACCCCGTTACTCAAATCAACTGGGGTCTGGGATACATTGCGGGTCGCTACGGCAGGCCGTGTTCGGCGCTCGCGCATTCAAACTCCGTCGGTTGGTACTGATCAATTAGGATGGGTGCGTGAGTTCAACCCGTCGTTATTCAACCCCGCGTCTGCCCAGTGACGCAGAGCCCAGCGAGAGTGGGCTCCTTGGCCCTATCGAAGTGCACGCGATCTGCGAAGCGC
>ERZ772962.1960-NODE-1960-length-10811-cov-2.174693_pt1 | contig 10811 bp, 9 predicted proteins | sample MGYA00580676_ERZ772962 | MGnify/ENA primary metagenome ERZ772962 (study PRJEB29015, sample SAMEA2738049) | human oral metagenome | biome: human oral; feature: human-associated habitat; material: saliva | place: China | collected 2230 ...
TATCAAGCATTTGGCTAAACGGTATGTACATTCTTGCTGATTATTCGCCTTTCCTCGCAAAGCAAGTTAAAGGATTTGATTCGCTCTATAGTGATATGGAGAAAGGTCCATATATATGGCTATTCCTCGCAATAGTTGTCATTGGTCCAATAATCGAAGAAATACTATTCCGAGGCATTATCTTTAGCAGCTTTGAGGAGTTTACCGATATGCTATGGTTCCCGGCAGTTCTTTCCGGCGTGATGTTCGGTGTATGGCATGGTAGCTTTATTCAGGCAGTGTATACCGCAGTAACAGGTATTGCCCTTGGCTATTTTATGAAAAAGACAAGATTTCTCTTGTTTCCAACACTGGCTCATATGGTGAATAACTTAAGCGGAACACTTCCTCCATTTTTGGACACGGATTTCACCAATATGCTTTTAACAGTATTGTCTTATGTCTGCATCATTCCGATGTTCTTTGTTTTTTACTATCTTCACATTCAGGGGAAGAAAGAAGCAGGATTAGATAATCCAGACTGGAATACAGAAGAAGAGCAAATTCCAGAAGAAGAATAAAGGGAAGATAACGGAATAAAAATTCCGATCCCTTAAAATAGAATAAAGAAGAGGGAAGGAGGAGCATAAGGAAAAGGCTAAGAAGAATTTTCCTTATGCCCTCCTTTTTTGTTTTCTTTTTTTCCAAATCGGAAAGAGAGGAAGAGGGATTCTTCTCCTCTTTTGCTTTTGGTGAAGCAGCTTTCTCTTTTTTCTTTAAAAAGGAAAGAGGGAAAAGAGCGTTCTTTTTAGGTTTCAATATATTCGGAATAGAAGATTGGGTAGATGTAGAGGATGCTATAGAATTTTTGCCCGTGGAAGTGTTTTCTGTATTGCTGCTTAAAAAAGCGTTAAGTCCATCACCCTGTTTTTGAAAAGAATCCAGTCCCGTACTTAAATCGAATTCTGTATAGCTAATGGAATCGCTATTTTCCTTGTCGGGAGAAGAGGAAAGTCTTGTTTTTTCCTTTCTTGCTTCTGCAAGAGTGATATTTTTTGACTGTGGTTTGCCTTGCCGGCTGTCCGTGTTCTTCTCCTCACCAAACTGTAGTCCGTTTTTGTATCCATCCTTGTTCATCTTCTCCATCTGTGATTGTGTAGTGTGCAGCATTTGTGGCTCTGTGCTGTGCAGCGTTTGGGTCCTTAGGGAATACGGAGAACAGCTTGCTATCTTTTTTAACTCTCCGATAGTCGTCTCTTGCCTTTGTTCCTGCGTATGGATAATCTGTAGAATGCGAGCTAATCGTAGACTTTCCTGTTTTTGTGCTCGATAAAGTTGAAAAGCGACCACAATGGCAGCTTCATCTTCCTCGTCAATCTGCTCCAATACCTGTTCCAGTAAGGAAGCTAAGGATATTTCCGGTTCCTCCTCTTTAAAGGGAATTAGGGGGAAAAGGAATTGTTGATTTTCCACATCATAAAATAGTTCCTCCCAATGAATGGATAGAAGAGCAGGGGAGAGGAGGTATTCTTCCATACTTTTTAGAGCTCTTTGTAAGGAAGTAAAGAGAGCATGAATATGCCATAAGCCCATTTTCCTTTGGGAAAAATACAGGCAAGCCCTTTCGTAAGGGGAAAAATCATATTGTAAAACCTTTTCTCCCTCTTCATGGCATAGACGAAAGGAAAGGGTACCGGGTATGGTACATTGCTTTAATATTTTCTGCTCATGGTTTTCTTCCTGCCAGGAAATACCGTAAAGGTACATAAAGCTATGTTGAAAGTCATTTTGAAATTCTAGAGTGTATTTTGACATAATATTTCCTTTCCCCGGTCTATAGTTTGGATTTTTGGCTGCTTAAAGTTTTATCAGCGGATTTCCGCTTTGGTGGAACTATTCTTCTTCAGTGGAATTATTCTTCTTCTACGGCATCATTTCCTGCACTTTTGGAATTCCTGTCTTTCTCTGTGTCAGCCTCAGTATTCCCTTTTTCTTCTTTTTTTCGTAGAGTAAGATCTTCTACGACAGAAAAGAGTCGGGTATAGAGCTCTACCTTGAAATAATCTTTGGGTTTTTCCAAACTGTGACTGTCCACTTCTTTTTGATAGGCTATTTGGGATTTTTCCCGGATCCGTTCATGAAGTTGAATATTTTCCTGTAATAAAAGGACAAGACAGAGAAAACAAATGCCTAAAAGAACAGTGGTTTCAATGGTATGCATAGTATCTCCTTTTTTCGTTTACGATATTGAATAGCATGTCTTTTGTTTTCATAGAAGGGAAACAAAAAGCAAGTAAAGCATTCCCGGCAGAAAGCAGGGCAGAAAAGGGAAACGACAGTTTTTTGGATTTTTCTTCTTTTTCTTACAGTAGAGGAATAATATCATGGACAAAAAGCAGGCAAAAAGCATAGCAGTGGAAAAGAGAAAGAAAAAATTATAGAAACTGCAATAGAAGGAAGCAAGAAGTAAAAAAAGGCTGTCTCCGTAACCTATGGCTTCTTTACTCCACTTTGAAAGGAGCAAGAGAAAAAGGGACAAGAGTAAGGGGAAGCATAAGTAAGGGACTTCACTTAAGGGAAGGGAAGCAAAAGAGTTTTGATACACCTTCCAAAATAGGAGCCCGTGAAGAAGAAAAAATCCTAAAAATAACAGGAAGAGTAGGGCGGGGATTTTTTGTTTTCGGATGTCAAAGAAGAGAGACAGGATAAAGAAAAGAAGAAAAAGTAGTCCCTTGCTGATGCTGAAGCTTTGTAGATTTAACATAGATTTCTCCTTTTCTGTCTAAGCGGTACTCTTTTCTAAGGGGAAGATTATCCGCATCGTGGGCAAGGATGCCTTCCTTCTGCCAGTGCCTGCTTTAGTGGGATCTGATGTACGCTGGAGCGCATGGCGGGGCAATCCGTAGTACTATGGTAGCGTTTTCCGGCCTCCGTATAATAGACTACCGGGCTATTAGGGTCAGGGTGACAAGATTTGCAGGGGCAAAACTTTCCACCGTATTTTGCACTTGTTCCATCAATCCTTCTGGCGCTACAGCTCAAAAAATCATTGGAAATATAGCTGCAATTCGAGGATTTATGATAAACCTTGGAAGGACCGTCTATGACGTAGACCATCTCCTCCTCTTTTTCTTCTTCTGTACCTTCCTCTTTTTCCCAGCGGGCACCCTTTACACCGATCCAAGCCCTTCTATGGGCAATAATTTCCTGGTGCATATTGTTTTTTTGCAGGAGTGCAAAGGGGATAGGCTCATCATATTCCAGGACTAATAAAATATCTTCTTCCGTAATATGGGAACGGAAGCTTTGAATATTTTGCATTCCTTCTGTAGGAATAGTAGCGGGGAGAAGAATATCTTCCAACGCAGTTTCTGAAATTTCCAAAATCCGGTCGATATGTTCTATATTTGCAACATCGGTCTTTTTCAGTCCGTAATGCTCAAGATATTTTTCCATACATAGGATTCTGGCATTTTTTTCCATTTCTTCACTGATGCGGATACTTCTATTTAAAATAAATAAGGGAGTCATCAGAATGATGATGGAAAAGAGAAATAGGCTCAGAGAAAAGGCTGCCTCTATGGTAAGAGAGCCAAGAAATTGCAGTTGTAGGCAGGGAAAGATAGGGGATTTATCAGTTTTCTTTTTGAACTTTGGATTTTTAGAAGAAAGAGAAAATGTATGAAAGTTCATAAATCCTCCTTTGCCTGCTTGCGATTTATCTCTTTTTGCCTTTGCCGGAGGCTTTTATCGGAATCCTGCAAAGCGTTCTTTAACAGAATAGAATACAAGCCATTTTGCTAATGACTGAGATTTTTATATTTGTAGTCAGAATGAAGCTTAAATTGATAGCGACTTTCAGGGCGAAGCCCCAGACTTTCCAAGAAGCCTTTGTGGTAGAGACTGTGCTTGGATTTAATTCCTGCATCGGTAGAAAGAAAGTACAGACAATGATTTAATTTAAACCCGGCTTCTTTTTCGGAAACGGTGCTTTGTATATTTTTTTCCATGCAATACAGCATGCGATCATTGATTTTACTCTGTTGTAGGCAACCGGAGGCAAAAAGAAAGGCTCTACAGTAATCTTGGTAAGAAAGCCCTTTTGTACTATTCGTTTCCGTCCCGCCTTCCTGATCCAAACTAAAGCTAAGCAGATGCTCTAGAGAAAGTCTCCAACTTTCTACATTGTGCATAAGGGGAACTCTCTTGTCGTCTAAGAGCTGTCTCACATCGATTAAGGATTGGGCGAAAGCCCATATGCCGATAACAAAGAGGGTGAAAACTTCAATCACTATAGGATTTGCCGTAATAGCCAGAAAGGTAGTAACAAAAGCCTGAGCCTCTTCTCGCATTTCCGGACTTTTCATAATATAAATAAAATTCATAGCTTCCCGAAAGGCTAGAAGAGATAGCACCTGGGCCGAGAGGTTTTCATAGTCGCTTTTTTTCTGGTGAAGAAGATATTCCACCTCCATGCCTCTAGATCCGCTATAGGGAACGGTTTTTTCATTATCCTCTTTATGATAGGAATGGAAGTACCGTAAAGAGTATTCTCCAAGAAGTCCCACCTGCAGGGGATTAGCCTTGGAACTTGAGGAAAATTCCGGAGGAACAGCATATTTTTTCTCATCACTTGGGCAGGGGACTCCCTTAGGAAGGAGGTACTCCAAGAGCTTTTTCTTTCCAAGACTCCTGAGATTTTCCAGTGCCTTTTTATTCTGTTTGTTGATTGTTGTGACCTGCCCACTGTAGCTTGGGAGAGAAAAACTGTTCCACTCTTCTGTAACGGAGCTGTAAAAGCTTTGGATCTCCATGGATAAGTCTTCTTCATAATCATCCTCCTCATTCTCCTCATGTTCTCTTCTGGCTTCTCTTTCCTCTTCCAGCCATTCCTCGAAGTCAATTACTTCTTGCTTGACGGTTTCAGCTTGTGCTTTTAGGCTATCGCATTTCGGAGGAAGGGAAGCAATATTTTGTCTTACGCTACCCTCACTATCCAAATATTTGTCATAGCTGTTTAGTTCAGCCTCTATTGCGGCAATACCGTCCTCTTCCAGATTCTTCTTTTCTTCCTCAAAGCGTTGTCGCAGTTCGGAAACTTTTTCCCGCAGCGCATCTGCTGTAGCTTCATATCTTGGCACAGTCTGTTGAATTCGATTGAGACTTGCTGTAAAGGAAGCACAAGAGGAATAAAAGCCGGAGGCGTTGTGAGAAGAGAGGGCTTTGGCTGCTGCTTGATGTTGTTTCGCACTGTTCTTACACTCCCTATCGATCTCTTCAATCAGCCCTTCCAAAGCCTCAATGTCCCTATGACTAAGAGCATATTTTTTTTGCAATTCTTCTATACTTTTGGATTCTTTTTCTTTCTTTTGAAAATCCTCCAGAGTAGCAAGGGCTTCCGTGTCTTCTTTCTTTTCTCCTAAAAATTCTATGGCATCCTTTGCCAGAAGTGCCGGCATATAGTCCAGCACTTCTTCTTCGAAGTAGTGATCTTCGCAAAGGATTCCTCGATTTGGAAAGAGAAAGTCTTCCTTCTCCATCTTGCAAGGAAAGAGGTCATGAGCATCGGTGTAGAGGGAGGCAAATGCCTCCAATTCCTCTTGCAGAAGCTCATCATCCCGATATTCCAAGGCATAAATACGGTAGTTTTCCCAAAGAGGCCTGTGGAATTCTGAAAAGAGAGATTCCATGGCACTGTTTAAGGCGCGTTGCATATAAAGTTTTTGAGATATGGTTCTGGCAGACTCGGCAATGGTAAGAACCAAGGCGGCTACCAGAACGAATATAAGGGAAAGAAATACCGTAATTGATGCAGAGAATTGTTTTTTCGCCATAAATCTTTCCTTTCCAAAAAGGGGAGGTATCAAGAAAGTACTTTAAATGCCGCTACTTTGATCCTCGATTTTTTTCATAATCTTTTCCAGTACTTTGATGATTTTCTGCTTAAAGATAACGACAAGACCAATCAAGACCACCATAATGAGAACCAGCTCTATGGTGCCAATGGCCTCATTTCCTCTTAACAGATTTTTTCGTTTTTTCTTGCACTGTTCTAATTTGGAGAAAATCCAGGCGTCCAGCGCATAATGGGCATCTTCCAATGCATATTTGTACATCGTAACCTCCTTTTGTATGCGGCATAATTGCCGGGTGAATGTATGGGCAAAGAGAATACTTGCTGTTTTCCAAGAACTCTCTTCGTCTTTGTTTTAGTGTAGGGACTGCATGGCGGGATACAAAATCATCAGCATGATGACAAAGAGTTGCAGAATCAAGGGGAGAAGCAGTTTGGTTCCGGCTTCTTCACCTAAACGTTTGGCCATGTTCTTTCGCACGGAAAAGGCATCCTCCATTTCCATGTGGAGCTGGCGAGAAAGATCCTTGCTGCCGTTTTTTCTGTTTTGTTCAATAAGACTGATGAGCTTGCTATAGGGCCGTAAGGCGATTCTTTGGGAAAAGTTGAGATAAGCCTCTCCTTCTCCCACATTGCTGCCCAGTTGATTTAAAAGAGTGTTTAATTCTTCATATAGAGGGTGGGATTCCTGAGCACAATTTTTCACCAGATAGTTATAGTGCTTGGCGATTTCCAAAAAGCTGTTTCGGATGGCCAGACCTGCACCCAGATAAACCACTAATTTGGAAACCAGCTCGGCATAATCCAGAGTAAGAGAGGAGATTCTGGCTTTTTGCTTAGTCTTTTCCTGCTCTAAAGCCTGTAAGGGGAGAAGAAAGCAAGCGAATAGACCTAAAAGAGGAATCAGTAGGTAACGAAAATTCTTTTTTTCGGAAAAATGCAGGGGATGCCCAAGAATTTCCTTAGGTAATAAAAGCTTTTCTTCTGAACGAGTATGTTCGTTACTGTACTGTAAGCTATTTTGAAGGGCCATTTCCACGGCCTCGGATTCGCTAAGTTTTAAGGGTAAAATACGAAGATAGTAGGAATAAGTGGGAGAAGTATAGGTAATTTCATTGTTGTTATTGAAAAAACTGCTGATTTCTTCCCCTTCCACTTTCTCCTCAGGATGAATATTGGCGCTGAAAACCACTTCTAAAGTTCCGCTGAGAATCCGGTTTTTTTCTAAATATTCATGATGGATTAGCCCCGAGTCTTCCAAAATATCCCTATAGTTTGCATAGCTTTCATCATTGTCTTGAAGAGGATGTTCTTCTTGGTCAATCCATAGGCTTTCCGGGCGAAAGCTCCAAGTTGCTTTGATATTTTCCGGATAGAATATTTTTTTCAGTTGCAGGTTTCCGGAAATGGCATCAAAGCTGTCTTCCTCACTCAGAACTAAACTTTCCATCTTACTTTGCAGCTCCGCAAAACATTTGTCCGCCTCTTCCTTGCTGTAGAGTCTTGGCGATATAGTGATATAGATTTCTTCTTTTTTCTTTCCGGGAAGTCCCGAAACATTCAGGTGGATTCTCCTCTCCGCTCCTCCAATGGGCTCCCTTTGGATTTGGTTTCCCGGAAGTAGAACTTGCTGTTCATTTCCCTGCATAAAGAGCAGGGCGGACAGGAGTAAGGAAATCACCAGAATGAAACATTGTTTTTTTACCAGCTCCGCTTTTGATCCCGGAATACGAAACCATAATTTTCGGAGTTCCTGTTTTATGCTATAGAGAGTCATAAAGAGTCCTTTGTATAGAGATAGTCTTCGCAGAGAATGGCTTTATAAGAAAATGGCTTTATAAGAGAATGGCTTTATAAGAAAATGACTTTTAAGAAAATGGCTAGATTGGAATAGATATGATTTTTTGAGAAAGATACATGGCTAAGAGATAAAGACAGAGACAAAAACTCATCATAACTCTCCCCATCACCGTAGTGTAAAGAATCTGAAAAAATTCAGGAGAGCTGGTGTTAAGATAAAAAATCATAAAGAAGGGAACCCCGTTCATGATTTTTTGCTCGAAGCGCCGGGAAGCATTTAGAGTGAGGATTTCCTCGGTAATGCTTAATTTATCCCGAATGATGGTACTGCTCTGTTGGATAATCTGGATCAAATCCCCCCCGGAGCGTTTCGCTACCAAGAAGATTTCAGCAAAATTGTGAATATCATCTACGCCGGAACGAAGGGCAAATTGGGAAAGAGGTTCCTCCAAAGGCTGATTCATGGAAAGAGAGCGTTTTATTTGCCTTAACTCTTCCACCATATAGCATTTTTTACCGATAAGGTTTTCCAGATCCGGAATGCAGGCGAATAAGGCATTTTCCAAAGAATAGCCTGCACTAAGATAGGCACTCAGTATAGAGAGCATTTCTTTGAACTGGGAAACCAAGACCTCTTGTCGTTTTTTCTTTAACTTATTCCTCAATAGGAAGGGATAGAAAAAGCTAAAGGGCAGCAGCAAAAGGAAGAAGAGATAATGTTGATAAAAGGCATAGGAGAAGAGCAGAAGCAGGAGTAGAAACTTAGTCCAGAGGAAAAGATATTCCGGAAGATAGATGATGTACTCCCTATAATCGACTACGGAGTTTCTCTTCTTTATGGAGATCCGACAGCTTTTCAAGAACCTTACCATTGTATTGATATAATTTGTTGAGTTTAATTTCTCCATTTTCAATCCCCATAACTTCTGAAATTTCCAAAACCCGCCGTTTGTGGTCCTTGGTTCTTCCCAGGTGCACCATGATTTCAATGGCGGAGGCAATCATATTTCTGATGGATGGGAGGGGGAGATCCGCTCCTGAAAGCACCATGGTTTCCATGCGCTTTAGCATATCTGTAGAGGAATTGGCATGACCGGTGGAAATGCTTCCGTCGTGGCCGGTGTTCATGGCGTTTAACATATCCAGGCATTCCTTTCCTCGAACTTCTCCTACGATAATGCGGTTAGGGCTCATTCGTAGGGAGGCTTTGATGAGGTCGGAAATGCTGACAGCTCCTTCTCCTTCCGCATTGGCATTTCTGGTTTCCAAAGAGACCAGATTCTCCACGGATTGAATCTGCAGCTCTGCACTATCCTCTATGGTGATGATTCGTTCTTCCTTGGGAATATACTGGGAAAGAGCGTTTAAAAAGGTAGTTTTTCCGCTGTTGGTGCCTCCGGAAATGAAGATATTATAAGAAGAGCGCACCAAAGATTGTAAAAATTGACTCGCGTCCTCCGTAAGACTTTCCAGCTGAATCAGTTTTTTCATGGTGATGGGTTCAGGGAATTTTCGGATGGTGACCGTAGGACCCTTTAGCGCAATAGGAGGTAGCACCACATGGACACGGGAGCCATCCTCCAACCTGGCATCCACAATGGGGCTTTTGGTATTCACTGCACGATTAATTCGGGAAACAATTTGTTGAATTAAATCTGCCAGTTGCTCTTCGCTTTGAAAGGAGCCCTGCCAGCGTTCCATCCGTCCCTTTCTTTCTACAAAGATTTCGTTTGGGCTGTTAATCATGATTTCACTGACAGTTCCATCGTCCAAGAGCTCGGAAAGTAAATCTAATCTACGAAAGCTGTCAAAGACTGCAGACCTAAGATAGAGTTTCTCCCGTAAGGCCAGATCCTTCCTACCAAGTAGAGCAGAATCAATCTCTCGGTACAAATGGCTATCACTCACTTGCTTTTCTTCCAAATCCAGCAAGAGCTCTTTTTTGATTTCTTGTTTTACCTGATCCAGAGCCAGCATTTTTACTCCTTTCTTTCTCTGAAAGTCTTTTCAAAAGCTATTCCAAAAGCCTTGCAAAAAGCCTTCGTTTAAGGTCCTTGAAAAAGCTTCTTTAGAAGTTCATTTAGAAGAACTCTTTCTCCGTCTGTTATAGGCGGGGGCTCTTTGTTTCGCTTTGATTGTTTCATCCCAATCGCCTTTTAAAGAGCCATTTTCTTATATTGCTCTGCTTCCCTTGCTTCCTCTTCATAGATCTGGCGTAACAAAAGCTCCTGACTATATTGCTCCAGAGCATGGGCAGAGGAAGGTTCTTCCGAAAGAGGCGGAAGACTACATTGGACAAACTTTTCCAAGACAGCTTCTCCTGCATTTTTTTCAAGATACTGTTGCAAGACAGAGAGTTTGGTTTTGCTTTTGCCGTCTTCCAGAACCGGAAGAAAAATCTTTTTTGCCAAACTGAAGCACTCCAGATAACGACTCATGCTGCTATCCGTATCCACAACCAGAGCATCTACACCTCCTTCTTCCGCAATTTTCTCCAGGAAGAGGGAGAGATCTCTTTGAGAAAGACCGGAGATATCCTCCGGACTACGAACCGGATGGATGGTGGAATAGCTATCCTGGGGATAAGAGAGCGCCCGCAAAATCATGGGAGTCAAATGGTTTTCTTTAAAATGGTACAGAGCCTCTGTCAAGCACTCTCTTTCTTGTATTTGGGACTTGGGAGAAAAGGCGGATTCCTCCAAACTGACATACAGTGTTTTTCTGTTCTTTCCCAGCTCCTTGGCTAGGGCTTTGGAAAATTCGGTTTTCCCCAGACGACCAAGGGGGCTGTAAACCATGAAAATCTCTGCTCTGTGTTGCCCGCCTTCGGATAAAAGTTCCAGTTCTCCATACTGCACCAGAATTTCCCGCATGATTTGATCTCCGGACTGGTATTTGTAGATATAGTTCTCCTTTTTTTGTTTTGTCAGGAGATTCTCTTCGGAAAGATAAAGGGTCTTACGGGACTTGGGAGAAAAATGAAGCTTTCCTGCGTCTTTTTCGGATAGCAGTAAGAGATCCAGCTCTTTTTTCTTGGAAAAGCTTTCCAGACTTTCCTCGGTAAGGAGGGGATAAATCTGGAAGGGAAGATTGGTGTTTTGCCGCAGATAGAGGCTGAGGCGTTTACAATACAGGGCATCCTCATCATAGATGGCCAAAATTTTTTCCATGAAAACTT
>ERZ772962.1962-NODE-1962-length-10806-cov-7.279044_pt1 | contig 10806 bp, 9 predicted proteins | sample MGYA00580676_ERZ772962 | MGnify/ENA primary metagenome ERZ772962 (study PRJEB29015, sample SAMEA2738049) | human oral metagenome | biome: human oral; feature: human-associated habitat; material: saliva | place: China | collected 2230 ...
AAGAATTCTCAGAAAAGAGACGAAATAGCAGATAAAATCGAACAACTCTGTATGGGAAATCACTTTATTTACGGCTATCGAACTATCACTCGCTTGCTCAAGAAAGTTAATAACCTCGTCGTTAAGCGCAAGAAAGTCTATCGTATCATGAAGGAAAAGGGCTGCCTTTGCCGTGTCTGTCCCAAGAAGGGACCTAAATTAGGGAAGCTTTCTCATGTAACAGACAATAAGCTGGATCGTGATTTCCAGGCGGATAAGCCTATGGAGAAGCTTGTCACAGACATCATCTACCTCTACTTTAGAAACTGTAGACTTTATCTATCTTCGATCATGGATCTCTATAATCGTGAAATAGTAGTTTATACCATCTCCGAGTGCCAAGATACGGACTTTGTGATCAATACACTTCATCAACTTGAGCTAGCTCAAGGGGTATTTTACACAGCGACCAAGGATTTTTCTACCCCTCATAAGCCTACTATCAGGCTTGTACAGAAAAAGGCATCACCTGCTCCATGTCCCGAAAAGGAACACCAGCAGATAATGCCTGTATCGAATGGTTCCATTCTGTTCTCAAGTCTGAAACTTCTATCTCCATAAATGGAGAAACTTAACTAAAGATAGTATAACAGAAATTGTCAAAAATTACATCATATATAATGAAACTAGAATTCAACAGAAATTAAATGACCAGTCTCATGTAGAGTACAGAAAACTGGTCGCATAAGAGGTTTTTCTCTTGTCCTATTATTGGGGTGCAGTTCCAAAAGATTCCTAGTCTTTTTTTAGTAGTGGAACCTTCATTTATTGAATGGCATCTATACCAACAACCTTGATAAGGAATGTAAGGAGGATAAGCAATAGAATGCTGACTCCATTATTCACTAGGTGCAGTAAGATAGACATCTCTAGTCGTTTGGTGCGATAGGCAGTCCAAGTTAGGACTGCAGACATCCAGCCATAGATCAAGAAAGAAGGAAGATTATTTGGGATATGGGCTATAGTGAAGAGAAACCAACCGAAAATATATCCAATTTTTTCGTATCCTTCGAAGAGTTTAGTAGGGATGATACCTCGACAGATAACTTCCTCACAAATAGGTGCCACTATTGCAACCACGAAAATGCTGGAAATTAGAGAGCTTTCTGACATGATGCTATTGATAGCCTCTTGATTCGAAGTAGTTGTTTGCTTCAGAAGTTGTAACCAAATCGCACCAATCAGATTTCCTGTGACAATGGCTACATAACTAAGAGCGATTCGAGGGGCGTCATTAATAGTAAAGAGTTTTGATTTTAGATTTAATAACTTACTTTTGTGAGCACCATATAAAAAGAGTGTAACAATAGCGGTAGAGACAAGCCCCACTATTAGAGATGACCAGATAGATCCAAGTTGAGTTTTTTGAAGTAACATTACAGTCACGATAGGAACTTGCGATAGGCACATAGCGACAAGAAAGATTCCTAGCCAAATCAATCGTTTACGATAATCTTTAAAAAAATTCATTCATATATCTCCTAAAAAATTTATTTCATTATAGCATACTTCTGACAGGAATTCTATTAACTACCAGAGCATAAGCGTAGATAAAACAAGTAAGATGTTTCGAATTAAATGACTATAGAAGGATAAATCTTGTCTTAAGGTTTTAGGAAATAAAAAGTTTAGAAAGCTGACTCCCAAAAGGATATAAAAACTGACAGAAAATATGGTTAAAGGATTGTGCAGAAAAAATAAACTAAGAAAGATAAGGGTTGTTAGCCTGCCTGTCTTTTTATGAGTTGGTAATTTTCTCCATTTGTTTAACGGCAAAAAGGTAGCCATATCAAGTCCGAAAAGGAAAAAGAAAGAGATGAGTAACAAGTCAACGATTTCTTTTTGTAGTAGAGTGTCAGTGCTTATGCTTTCAAATAAAATAAAACACACTCCAGCAACGTTAATGATAATCATGCTGCTGTACAATAAAAAGAAAGAGCGGCTAGGATTGCGCAAATGACTACTCACATGATTATGAACTGAAAGATAGTGGATAAGTGTACAGATACTAGCTAATATAAGTAGAAGAAATAAAAAGTAAAAGTAGGATTGCTTGAGAGTTAAAGAGATACCGGTCCAAAATAAGCAACTACAGAACCCTAAGTAGACCAAGGAAATCAATAAGAGAAGCTGAATTGATTTATTCATTTTTTCCATATATAACCTCTAGTTTTTTTAAAAAAATTATAACCAAAATGATTCACAAAAAATAAAATTTTTCCCAAGTGTTATTTTTTGACTCTCAATTGTCTTTTTGAAAAATACTGTTCACAGAAAAAACATCCCTCAATTTTTTGAAGGATGTGTTTTTAGCTAATTTCATTGCTAACGTTTAGACCAGGTTCGTTTCATAAAGAGTAATATGATTGGATAAATTTCAAGACGTCCTGCAATCATTGCAAAGGATAGGAGGAGTTTTAAAAATGGACTAAAAATTGAGAAACTTGCAGTTGTTCCGAGAATTGGGCCGATATTGTTAAAGCAACTGAAAACGGCACTCGTAACAATCATTAAATTGTCAGCATCTAAACTGATAATGAACATTAAGCTGAGTAGAATCATGACGTAAACTACAAAGTACTTGAGAATCTTGTGTTGGGTGTCCTTGTCGACTACCGTTTGATTAACATGGAGAGTTAAAACACGGTGAGGGGATATGGTAGACAAAAATTGATTTTTAGCAATTTTAGCTAGAATAACTCCACGCATCACTTTGAGACCACCAGCAGTAGATCCAGCAGAACCACCAATGGCCATCAACATCAGTAGGATATACTGAGAAAATAAAGGCCAATTTGTAATGTTGCCATAACCGAAACCAGTTGTAGTGATGATATTAGAAACTTGGAAGAAGGCCATCTCAAAACTTTGTGAAACGCCACTATAAAGGTGGAGTGTATTGAGAGTAATTAAGCCGGTAGAAACGACGACAATCAAGAGATAAGCACGAAGCTCCTCATCGAAAAAGAATTCCTTGACTCGACGAAGCATGAGATAGTAGTAGAGGTTGAAATTGACACCAAACATCAAGACCCCAACACTCGTCAGATAGGTAATAAGAGAACTATTATAGTGGGCGATTCCATCATTGTAAACCGTGAAACCACCAGTCCCAGCAGTTCCCATAGCGATAACAAAACTATCGTAGAGTGGCATACCGGCAAGATAATAAATCACTACAAAGAGGGCGAACATTGCCAGATACAGGATGTAGAGGATTTGTGCTGTATTTTTTAGCTTAGATACCACCTTACCAAATACTGGTCCAGGAACCTCAGCCTTCATAACCTCTAAGTGGCTGTTTTTTGCATTGTCCATAATAGCTAGGGCAAAAACTAGCACCCCCATACCTCCGATGAGGTGGGTGAAACTTCTCCAAAATAGAAGAGAACGGCTTAAGACAGAAACGTCATTTAAGATAGTTGCTCCCGTAGTAGTGAAGCCGGAACTAGTTTCGAAGAAGGCATCGATAAAATTGGGGATTTGACCTGAAAAGACAAAGGGAAGGGAGCCAAAGAAAGACCAGAGGATCCAACATAGGGCAACAATTAGGACTCCTTCTTTGGCATAGATACGTTGTTTTTTAGGTTTACTGATGATTCCTAGAAGACCTAGGACAACAAGAATTCCGATGGTAGAGAAAAGAGCTGTAAAAACTTGATTAGATTCTCGATAGTAAAGAGCGATACCAACCGGAACTAAAAGTAGCCCTGCTTCAATCAAGAGTAGCTTTGCAAGAAGAAAGCGTACCATACTTCTATTCATAGCTTACCTCTCTAACAAATCATAAATTTTGGTGATATTTGAAAGCAAAGTGATAACCACTAGCTTATCACCGACCTGGAGGGTATCTTCTCCTGTTGGGAAGATCGTTTTTCCATTGCGGATGATAGCAGCAATCAAGACATCCTTTTTGAGTTTCAATTGAGATAAAGGCTTGCCAGTCATTTTATTGGCTTCCTTGATCAAGAATTGAAGAGTTTCTACCTGTCCATTTGCTAGATGGTGCATAGCTTGAAGGTCAGAATATTGCGCATTTACACGACCATGGATAAAGTGCATGATGGTATCAACAGCGATTGTTTTAGGGGTGATGATACTTGAGAAATCTGTTGCGTGGATAATTTCTAACAAGCTAGTGCGGTTTACTTTGGTAATATTTTTCTGAACACCTATGTTATCCAAGAACATAGAGGTAATGATATTTTCCTCGTCGACTCCTGTCAAAGTGGCAACGGCATCATAGTTTTGTGCACTTTCTTCTAAGAGGGTGTCCTTAGTTGTTCCATCACCTTGGACTATATAGAGTTTAGGGAATTTTTCGCTGAAAAAGGCAGCTCTTTCAGGATTGACCTCAATAACCTTGGTATCGATACGACTGTCTTTTAACATACCTAAGAGATAGTAAGCAATTTTCCCAGCTCCTATGATGAGTAAACTCTTAACAACTCTGGACTTAATATAGTTGTGGAAGAGCATCATATCGACACGATGTCCTGTCACAAAGATACGGTCTTTATCTTCTAAAATCATATCTCCACTAGGAATCATGAGTTTGTGGTCGCGTTCGATAGCACAGACAATAACATTACCAAACTTTTTACGGAAATCAGCAATAGACATCTGACAAATATTACTGAAATTTCGTACCTTGAATTCCATTAAGCTGACTAATCCACCTGCAAAACGCTCAACAGAAAGAGCATTGGGGAAATCTATAATGTTGGCGATAGCACGAGCTGCTAGGAGTTCTGGGTTTACAATGAGTGAAAATCCAAGAATATTTTTTTCTTTAAAGTAAGGGTTGGAATATTCAGGATTGCGTACACGAACAATAGTTTCTTTTGCTCCCATTTTTTTGGCTAAAACAGCCGAAACCATGTTGACCTCGTCGTATTGAGTCATGGCAATGAAAATATCACAATCTTGAACATTGGCTGCTTCTAACATAGCAAAGTCAGCTCCATTACCTGCGATTCCCATAATATCAAAACGGCTAGTCAAGTATTTTAGAACTGTTTCGTTCTGTTCAATTAAGACAACATCATGGTTGTCGGCAACAAGTGAACGACAGAGGGCAGAACCTACTTTTCCTCCTCCGACAAGAATAATCTTCATAGTTAGTTAACCTACTTTTTCAATATGTCTCTATCATACCTTTTTTTAGAAAAAAATGCACTCAACAACCGACTGCTTCCTTCTTTAATAAAGGGATTAGGGGAATTCGGATAAATATTTTGCTTTAAACATCATATGCTTATGAAAAAACTTGTTCCGAAAATTCTTAATCTATGTAAATTCTATGATATTGCTTGCTGAAAGTTGAAATTTTAACTTTTGTAAATATGCTTGTAAAAAAAATGAAAAAATCAAGTCATTTCTATTGACAATCAGGCTGAAAGTGTTATACTAAAAAAGTAGTTTCGCTGATTTACTTCAAACCTGTTGTGAGGTAAGTTAACGATGCCTTAACCACGCTGTTTGCTGAGCTTGACTCCGGGCAGTGTGGCTATTTTTTTGCACTAGTGAGAGGAAGCAAGGCATGGCTAATCATATTGTATTGTTTGAACCACAAATTCCACAAAATACGGGAAATATTGCACGTACCTGTGCAGCGACGAATGCGCCCCTTCATATTATCAAGCCTATGGGCTTTCCTATTGACGACCGTAAAATGAAGCGAGCTGGGCTAGACTATTGGGACAAACTTGAGATCTATTTTTATGATAGTTTAGATGAATTTATGAAAAAAATGGATGGTCAACTCTACTTGATTTCCAAGTTTGCAGAAAAGGTTTATTCAGATGCAGATTTCACAACAGAAGGGAATCATTATTTTCTCTTTGGTCGCGAAGATAAGGGTTTGCCTGAGGAATTTATGCGTGAACATCCTGAAAAAGCTCTCAGAATTCCTATGAATGATGAACATGTTCGTAGCTTGAATGTTTCCAATACAGTCTGTATGATTGTCTATGAGGCCCTACGTCAACAAAACTTTGCAGGACTTGAACTGGTTCACACCTACGAAACAGATAAGTTGAAATAAACACTGATGAGAGATAAAATGCTTGCGATTGCAAGCTTTTTTTGTTATCATTAAGGGGTCTTCAGGGCTGGGTGTAATTCCCGACCGGCGGTGACTTTTACTAGGAAATGTTCTTTTCCTTTTATACTTTGTTGCCAAGCTTTGCCTAACTAGAAGTTATGCCTACAGCTTGTCGCCTCGTCTAAAAGAAAAAATCTCCATTTCCATACTCTAAAAGAAGTCCGCGAGCGCAAGCTGATGTGGTGTGACTCCACAACCGACAGTATAGTCTGGATGGGAGAAGACGAGAGACGAATAGACTGACAGCTATTCTGATCTGTTTAGAGCTGATACATAGGAATAAAACGTTAAGTGCTATGATTGACTAGCGGTGTTTTTCAATGGGGACCAGCTAAAGTGACTAGAATGTTCTCTAGTTTAAGCTTTGTTTAAATAGTTTAGAGTAGAATGATGGGGTAGACGTCTTTCCAGCTTCTCTAATTTTTAAAAAATTGGAGGAACCTGTTATGACAAATACACGTAAACTGACCCTAGTGGCTGTTTTATCCGCATTATCTTTTATTTTGATGTTCTATCAATTTTCTTTCTTGATAGATTTCTTCAAAATTGATTTGAGTATCATCGCCATTTTGTTGGCTTTGGTCTTGTTGGATTTTAAAAGTGCTGTTTGGGTGACCTTGATCCGATCTGTCCTTAAATTAGCCCTTAATAATAAGGGGCTTGAAACCTTGATCGGACTACCAATCAATATCATTGGAGTTCTTGTTTTTGTCCTTGCTTTTGCATGGATTTGGAACAAGGAACGGACCCATGGCCGATTTGTCCTGGCTACGATTATTGGAACGATCAGCTTGAGTATCACGATGGTATTGGTGAACTATGTCTATGCAATCCCTTTGTATGCTCGCTTTATGAACTATGATATTTCGAAAACACTAGGGCTTGCCCACTATTTAGCTGCAATGGTTGCACCGTTTAACCTGATCGAAGGAGTGATTTGGGCCATCGCATTTGGATTGATCTACACTCTTTTGCAACCGATTTTGAAAAAATATGAAAAATAAACAACAACATTGGGCGAAGGCAAGCTTCGCCCTTCTCATTTTTGTCATTCTCGGGTATGTGATTCGTTTCTACCCGCAACAATTAACGGGCTTTGATAGCGCGATTCAATCTGCTATTCGAGGCGATCTGCCTGCAACACTGACAGCCTTCTTTACCAAGGTAACCCATGTCATGGATACCAAGATCATTGTCATCTGGGTGGGTCTTCTGCTGGCGATCTTTGCCTGTAAGAAATGGTACAGCGAAGCCCTCTTTCTGGGGAGCAATCTGGTATTGACTGGTCTTTTGGTTCTTCTTCTAAAGAATATCTACCAGAGACCGAGACCAAGTATTCTTCATCTAGTAGAGGAAAAAGGCTTTTCTTTCCCCAGTGGCCACTCACTGGCATCGACTCTGGTGTTGGGAAGTTTGATCCTCATGATCGGCCAGCATGTAAAACATAAAACAGCCCGCTATTGTCTTCAAGGCTTGCTGGTTATGGGAATTGTGACCATTGTGGTCTCCCGTATTTATGTCGGGGTCCACTATCCATCAGACGTTCTCGGCAGTATGATTTTGGGTCTTGCTGTCTTGCAGTTTGAGTACCCCTTGTACGATCGCTTGCGGTTTCAATGGCGCTTTACAGGGAAGCAAAAATAACTAACAACTAGGAGTTGGACTCGTGTTTTGAGTTCGACTCTTTTTTTGCTATAATGAAGGGTATGAAATCCTACAATACCTTGAATGATTATTATCGAACCTTATTTGGAGAAAAGACCTTTAAAGTCCCTATTGATGCAGGCTTTGATTGTCCTAATCGTGACGGAACAGTCGCCCATGGTGGCTGTACTTTTTGTACGGTCTCAGGTTCAGGAGATGCCATTGTGGCCCCAGAAGCTCCGATTCGAGAACAATTTTACAAAGAGATTGATTTTATGCATCGGAAATGGCCGGATGTGAAGAAGTACCTGGTCTATTTTCAAAATTTCACCAATACCCATGATAAGGTGGACGTCATTCGAGAGCGTTATGAGCAGGCCATCAATGAACCAGGAGTAGTAGGAATCAACATCGGTACGCGTCCGGATTGTTTACCAGATGATACCTTGGCCTATCTAGCAGAGCTGACCGAGCGCATGCATGTGACGATTGAGTTGGGGCTTCAGACGACTTATGAAGCGACGTCTCAATTAATCAATCGGGCCCATAGTTATGACCTCTATGTGGAAACAGTCAAGCGGATTCGCCAACAGGTGCCGAAGGCTGAGATCGTGTCCCATTTGATCAATGGCCTTCCGGGTGAAACACATGAGATGATGGTGGAAAATGTTCGTCGTTGTGTGACGGACAATGAGATTGATGGGATCAAGTTGCACCTCTTGCATTTGATGACCAATACACGCATGCAACGAGACTATCATGAAGGACGACTCCAACTCATGAGCCAGGAAGAATATGTCAAGGTCATCTGTGACCAGTTAGAGATTATCCCCAAACATATCGTCATCCACCGGATTACAGGGGATGCGCCTCGTGATATGCTAATTGGCCCTATGTGGAGCCTCAACAAATGGGAAGTCTTAAACGCTATTGAAACTGAAATGCGTCGTCGTGGAAGTACCCAAGGATGTAAGCTAGAAGAAAAGGAGAGTGCCAATGCTTCGACCACTTGAAATGGCCCATCAATTTTTAGCAGAAGTCATCACCAAAGAAGATGTGGTGGTGGATGCCACCATGGGAAATGGATATGATACGGCTTTTTTAGCCAAGCTAGCAGGCCAGGTCTATGCCTTTGATATCCAAGAGCAGGCCCTTGTAAATACCCAAGAAAGATTGGAAAAGTTGGGGCTTCAGCATGTTCAGTTGATTTTAGATGGCCACCAGCATGTGGACCAATATGTGGAGACTCTCAAAGCAGCTATTTTTAATCTAGGTTATCTGCCATCTGCGGATAAATCGGTCATTACTCTTCCGGCTACTACTATTGAAGCGATGGAAAAAATCTGTGCTCGCCTAGAAAAAGGTGGTCGAATGGCTTTGATGATCTATTATGGTCATGAGGGAGGAGACATCGAGCGTGATGCAGTGCTAGACTTTGTCAGTCAGCTCCCTCAAAAAGATTACACAGCGACCATCTACCGGACACTGAATCAAGTGAACCAACCACCGTTTTTGGTCATGATTGAAAAATTAGAAAGCTATCGTCATGGATAAAGAATATTTAAAAAATAAAATTGAAGGATTGAGACACCATTTTGTTGAATCAACCATTCACGAGCGTGCAATCGGTTTTTATGATGAAGCCCATATGACCAAAAAGATGCTCAAAATAAAAAAGAAATTGGTTGCGCTTGAGATGGAACGGTGCCAAAAGAAGATTGAGCACAAGGATGTAACCAAGACAGACCAAAAGATTGCGGAGTTAAAACAGCAATTTGAGACCTGCTGCCAAGAACGCTAGGGAGGGAGTGATATGGAACTACTCCTTTATGCAGTGATCTTTTCGATGATTTTGATCGCCTCAAATGCCACCAATAAGCTTGTGCCGAGTCTTCCCCTACCCTTGCTCCAAATCTTATTGGGGATTGGTTGGGCCCTATTTATTCCAGAAAAAAATTTTCATCTGGATACCGAGCTATTTCTGGCATTGGTCATTGGTCCTCTTTTATTTCGGGAGGCAGAAGAAGCAGATATTACTTCTGTCTTAAAGCACTGGCGCATTATTCTCTATTTGATTTTCCCAGTGATTTTTATCTCAACCATTAGTCTGGGTTGGGCTGCCCATTCCTTGTGGCTGAGCCTTCCTTTAGCAGCCTGTATGGCAGTGGGTGCGGCCCTAGGACCGACGGATTTAGTAGCTTTTGCTTCTCTGTCTGAGCGCTTTACCTTTCCAAAGCGGGTTTCGAATATCTTAAAAGGGGAAGGTTTACTAAATGACGCCTCTGGTTTGATTGCCTTTCGAGTGGCCTTGACGGCCCTTGCAACCGGGAGTTTCTCCCTGGGAAAAGCAGGCCTTTCCTTAGGTCTCTCCATTATTGGAGGATTTATAGTGGGAATCTTGACAGCCTTTGTGAATCGATGGCTGCAAAAGTTACTCTTGAGTGTTCGTGCCAGTGATATTGCCAGTGAATTGATATTAGAGCTCAGTCTTCCTCTGTTGACTTTTTTCTTAGCCGAGGAACTTCATGTATCTGGGATTATCGCCGTGGTTATCTCCGGAATCCTCAAGGCTAGTCGTTTTAAGCATATTACCCTTTTGGAAGCTCGGGTAGATACCGTCAGTCATACTGTCTGGAATACGGTCAACTTTATCTTAAATGGATCTGTCTTTGTGATCTTGGGAATGGAATTGGAAATGATTTCTAAGCCCATTCTAAGTAGCTCGATTTATAATAATCTTCTCTTGCTTCTTTCGGTCTTTGTGTTGACAGCTTTGTTATTTTTGATTCGCTTTGTCATGGTTTATCTCTTTTACTGGTTTCGAACCCTTCGTCTTAAAAAGTCGGTTCGAAATTATCTAAAAGATGCCTTATTGCTGACCTTTTCCGGTGTGAAAGGAACGGTTTCGATTGCGACGATTCTTTTGATCCCAACCAAGATCGAAAAAGAATATCCTATCTTGCTCTTTTTAGTGGCAGGAGTTACCCTTGTCAGCTTTATTGCTGGCTTAGTGGTAC
>ERZ772962.1968-NODE-1968-length-10802-cov-3.158556_pt1 | contig 10802 bp, 12 predicted proteins | sample MGYA00580676_ERZ772962 | MGnify/ENA primary metagenome ERZ772962 (study PRJEB29015, sample SAMEA2738049) | human oral metagenome | biome: human oral; feature: human-associated habitat; material: saliva | place: China | collected 2230 ...
AAGAGAGCTTTGAAATCGTATGTTGACAAACACCCATTCTTATATCGTGATAGAGACCGTGAGAAATACCACGAAGACCCTATTGCTATTGGTAGATTGTCAAGAAATAGAAAGATGGTGATCTAATTCTTGACTTGTAGGAACAGACTACTAATAAAACCGTATCAATTTGATGCGGTTTTTGTTTTTGCCCTGGAGCATGGCGTAAAACTGTCTAATTCAGTCCCTTGGACGTAAAACGAAGGAGTTTTAAGCATGAGTTTAAAACGTGACATGTTAGTTGAAGCTGGTATCACAGACAAGGCAGTGATTGATTCCTTAATGAATGCGTACGGTTCTGGGATTGAGAATGCGAAAGCACAAGCTAAGTCTGAATTACAAGCTGAAAACGACAGCCTTAAACAACAACTTGAGCAACAAAGCCAAGCACTCAACGACTTGCGAGCCAAAGAGGGAGCTAGTGAGGAACTCAAACAACAATTGACGGACTTACAAGCTAAATTCGACACTTACAAGACTGAGAATGAAGCTAACCTTGCCCAAGTCACCAAATCAAACGCTATTCGTCTAGCTTTGAAAGATGTGGATGCTCACAATTCGGATGACCTTGCTAAATTCATCAACTTTGACGAAATCGAACTTGATGAAGCTGGCAAACCTAAACTAGACAAGGTTATCAAAGGATTAAAAGAGACAAGCCCTTATCTTTTCAAGCAGGAGGAACAAGCGGCACAACCTAAAATCTTCGCCGGTGGGAATCCAACTGCTAGTCAGAATGGACTTACCAAAGAAGATTTTAAACGTATGGGTATCAATGAGCGTCAAGAACTCTTTGATAAAGACCCAGAGCTATATCAACAACTGAAAGGATGATTTAATCTATGGTTCTTGGAACAACAACGACTGCACAAGTCATCAATCCACAGGTTATGGCTGACATGGTTTCAGCTAAATTGCCTAAACTTATCAAATTTACACCACTTGCTGTGGTTGAAACTACTCTCGTAGGTCGTCCAGGGGATGAGCTTACAGTGCCACAATGGACATATTCTGGTGATGCCACTGAAATCACTGAAGGTCAATCTATCCCAATCGACCAACTTGGCACTAAAGAAACAAAAATGAAAATTAAACAAGCTGGTAAAGCTATTGAAATCACCGATAAGGCTGCTTTGGTTGGACATGGCAACGTCTACGGTGAAGCAACTAACCAGATTGCTTTGGCTATCGCTAATAAAGTCGACAACGACATCGTTGAGGTTGCTGAAACTGCGACACAAAACATCACTGAAGCTCCTATTTCAGTAGCAAACATTGACAAAGCCTTGGAAATCTTCGCAGACGAAGAAGACGCTCGTTATGTAGCGCTTATCAATCCAAAGGACGCTATCAAATTGCGTGCTGACGCTGGTCAAAACTGGTTGAAAGGCTCAGAAGTTGGTGCTGATGTTGTCGTGTCTGGCACATTCGGCGAAGTGTCTGGCGTGCAAATTGTACGTACTAAGAAAGTTGAAGAAGGAAAAGGCTTCCTCGTTAAAGTGTCTTCACTTCAAACAGACACAGACGATGACGCCAAATACGGAGCATTCGTGATCAACTTGAAACGTGATGTCATGATTGAAAATGACCGTGATATCTTGAAAAAGACTACTGTTTACTCTGGTGATGAGTATTACGGTGTTTATCTCTACGACGATTCTAAGGTCGTTAAGTTCGGAGGTGTTTAATGGGTATGCTAATGCGTCGTCATTACAACGGCGAGCAAGCACAAGCAGCACCCGTTATTGACGTTCAAGAACAAGTGACTGAAACACTAGAAGACAAGACCGTTGCTGACTTGCGAATCATCGCACAACAACGAGGCTTGTCTGGTATTTCTGCACTTACCAAGGCGGAACTCTTAGACCTCCTAAAATAACAGAAGGAGGTGGTTAAATGACATATTTAACCGAAACAGAATTTTTGAAACTTGGTTTCGAGGATGTAGAAGACTTTGAAACGCTAGCAGCTAGAGCTAAGCTCACTGTTGATCTGTATATCAAAAACTTCTACGACTTCACCGATTTTGAAACAGATTTTGAACCACGCAAGAAAGCTGTTAAGAAAGCAGTCGCTTATCAAATCGCCTATCTTGATTCAAGCGGTGTGATGACTGCTGAGGACAAGACATCACTAGCAAGCATGACTGTCGGACGTACTCATGTAAGCTATCAGAACGGCTCTAAGTCGTCTAACAGTGGTCAGAAGTACAATCTATCTCTTGACGCTCTAAACTGGCTGACATTGGCTGGCTTTGGCTATAAGGCGGTGGGCTATGATAGATAAACGCATGTTAGTTGATACTGTCACGATTCAAAAACCAACGGGGGAAAAGGACGGTTGGGGAAAAGTAATATATGATGAGCCCAAAACTCTTAAACCCGTTAGATTTGATAGGTCAGTATCTCATACTGGCAGTGGTCAAAACCGAAATGAGAATAATTTTTCAGTCCTCATGGTCTATCCGAAATACACACCCATTGAGTTGGATGATAGCTGGCTGAATGGTCGAGTTAATGACACTCACCGAGACTACATCATCCGTAAAATTATCCCTCAGTATCATCCGTTTAAGCATACAATTCTATGCTATGAAGTCGAGGTGATTTGATGGGTGCTGATGTAACTATCAAGGTAGACTTGCAGGGCCTTGAAAAGAAATGCAGTCCTGAAGCGGTCAGACGTGGTCAAATTGCCATGAGCAATCAAATGCTCTTGGATATGAACAAGTACACACCAGTACAGTCTGGACACTTGAGAGGTAGCGGGCACTCTAACGTTGATACGTTGGTATGGTCAACACCTTACGCAAGGATCAGATTCTATAACCGTAGACTGAAACTATTCTTTTCAGAGAAACAGCGTAAGTTCTTCTTTGCCAATAAGGACAGGCTGCTAGCACAGAAACCAAAGCCTGGTACTGGTGGGCGATGGGACAAAAAAGCCGCTGCTAAACACAGTAAGCAGTGGGGGCAAGTAGCAATTAGAGCAATGGGAGTTAAATAGTGAACGACAACGATTTTTCAGAAGTTCTCAGAGACTTCATTAATACGCTTGGACTACCGTTAAAATGCAAACTTGATTATCTTTCAGAAGACGAGAGTCTTTCAGTCTATCCCTTGCCCGGCGGCAAAGTAGAAGACGAAGACATGGCTGGCACTCAGATTCTATCACTACCTTATGAGATAGCCATTAAATCAAAGGACCAGCAAATGCTAAACGCTATTCTTTGGAAGATAAACACTGAGCTTTCCAAAATCGGATTCGAGTTACCAAGTTCAAATAATTCATACACATTCTTAGCCTTGACCGTCGAGACACCGAGCTTAAACGATGCCGACGAGCAGGGTTTTTATATTTACTTACTTGATTTGCAAGCAACTATTGAAGTAGAAAGGAGCCTTAACTAAATGGCTAAATTTAAAAATGCGATTCGCAAACACTATATCGCACCTTATGATCCAGAGAATCCAGATAAAGTCCCAACAGAGGACAAATATATGTGGATTGCCAAAGGTATCAAAGAATCTGCACCGGAAAACGATGCAGAAGACGATGATGTTGCTTATTTCGATGGTGACGGTACCAAAGAAAAAGTTATCACTTCAAAATCTCGTGGACGCTCATTTGAAGGGCACCGTGATTATGCTGACAAAGCTCAAAACTTTGTCGTAGACAAAGAAGATGCCGTAGCTGACGATCTCATCGTTTGGTACAAGGAAGTGACACCAGACGGCAAATCATACAAAGAAGGTCTTGCACGACTTTCTGAGATTGAAGTCGGTGACGGTGAAGCATCTGAGCTTGAAACTATCAAATTCCAAGTTAACTGGTCACGTACGCCAGAGAAACATGAAATCACGCCAGCAACTACTGGCCGTGCAGCTTCTGGACCTACTGGAACACCGGCGGTCGTTTCTGGTGCATCATCAGAAACTAATTCACCAGGAATCGGTGGGTAATCACTAATTAAATAAAACAAGATAAGACAACTAGAGGGTAGGGTTTAGCCCTTACCCTCTTTTTTTCGTATTAAAGGAGAACAATAAACATGGTAGTAATTAAAAAACGTAGCAATGTCATCCCAGTCGACTTTGGTGAATTCCAACTTAATTTCCCGGTTTCAGATAGCAATATCCAACGCATGAAGGCTGTTGGTGAGGACTTGCAAGCCAAAGGTGAAGCATTCCAAAACACTACTGACGAAGAAGCGTTGGGAGCGTTGAAAGCATTGGTAGAAGATGGTTTCAATCAAGTATTCGATGATGAAGAAGCGTTCAAACAAGTCTATGCATTCGCTGGTCAGTCAACAATTAACGCTATGTTCTATCTTATTGAAGCCATCAAAGGCATTTCAGAGGAATTTGAAAGCCAAAACTCAAAAGCAGCCCTCGATAAATATCTAAATGCTTGATTTGTCACGAAAACTAACAGACAAGTTAGTAATCGATGATAAAGAATTTCCTCTTAATCTGTCCTTTGATAATGTTCTACGACTCTTTGAAATGTGGAGGGATGAAGATGTTCCAGAGTTTGTTAAACCACATTTTGGCATTAGGATATTGACCGGTGAGGCTTTAGAAGATTTCACCGTCGAGGAAATGTCAGAGATGTTTAACGAGGTCTTCGAGGAACATATAAGCTTGTCAACAGTCGAGGACAACCATGTCGAGTATGACCTCGCTGGCAATCCTATGAAGACTACTGCAAGCAATGGCAAACAAGAGCAAGCGCCTTATGACATTCGTTTCGATGGTGACTATATCTATGCTTCGTTCTTGCAAGCCTACGGCATTGATCTATTCGATGTTCAAGGGAAACTTCACTGGAAGAAGTTCAACGCTCTACTTTCTGGACTGCCAGAGGGCACCAAGTTTATGGAAGTTATCAAAATTCGGAAGTGGAAACCGCAAAAGGGCGATTCGGCAGAATACAAAGAGGAAATGCGTAGGCTTCAGAAAGATTATGCTCTCCCTTACGAGGTTGTCGAGGAAGAAGAATACGAAGAAGAATTTTAGAAAGGAGGGATAATCTATGGCAGATGGAACGGTCACCATTAAGGCATTATTTGACGGAAAAGACGCTGAAAGTGGGGCTAAACGTATCAAGGGAGCGTTAGAAGGCTTGAAAGGTTCAGCCGGTAAGGTCGGTTCGGTCTTTAAGTCTGTTCTCGGTGCTAACTTAATCGGTGGGGCTATCATGGGCGGTATCAGCGCTCTTGGTAACGGCATGAAGTCAATGGTGGGTGAGCTTAACAGCTCGACTAAAGCATGGAAGACCTTTGAAGGCAACATGCAGCAGATTAACATGCCTACTGACCAAATCAAGCAGGTTAAAGGCGAGTTGCAAGATTTTGCGACAAAAACCATCTATTCAGCGTCCGACATGGCCAGCACTTACTCACAGTTAGCGGCAGTCGGAACGAAGAATACAACGGAACTCGTTAAAGGTTTCGGTGGTCTTGCGGCAGCGGCAGAAAACCCGCAACAAGCCATGAAGACCTTGAGCCAACAAGCGACCCAAATGGCAGCTAAGCCTAAGGTTCAATGGCAAGACTTCAAACTCATGCTAGAACAAACGCCCGCCGGTATTGCTGCGATTGCGAAAGAAATGGGCATGAGTACCGCTGAAATGGTCCAAGCAGTCCAGGACGGCAAGATTAAGACCGAGGACTTCTTTGACGCTATCGCTAAGGTCGGTAATAACGACACATTCAGCAAGATGGCGACAGAATTCAAGACCGTTGACCAAGCAATTGACGGGATGAAAGAGTCCCTAGCTAATAAACTAATGCCACAGTTTGAGAAACTCAATCAAATCGGTATCAAGGCAGTTGTCGGGCTAACCGATGCACTAGAGAGAGTTGATATCAACGCAATTGCTGACAAGATTGGCAGTGGGTTGCAATCACTTTGGAAAGGCTTTTCGAATACCGGAGCTTTAAAAAATCTTGGGGCGACTTTCACATATATCTCAAGTTCAATCAAGCAACTATTTAGCAACATCGACGGCAGCAAGCTCATGCAGGGCATTGGCTCGGTGTTTGGTGACATTGCTAATGGCATCTCACAAGCCTTGAATATTGCCACAACATCAGTTAGAAGTTTCATCAGCTCATTGGCTGACACGGGGGCTTTCCAATCGTTCAAAGCAGCGGTGGAAGATACTTGGAACGCTCTTAAAACTATCGGTGATGTATTCAAAAGCTCAGAAATGCAATCAATCATCTCTGGGTTGGGAACTGCATTCGGAACACTGACTAAATGGATATCTCAAGCTATTTCAGCGGTCTCTAAATTTGTTAGCGGTCTACCTAAAGGCATTCTTAATGGCGTCACAAGCGGTATTTTGGCAATGGTAGCAGCTTTCATGACTGCTAAGGCTGGTATTTCAGCGGTAGGTGTTGCATTGAAAGGATTGGACTTCCTTAAAAGTCTCAATCCATTCAAGAAGTTTGGAAGCGATGCAGCAGAAGGAACAGAGCAAGCTGCTAATAGTGTGAGACGTTCTAAGTCAACTATTGCTCAATTGTTCAATGGGATGTCAAACGTCATCAGGTCGTCCGGCAATGCACTCAAAGGAATCATAACAGCCATATTAAAAGGTATTGCTGAAACTTACAAAGGTTTCGGGCAAGGATTGAAATACGTTTTACAAGGCCTTAAAGGATTGAATCCAGCGACCTTGCTTTCATTCGGTGCTGCCGTAGCCGTTGCCGCAGTCGGAATCGGTGCAGGAATTGCATTGATTGTGGCTTCGTTCTCACTATTAGCAAGCCATGCCAGTGGTGTTTCACAAATCATTGGCTCTATCGGTTCAGCGTTTGGAACTGTTGTTGAATCCATTGGTAAGGCAGCAGGGTCTATCGTTGAAGCCTTTGGCACGGCATTCGGTATCGTCATTAAGGCAGTCGGTGAAGCAGCACCAGGACTCGCCAAACTTTCACCACTTGTTGAAGCTATCGGAACCGCTCTAGGCAATGCAGCTCCAGCCATTACGGCGTTTGGGAATGCTTGGACGTCTATTTTAGGAACGCTGCCAGCTATTATCAGTGCATTTAGTGGATTAGCAACCGCTCTAGGTTCTGCGATTAGCCAGATAGTTACAGCATTGACTCCGATTATCCAAATTATTGGGAACACGATTACATCCGTAACTCAAATCATCGCCAACGCAATCGTGGCAATTGCACCAGTTATCGCTAATTGTATTGTCCAAGTTGCTCAAGTAATTGGCCAGTTTGGACCACAGATTGCAATGGTCTTACAAGTAATCGTACAAGCCATTCAAGCAACGGCACCAGTCATTATGACCTTGATTCAAGGGATTGTTACAGTCGTTCAAACAATGGCACCGGTAATCAGTCAAGTGATTTCTGCCATCGTTACGGTTGTTCAAACTCTTGCACCTATCATTACCCAAATCATTTCAGCGATTGTGACAGCTATCACTCAAATCGTGCCTATCATCACTGCAATTGGTGGTGTGATTAGTGCTGCATTTAGTGGCATTGCATCGGTTGTGTCAGCGGCAGGAATGGCAATCGCTACGGCTGCAATGGGTATCGGTACGGCTATTAGTACGGCCCTTAGTGGTGTGGCAAGTATCATTAGTGCTACTGGTTCAGCTATCGGTGCAGCCTTGCAAGGCATTGCTAGCGTGATCCAATCAGTTGGGACATCAATCAGCACAGCGGCTCAAGGTATCGGGAACGGTATTAAGTCAGCGTTTGAAGGTATTTCAAGCGTGATTACTTCTGCCGGCAGTGCAATCAGTAGCGTGTTGGATAGCTTGGCTAGTGTGTTCAACTCAATCGGTACCGCTGCTCAAAAAGCGGGGTCTGGTTTCAATCAGCTCGCTAACGGCGTGGTCAAGATTACCAACACAAACCTCGGAGACATGGCTGCATCTCTTGCAGCAGTAGCCAAAGGTGTAGGCTCTATCGGTAACAATTCAGCAGGACTTGCTCAAGCTGGGACAGGTATGACTAAGCTTGGAGATGGTATGAGCAAGGTGTCTAGTTCAGCATCTAGTGCTGTATCTGGATTGACATCATTCTCAAGCACGATTACAAGTATTCAGTCATCATTCACTAACTTACAATCACTACTCACTACAGCAGGGACAGCGTTCAGCACGTTCTCAAACCAAGCTAGTCAGTCACTAGCTGGCTTAACGGCTATTGTAGCCCCTATCACAGCGTTTAGAACGCAAATCATGACACTAGCACCAGCCTTGATGGTTGCTGCGACTGGTCTAACTCAGTTCAGTACAGTTTCAATGACGTTGACTGCTAGCATGACTTCTATCAGCTCAAGCATGACTATGCTAACTACTAGCTTAACTATGTTAGCTACTCAGTTAACTATGATCACTACGAGCATGACTATGATGGCTACTAGCTCAACCATGCTAGGTACTAGCTTAACGCTTGTAGGTACGCAATTCATGATGATTGGTACTTCATTGACCATGCTAAACACTCAATTTATGATGTTTGCCACTAGCTTGATGCAAATGACATCACAGCTCATGATGGCAGGTTCAGCAGTGACCATGTTTGGTGCTCAACTCATGACTGCTCAGACTGGTTTCAGCATGGTTTCCATGATGGCTACTATGGTATCTAGTCAACTTGCTATGCTTGCCAGCTCAGCTCAAATGGCTGGAGCAGGGCTTGCAATGGTAAGTGCTCAAGTCATGATGTTAGCTAGTGTGTTCGCTACTGTTGGAGCTGCAGCAATGACATTGCAAGCTACGATGATGTCGCTAGGCATGGCAGTTAGTGCAGGCATGATGTCAGCAGTCCAAGCTGTAACGTCTGGTGCTATGCAAATGACTGCGGCTCTACGTTCTAGCGGTATGCAAATGGTTGCTAGCACGCAAGCGTTCATGAATCAGATTGTTTCAGCAGTCAGAAACGGCATGAATCAAGTGGTTGCTGCTATCCGTGCTGGTGGTGCTCAAATGGTAGCAGCTATGCAAGCAAGCGGTCAGCAATTAGTTGCAGTTACACAAGCGGCAGTCAACCAAGCGGCAGCCGCAGCAAGAGCCGGTTATGGCGCTTTCTTCTCAGCCGGTGCTTACATGGGTCAAGGTCTTGCAGCTGGTATGATGTCAGCTCTTGGAGCAGTTACAGCGGCAGCTAACGCCTTGGTAGCACAAGCAGAGCGTGCAGCTCAAGCCAAAGCCAAAATCAACTCACCTTCACACCTTTTCCGTGACCAAGTCGGGTGGTGGATTGGTCTTGGTATCGCTAGAGGTATCGATGAATCAGCTCCAGAGGTTGCTAATAGCTTGGACTTCATCCGTGACCAAGTCAACGGGTTTAATGTTCGAGCTAACGCAATGCTTACGGGTGCTACCTCAAATATGGCTAGCCAGCTCAAAATGGAAGTTTTGCGTGATAAAACGCCAGACGCTACTATCTCAGCTCGTCAAGAAGCCTACGCCGCACACTCAGCCAGCTTGCTTAATGATGTGATTGACGCTCTTGTAGACGTTAAGGAACAGATTGCACAAGGTCAAAACATGGTTCTGGATACTGGTGCATTGGTTGGTGGCACAGTTAATAATTTCAACAGTGCCATCGATACGATTAAAACACTGAAAGGACGACACAGATTATGATTACTAAAATCAAAGAATATATAGCGTTTGGCGATTTTAATAGTCGTGACGCTGGTTGGTACCTACAAAAACGTGAAGCACCTACCCCAGACGAGAAAGAGATTGTCGAGTCTATCCCCTTTATGCAAGGGGTGCTTGACTTCTCTAGCGTTCTGGGTGAGCGTGTCTTTGAGCCTAGAGAAATTACATACGAGTTCAAGCTACCATTTACGGAATACGAAGACAGAAAGACCGCAGAGCGTATGATTAAGTCTCAAATGGTGACTAAAACGGAGCGAAAGCTATTTGATACGCATGACCGTCGTTATTACTGGATGGGCAAGATTAAGCATATCAAGGTAGCTGATGACCCTATCAAGAAGAATCTGGTAGCTACTATCACATTTAAGTGCTATCCGTTCGCTTTCCATGAAAACGAATACTTCGATGATGTGTGGGACACATTCGATTTTGAAAGTGATGATTCAACGTGGACTAAGTGGCAACTTGGATATACCAGGGCAGAGAGAACAATCTATTTCGTCAATTCTGGTGATACATCTATCAGTCCAGTCATTTATTGCGACGAAGATATCACGCTAACGGACTCAGAAGGGGTTATTTACAACTTGAAACGTGGTGAAAATAGGGAGTTTGCATTGACGCTATATCAAGGAATCAACTATTTCAAGGCTAAAGGCAATGGCACGATTGCCATGCATTTTAACAATGAGGTGATGGCATGAGTGTAAACGGTAAAATCGAAGTATTTAACATTAGTCACACGGGCTACGCCGTCAAGGTTTCAAACCTCAGTAATGACACTGGCGTCAAAGGGGTGTTGTTCCCGACATGGAGCAGGAAAACAAACTACTCACCTAGTGCCGGTAAGGAGATAGATCAAGACGATATTATCTGGTATGACGGCGTAGAATGGGGCGGTAACTGGTACTGTACTATTAACGTGTCCGACCACAACAACGAGCATGGGGAGTTTTTGACGCATGTCTATGTGTCGGATAATAACGGGCAACTTGTCGGAGTTGGCGGTGAAAAAATCGTCGTTCCAGAACCACCCGAAACCAAACACAAAGGCGGCTATGCGGTGTATTGGTGGAGCGATTTCAACTCACGGCGTTGGGATAAGCTCAATC
>ERZ772962.1970-NODE-1970-length-10798-cov-4.776506_pt1 | contig 10798 bp, 15 predicted proteins | sample MGYA00580676_ERZ772962 | MGnify/ENA primary metagenome ERZ772962 (study PRJEB29015, sample SAMEA2738049) | human oral metagenome | biome: human oral; feature: human-associated habitat; material: saliva | place: China | collected 2230 ...
TGGAAGACGGGCCTCTGGCTCGCTCCCGTTTTTACACCACTTTACGGACGTAACCATCTCGAGGCAGTATGGCACAGCAAAGCTCCTGAACCCCTTGGGGCGTCCTTCAGGCTCTCACCAGATTCGTGCAAACAAGGCAATTGCCTGCAAGGCAGCAAAGCATGTCCAGGACGGCGACTGCATCTTCATCAACACGAGCTCGACGGCGCTCTCCATCATCGAGAACATCACAGCCCAGGACGTCACAATCATTACGAACAACGGCAAGGCACTTCTGCTCAAGGAGCTGCCGAACGTCTCCCTCATCCTTACCGGTGGCGAGATCCGCCCTCCGAAGGCATCAATGACGGGAGAGTTCGCGATCAACTGTATCCGGCGCGTTGCAGCAACAAAGTCATTCCTCGGCCTCACAGGGCTCTCTGTTGAGTATGGCCTGACCTCTGCCACGGCTCCCGAGCCCGCCGTCAACGTTATGATGCTCGAGCGCTCCCGTACCCACATCATCGTCGCCGACTCCTCAAAGATCGGGAAGACCTCGAGCTTCCAGTTCGGCACCACCGACGAGGTCAATCTCCTCATCACCGACAACGGCGCCACCGACGAGCAGGTCGAGGAGCTCAGACATGCTGGCATCTCGCAGATAATCAGGGTCGATCCGGCCCTCGGCATCGGACCGGCCGACAGCAGTACCGCTGCCGGCACGCAGGACCAGATCGTCTAGCCCGGGCAGCTCCGCCTGCCATCGTGCAGGGTCTCAGATAGTGCATGGTCTAGAATAGGAACAGATGTACGGTTCATGCCCACGCATCCCTGTCATCTGCGTCATCTCCGAAAGGTGCGCCATGTACTTCACCGAGTGCCATACACCTCTGGTCGGCACCCTCACGCTCCTGAGCGATGGGTCCGAGCTCTGCGGCTGCTGCTTCAGCAATGGCCGCCATGTCTCAAAGGATATTTATACGCAGAGATGACCTTGCTGTGCTCCAGGAGGCAAGAGCCTGGCTCGACCGCTATTTCGAAGGCCTGCATCCCGACCCCTCAGAGCTCCCCCTCAAAGACCAGGGCACAGCATTCCAGAAGCTTGTACGTTCCGCCATGCTCGAGATTCCCTACGGCGAGGCCGTGACCTACAGCGACATTGCGCACTCCATAGAGGCCAAGACCGGCAGGCGCCAGTCACCGCGTGCTGTCGGAGGAGCCGTCAGTCGCAATATCTACGGCGTGATCGTCCCCTGCCACCGCGTCGTCGGATCCAATGGCAGCCTCACGGGATTTGGCGGCGGCATCGACAAGAAGATTGCTCTCCTCGAATTCGAAGGCGCCATGAAGCCTTCCTTCAAGCGCCCAAAGAAGGGCATGGCACTCACAGGCATTCCGAATTCTGTCCGCATGGGACGCGGTGCCGCCTATGCCTTCTCTGACCTCACCCCTGAAGATATGCATGAGATCCTCGAAGCGCACGACAGCTCATTTGCCCAGGCCTTCGTCGTCGCAGACACAGCATCCGGCTGCTTCTGAAGGCCCGACGCATCCGAACTGGTGCCACCCCAGGAGCGCTGCCGCTACTTTGCGACGGCAGAAGATGCCGAAACAGCAGGATTCCATGCACTGAAGGAGCAGGCAGAGTAGCATGACGCGCTACTTCGAGTACGGCGATGAGGAGGTCGCCTACCTCAAACGTCACGACAGGAAGCTGGGGGAAGCCATAGACGCCGTGGGACACATCTATCGCGAAATGGATGAGGGAGGCCTCTTTTCCGGCATCGTCCATCACATCATCGGCCAGCAGGTCTCAAGCGCAGCCCAGGCAACGATCTGGGCTCGCCTCCAAGGCATGCCCGGCGACGTGACGCCTGAGGCCATCGCCTCTGCCACAGCCGAGGAGCTCCAGTCCTGCAGCACGACATGCAAGAAGGTCGACTACATCAGGGGCATAGCCGACAAGATCCTCTCAGGCGCCTTCGACATCGAAGCTGTCGAGCACATGTCCGACGAAGAAGCGATAGAGGCATTGAGTTCGCTTCCCGGCGTCGGGCGCTGGACCGCAGAGATGCTCCTGCTATTCAATCTCGGGCGTCCTGATATCCTGTCCTTCGGAGACCTTGCCATCCAGCGCGGCATGCGCATGGCCTACCATCACCGCACTATCACACGCGAGATGTTCGAGCGCTACCGGAAGCGCTACTCCCCTTACGGAAGCACGGCAAGCCTCTATCTCTGGGCCATATCCCGCATGGATGTGCCGGGCTACTACAGAGACTATGCACCGAAGAAGAAAACGAAGAGGAAGCCTGCCCCAGACAAGCATCCTGCGAAGTAAAGGGAACATCTCTCTCCGGCGTCTGTCCAATTCGCGACGCAATGTGTCGCGAATCTCAGCTCATGCAGGAGAAGCCGGAGCACCTGCTAATGCGCCAGATGCTTTGCCGCCTGACCTTCCGTGCGCTTTCCATCCATGTGCCGCCAGAGAAAGACTGCGAGCACAAGCGAAGGCAGGAACCCAGCGAGACCAAGAGGCGAGGGGCCCATGATAGTCGAAGTGCCGGAGCTGAAGAGAAGCCCCAGACCCGCTGTCGCATTCATCGCGCCATGGGCGAGCGCTGGTGCCCAGACGCTTCCCGTGCGGCTGCGGAGGAAGGCAAGAAGCATGCCGAAGGCAGTGCATCCTGCCACCATCATCAAGATGCCTGTAACAGGAAATCCTGCATAGTCCGTACCGTAGTTGTAGCCTTCGGCAATGAGCGGCGCATGCCAGAGACCCCAGATGGCACCCGTCAAGACCGCAGCCTTGCGCTCAGGAATGTAGTGTCCCAGCGCCGGAAAGAGGAATCCTCGCCAGCCTACCTCCTCGCCGATTGCGACAAGCATGTTGATGAGAGGCGCTACGACAACGGCATAGGCAATCTGCACAGCAAGCATCAGAGGCACCCTGTCAGAAGAGATGCCGAGCTGGGCCTGCGCTGCTGCAGAGAAGCGCCCTGCCTCCGCATCGAACTCTCCCGGGAAGGCCAGGAAATAGAGGGCTGCGCCAAGCACGGACAGGGCAGCAGGAACAAACCAGGCAAGAAGATAGACCCTCACGTGCCCGCGAATCTTCGGACGCCAGCCACGCTCTATATCCTCTCCCGGAACAGCTCGGACGATAAGGGCAGCCACCATGGGCCCGAACATTGCAAGCGGCATGACAAGAGACCAGAGGCCGGCTCCTTCGGTGACCGGACCAGACGCTATCGTCGTAGCAATCCACAGAATCCAGTCAATCGCAAAGGCCAGGATGATGAACAGAACGATCTTCCTCTTCATGGATGCCTTCTTTCAGCTGCTTGGCAGAAATGATAGCATTATGAGAGATAGCGATATCTCGCATTCCGCATAGAGCTGAAGGTCCGCGTCTATAGCGGAGCCTGACTTTCGAGACATCTCGTCGCCGCATGCATCGCCGCTTTCGCAGCCCTCTTCATCCGTCTCGCCAGACGCAGAATCATATCCAGATGCTTCTGCAAGCCCTCCCCCACGTCAGCCAGCCTCCTGGATTTGCTACATGGCGCTCACGGCTGCCTGCCCAGCCTCCTTTGAGGGCGTTGCATGTTATGCCTGCGCTTGAGTTCGTCGAGCGCATCAGCATCGTTCTGGCACACAAGCTCGACAACAGCCTCAAGCAAACCGAGATCTACATGCCGCTTGACAAGCCTCTTCACATCACGCGAAAACGCCGGGAGGGCAATCCGGCTCAAGCCTGCCCCTATACCTAATCTTTCAGTGCTGCATCGAGCATTTCATGCGCACTGCGATATCCATGGCCACCTTTCGCCAAGATTTCCTCAGCATCTTTTACGCTCTGCAGGCTTTCCTCGTTGGGCTCGCCGTAGGAGAGATTCAAAGGAATCCGCCTCTCGCGGACAATCTGCCGGTAGAAGGCCCTTGTAACTGATGAGAGGTCAAAGCCGAAATCCTCGACAATTGCGGTTGCCTCGGCTTTCGTCTCTTCATCCACTCGCACTGTCACAGATGCCATAATTCCCTCCTTATGTAAGACGTATATATATTATTGCCTTACATTGTCTGTGTTAATCATGCCAATGTAGGCCGATAGCCATCAGTACATTCACAGCGAGGAAAGCCTTTTCCGCAAAAAGATGCTGATTCCTAGACTCTGCAGAAGGCAGACATGCCTTGCCGCGCTGAGCGGAAGAGCACCTCTATCACCTACTCCCACTGCTTTGGCCGGCTGTATCAGCAAGATCCTGCACATTCAGAGCATCCGGTACAGGGCATCACCAACGTGCCGGAGCTTCCCCTATCGCTCTTGGATCTTCTTTCCGCTCATATGCTCGATATCGATCACGAACATCTGTACAGCCCTGCCTGAAGCCTGGATTTCCTCCTCCATCAGCTCTGCGCTGGGATAGTACTTCAGAGCGAACTGGCGCACGTAACGGATATTGTCTTCGAGGCTGTCGACGAGATGGCATCGGCCAAAGACGACAGCACTCTCGAGATAGGGTGCCCAGGACTCATCCTTGATGGTCCCGTTTCCATAGACGGTAAAGCAGACCTTGTCGCTCTTCTTCAGTGCGTCGACCTTGTGCCCTTTCTTCGACCCATGGAAGATGATCCGATTCGATTCCTCGTCGTACAGGAAGTTGATAGGGATGGCATACGGATAGCCACCATCCCCATTGACAGCCAGGACGCCTCTCCTTGCGTGAATCAGGAGCTCCTTGGCAGCTTCAATGCCAATCTCGTTCTTCCTCTTTCTTATCTTGCGGAATTCCATGTTGGCCCTTTCCCGAAATGCTCCCCCGTTCCCTTCAGACAACCCGGATAGGCGTGCCGCATCCGCCTCTCTGCTTATCGGCTGCAGCAGGCAGGAGACGCACATACAGCAGCATCTTGCTTAAGTCTGCCCCGGAGCTCATCGGTCATCAATAGCAGCGTCCCAAACTGCAGCCATGCCTTCATGGCTGTCGTCCTTCCAATTCATGGAGATGCCCCAGATGGATGCCGATATAGCCGATAGCGAGGATGATGGCAGATATCACTGCTATAGGCGACTCGTGCCATATTCCCAGAAGGATGAAGGCCGCAACCGGCAGGCTTGCTATGGGCACGGGGATAGGCCCCAGAGACCGATACATCCCATCAAGCCTCGCTCCATCCCTGAAATAGCGGGCCCAGGCAATCTCGTAGAGAACCACGAGAAAGACGCAGCAACAAGCACTAAGATCCAGGGAAACGAAGCGCCTTCGGGACAGACGAATATGAGCGAAGTACAGGTGGTGAGCGCCTGCCCTGCACGTTCGAGCACGAGCAGGACCCTGCCCTCATGCTTCTGCAGTTCCTCATATCCTGCAGGCTGCCTCTTTGCCCATCTGATATTGGGAATGAAGAGCACAAGCAGGAATGCGGCACCGACGACCGAGAAGCCAAGCTGCATCTTTGCCTCCATGCCCCTGCCCATCACTCCCTGCATTGTACAGTACGGACGCTGCGGTGCCGTGCAGGCCTTACACACTCAGTACAAGGAACGACGATGCGGCTCTCGCAAGGTGCGCCAGCCACGGGAGATATGCAGCACTTTGGTCGCTCTATATGCCACATCATTCATAGCAGCGCATGCGGCCAGGCAATGCATTCTTCCGTAACTCCCTGATGCATCATTTTTGCTAGACTCGTAGCCAATACCACAAGATCCAGAAGGAGAAGGCATATGGGTACGACCGGACGCACTGCATACATCGGAGCAACCATCCTCGATGGCACGAAAGGCATGGAACCCAAGGAGGGCATGGTCCTCGTCACTTCTGGCAGCAGCATCGAGGCAATCGTTCCCGAGGCGGAGAAGAGCGCCTACGCCGGCTGCGAAGTCCGTAATCTGAAAGGCCTCTTCCTCATGCCTGGCCTCATCAACATGCATGTTCACCTGGCAGGAAACGGCAAGCCGCAGAAGAAGCAGCACAACAATGCAGCGCTGGTCAATAAGATCATGAGCAACGGCCTCACCCGGGCGGTGGCCTATCGGCTCGTGCGCCAGTATGCGCAGATCGAGCTCATGAGCGGCGTCACGACAATCCGCACCGTGGGCGGCCTCGGCGACTTCGACACACGCTGCCGTGACGAGATTGCATCCGGCAAGGTGCTGGGTCCCCGCATCCTCGCTGCCAATGAGGGCATCTCGGTGCCGGGAGGCCATATGGCAGGATCGGTCGCAATCGCTGCAGGCTCCATCGACGAAGCGCTCGCACAGGTCGAGCACTGCAGGGAGCAGCGCTGCGACCTCATCAAGCTTATGATCACAGGCGGCGTGCTCGATGGCACACGCAAAGGAGAGGCAGGCCTTCTCCGCATGGATCCTGCCATGATAAAGGCCGCCTGCAACCGCGCCCACCAGCTTGGCTACAAGGTTGCCGCCCACGTCGAAGGCGTAGAGGGGCTCAGGGCCGCTCTCGAGAACGGTGTCGACTCCATAGAGCATGGCGCCAAGCCCGATGCCACCATCATGGAGCTCTTCCAGACCACCGGAGCCTCCCTCTGCACGACGCTCTCCCCTGCTCTTCCCTATGCGCTTTTCGGCCGCTCCATCTCCCATGCATCCGAGATAGAGCAGTACAACGGCAACATGGTCTTCGAGGGAATCATCGCCTGCTCCAAGGCCGCACTCGAAGCGGGCATACCGGTCGCTCTCGGAAACGACGTGGGCTGCCCCTGGATCACGCAATACGATTTCTGGCGCGAGCTCGTCTATTTCTGCAGATACGTGGGCGTAACCCCCGCATTCTCCCTGTACAGCGCTACACTCGGCAATGCCCAGATAGCAGGAATCGATGATGTGACGGGATCGCTCGAGCCCGGCAAGCATGCAGACATGATCGTGACCGACGCCAACCCCCTCGACGACCTCACCACCCTGCGCAATGTCAGGCACGTGGTGCGCGATGGGGTCTTCATCGCAGAGCCTCACGTAAAGCGCAAGCCAGAAGTCGACCGCGAGCTTGACAAGTTCCTGTAGGGCATGTGTCTTCCTCTCCCCTGGCCTCATATGCAGATCGGGGTGCCTTCGAAGCAGCCCGGCAAAGGCATCCAGAGCATGATGCCTTTCATCTTCCTCACACGTCCTTCAGGACCGTCCGCCCTCCAGTTCATGGAGATGCTCCAGATGGATGCCGACATGGCCGATAGCAAGGATGATGGCAGAAAGATCGCTGCCAGGGGCGACCCGTGCCATACTCCCAGAAGGATGAAGGCTGCAACCGGCAGGCTCGCCATGGGCACAGGGATAGGTCCTTAGGACTGATACATCCCATCGAGCTTCCCTACGCCCCTGAAATAGCGAACCCAAGCGATTTCATAGAGGACCCTGAGGAGGGATGCAGCAGCAAGCGTGAGGGTCCAGGAAAACGAAGCCCCCTCGAGACAGACGAATGAGAGCGAGGTACAGGTGGCGAGCACCTGTCCCACATATGAGGGCACAAGCAGAGCCTTGCTCTCATGCTTCTGCAGCTCCTCAAAGCCTGAAAGCCGGCTCCTTGCCCATCTGGCATTGGAGGCAAAGAGCACAGGCAGGAAAGCGGCACCGGCGACCGAGAAGCCAAGCTGCATCACTGCCTCTATCTTGATGCACCCGCATTTCCTGCATGATACGGTACGGATGGCACCACACCATGCAAGCAGCTTCTCATCCGGTCCTGAAGGCATGCAGGCGACATGGTCTTGCACGCTGCATCGGCCTCGCGCAGGCATATCATCCGCCCATCCCCATGCCCTCTCGAGCAAAGCAGAGTCTAATCTTTCTGCACAGCGCCCCACCAGATGATTTCGGTGCGATATCTGTGAACCATGCCGGAACGCTTGCCGGTCCAATAACAACAGCCTCTGAGCAAGAGGCGATAGCAATGACCGAAGAGGGACACTGCCCCACAACGCAATGCAACGACCAACTACATGGTACCAGCTGCATGAGAAGGTCTCAGCACTGCATCTTTCGGATATTCTGGAGCTTCCACTGGGCTTCCGGGCTGGCAATCGCCGCACGGGTGATCGGGCCATCCCCGAACAGCAATGACGAATCGAATTCCCCTCGCTCAAACCGTATGAGATACTCACGCTCCCCATCTATCTTGGGCAGCACGTAGCCAGAGACAAACTCGTGCGCAGCTGCAATCAGCCCTTCAATAGTAGGCACCTCTTCATCTCTCCTGAGCATGGGCAGGAGCTGTTCCTCGAGTTCGCGCGACCTGTCAGCGAATCGCTCGGGGCGATTCTCGAAACCGCGAGGAAACGTCGCCGAAAGCGATGCATAGAACAAGATTATACTTTGTGGGCTGTAGCGCGTTCTTCCATGCTCCTTCCATCAAGCACACGTCTGAGATTCGCTACGTCGTAGAGGTCTCGAGCCTTCACGCGATCGAAGAATGCCTTGGCCTTTCCTCCGGCAAGCTTCGCATCCGAGAAGACGGAAACGGCGAGCTCCGGTCTTAGCGGGGATATTCTGTGCTCGACCAATATCAATGGAGAGCGGTTCATGTAGATGCAATCTATCTTGATGTGGTCTGCACCCCACCGCGACCTGTAGTTCAATACAAACGTCCTGCCAGCATGGCCACCTTTCGCCCCGGAGACAGCATATCCCTGAGAACGAGCCACCTCGTCTATCGACCTCTCGACTATCGGCCTGTCGGCGAGCATGGCACCCCTGTCGAGCGCTCCAACATACGAGAGGTCGAATGTCGACGGAAAGCCTCAGCACATCGAGCATGAACAGGTTGATGGCAGTTCCTCCGTGGAGTGCGAATTTGCCTGCCAGCAATGGATGCTCGTCAAGCTCGGCAAGCAGATCGAGGAGCCTCTCAACCTTGTCAAGCGTGCGCGGCGGAAACTCCCTTACAAGTGCGTTATCCACGATTGCACCTCTTCCTTGCTTCCGGGCAGGACGAGCCGCCATCTGGCAACCCAGCTTACCGATTTAACGCCCGCAGGCCCCAGACGGTAAGGGCCTGGCCCCAGCCATTCCTCAAGCAGAGAAAGACTCTCTTCGTTCACATGCCATTCAGCCTGTTTCTCGGACAGCAGCCATCCAACGCGGGACACCATAGAAGGCCCTGCATCGATGGCCAGCACAACCAGCTCCTCCACGTTGAGATATATAAAGGCGCTCAGGCTTCGCACTGCCTCCTCGATTCCTCCTGCCAAGGCAGGCTTCCCCAGGCAGTCCACGACCGTCTGCTCCCTGGTTGTGGCAAGATACGCACCTGTAGGTGATCTCATGGTTTTCGACCTTGCGTTTTCCACCGGCCCGCAGGGGCGGTATGCGATGCCTCGGAAGTCGAATTCAGAGTGCACGATATCTGAGCGGAAGCGACATACGAAGCCCACATTATGTGCGACGCCGTGCGCTTCAAGAGCCGAGTGGTACGAGATGACTGCACCGGCATCGAGCGCAGTGACGACTTCCGTCTGTTCTACGGAGGCATCCTTGAACCGGCCATGATTGGAGACGAGGAGACCACGACGCGCACGCTCCACGGCACCCGATCTCACGGCGAGGCGCAGCTGCTCCTCGGCCGATGCCGGAGAGTCCATCGCCTCGGAGAGTGAGAATGTGGTGAACACATGGTGGCTATTTATGTAGTCAGTAAACTTCATACTGCAAATTTTATCATGTAACCCCAATTTTTTATTGGGGTTTCCATATATGTATAGCAGCATATCGTGCAGCAACACCTTGAAAGCGAGAACGCTTTGAAAGTCAGCGGTTCAACTTCTTTCGAAGGGCCACAGGAATCCAACGAGAGTCTATAGCGCACACAGTGCTCAATGCGAAATGGACGCCGTCTTCACAGGAAACTCCAAGGGGCAGAAAGTGGGCTGCGGCAATCGGATAGCCTGAACGCTCATTCAGTCCATCGCTCCGAGAGATTAGTTACTCCACTCGATCGCTGCAGGCAGCTTCGGGATGATGTCGCAGGCAAAGCGGCACACACCGACAGAGCGGATGCCGAGAAGAGCGGCGACACCTACCTCATTATGGACGGCAACCAACCACAGCGCCCTTGTCTCAATCCAGCTATCCCCATTAGCACTTTGGCTAGCTGACAACCGCCTCGACCCATTCGACGAGCTGCTCAAAGGAGGTTGTCCCGCTAGTGATTCCAAGCATTTCAGTGAGGAACTCGTCATGTCGCGGCTTGAACTCATAGCCAGCAAGCCTAAGACAGGTACCAAGCAGCGCAGCGCCCGTTCGCTTGTTGCCATCCACAAAGGGATGGTCGCTGATGATGCCGTAGCAGAGCCTGCATGCTTTTGCCACATCGCTGCCATAGAGCTCGATTCCCCCGAACGTCTGATGGGGCCGAGCAAGTGCAGACTCCAGCATTCCTTCGTCGCGCACGCCGTCGACGCCACCGAACTTCTCTATTGCAGCAGAATGGATAGCAAGGACCTAGCTCTTCCCTATCGTCACAGGCCCACTCATTTGGCAAGCCCTGAGAAGACGTCGGCATACTCATCCATGAAGTCGACCGCAACATCGAGCGCATCGTCTGTCGCTGTAGACGCAAGCTGGATGATTACCCACGGCTTGTTGTTCTTGAGCACCGTTACAAGGCGGCCTGTACGGTTTACCTCAGCCGTAACCTTCGAAAAATTGGGCTCTTCGGTAGTTTGTGTGGGTGCAGATCCGGCATAGCGGCAGCTAGCGATGCAGATAACATGCAGATATGGAAGGGGCGGCTCCGCGAGGGGCCTCCCCGCGCCGTTTTCCCAAAGGATTTCACTTCGTCAAATGCATCCGATGCAAAGG